>Ga0315293_10004202_pt1 | contig 13748 bp, 20 predicted proteins | sample YL17G13_20_MG_FD_203071 | JGI IMG/M metagenome (GOLD analysis project Ga0315293, IMG submission 203071) | Sediment microbial communities from Yellowstone Lake, YNP, Wyoming, USA - YL17G13_20 | ecosystem: Environmental > Aquatic > Freshwater > Lake > Sediment | place: USA: Wyoming | collected... | reverse complement strand
GTAACATTGGGCGGCCTCTCGCCTGCGCCGTGGGGAAACTTCAAACTCAGACCGGGAATCGCAGTCTCCCATGAACAGCCATGATGCTCTGCCAACTCTGCGAAGCGACTATCAAGCCTTTGAGGCGCTCATCCTCTCCCTGCCGGATACTCAGTTCCTCTCCCCGATGAATGGCTGGTCGCCGAGAGACGTCGTCGCCCATCTCGTTGGCTGGAACGACCACATGATCGATGCATCGTCATCAATCCTCGCCGGAGAACCTCCCGCCTATTACGCAGACGCACCCAATGACTACAAGATCATCAATGCGTCCCTCGTCGCGCAACATTCCTCCACCTCAAAGACGGAGCTTCTTCGTCACCTCAAGTCTTCCATGGACCGATTCGTCGCATTCCTCGTCGCTCTGCCGCCTGTCGAGCTAACGGCGGATCACGGCGTCAAGCACTACAGCGGTCGCCCAGCCACAGTGATGAGTATCGTTGACTCCGTATCCCGGGACTACCGCGACCACACGCGCCAGGTCAGCGATTGGGTAGGCAGCCCATAACCAACCGCACGAAGCGGCCCAACATCTATGAAAGCACTGCGCCTGTCAAGGCCTGATCCAGGGCGATGAAGTCGTCTTCCCTTATGGAGGTCTTTCCTCCCTTCTTGAGTTCACCACCCGCATCTCAAAGTCGAGCCGGTCTCGCCGGAAACATCTATCCCGCCTAGTCCGCAGGACAGGTTCGCCCTCAGAGGGGCATGACTACGTTCGCTAAGGGCGGCACAATCACCCCTCGTTCCGAGGGTCAACTCGCGGATCTCTTTGGAACCGTGTTGGGCGCGTGCCTGCTCTTGGCTGAGCGAGACAGGGAATCTCTTCCCTGAGGGAGCCTAGTGTGGAGGCTCCCGGTAGGGCTCACTCTTCTCGAAAACCCAGTAGGTCGACTCCGCTAGATAACGAGCGGTGGCACCGACGGCGACGGAATGGCCTTGGCGCCGGCGGGTGGTCTCGCAGAGATGTACGACGTACTTGCCCCGCCAGTTGGGGTGGTCGCGGTGAGCGACGAGGACGTTGACGGCTTCGATGAAAGCCCACTTGAGGTAGGTGTTGCACTGCTTGACCATGTGTCCGTAGTGGGCTCGGCCGGCGCTGGCGCTGAGCTTGGGGACGAGGCCGCAGTCGCTGGTGAAGTGCTTGGCGGCAGAGAAGCGGTCGATGGAGCCGAGCTCACGATCAATGACGATGGCCAGGACCTTGGCTGGTCCCGGCACGGTCTGGGCGCGCTGGATGGTTGGTGTGGTCTGGATGCGAGAGAGGATCCGGTCTTCCAGCCGCTGGATATGGTCAGTAGGGCGTCCAGGATTTGGATCTGTTGGAGGACGCAGCGCCCGGTTTCATCGGGAAATTGCTGCAGTGTGGCTTCGAGCTCGGGGCGCCATTTGGCGGCAAAGTTGTCGCTGGCAGTGTCGAGGGAGAGAGCGTACTTGGCCAGGGTGGAGTGGATGCAGTTCTTCCCGAAGGACATCGGGACGATGTGACCATCGTGCGGTGCTTGGCGAAGGTCATCCGAGTGCGCGGAAGATCCCGCTCATCGCGCACCTCTGCCGGCGGGATCCAGACCGAGGGCAGCTTGCCGAGGTAGAGCAGGGTCGCCAGCCCCTGGGCGTCGAGCCTGCCTGTCAGATCGGCAGACAGGCTTGTCGGTCTTGTGGACGTTGCCCATCATGACCTTGGCCTTGGCCGCGTGAGCGAGCAGTGGAATGCAGCCGGCTTCCTCGATCTCGTCGACGATCCAGGTCCAGCCTGCTTGGCGGCAGACAGGTTGCCCACGGTTTCGAGGGCGACAGGCGTGCCCTCCGGGAACTGGGAGAGGAAGGCGCCGATGGCACTTGGCACCTGTCCGACCCGGGTGCGCAGGAGAAGCTCCCCGTTGCCGTCAAGGACGACAGAGAGCGAGAGGTGCTTGCCCGCCCTGGCGGGCTGGGCCAGGGTGCGCATCACAACCGATCGTATAATCCGAATGGAACATCCTGCACCTCCTGTGCACTGACCAGGATCTCGACAATCCCAGTGTGGCGGGGGGTGCAGTGCTTTCATACAATCAACTCGCTCGCGCCGACTCGGCGGGCTGCCGGCCAGGTAATCTTGAGTTGGTTGTAAACCTGGATTTCATTGGGGGTGGACCCTTGCCCGTTTCCTCGGAGCGGCTCAACTCGAGGCCGGTGGGCGGGTCCAAACGGCGAGAACGCCGAAGGGGTCCAAAAAAACCTGGCCAAGCCCCAACAAGTGCGTCCAGTCGCACGCTAGGGCGCTCTTGTCTCAAAGTCGGCATTTGCAGGAGCAAATACCATGGCTCTCTCGGAGCGCTTCGCCTTGTCCCTGTCTCGGTCCGACCCGGCGGTGTCTGCCGTGCGCGACTATTTTGAATGGCAGGCGCATCGCCGCGCCGCGGTTTTCGTCCCCAGTGCCGACGACGACGTGGACCTGCGGACCTACCTATTGGAGCTGCGCGCTAAAGGGGCTGACTTGGCTGCGCTCGAAGAGCATGTTGCCGCGCTAAAACGGTTCTACCAGTGGGCGCACACTCAGGGGGTCATTGCTCACAACCCATTTGATGACTATGACTTTGACCGCCCCTTCCTCACCAGCGAGAAGATAGAGGAGCGGCAGCAGACGCTGGCCGAGAACCTTCACGAGCGCGAGGTGCACCGACTGCTCGCTCTCGGTCAAATCGCTGAGGTGCTCAACCGCTCCGTGGATATCCGGAGCGCTCTCGACAGCACGCTGAGAACACTGGTAGAAGTAATGGATCTGCAGGCTGGGTGGGTATCCATGCTCGCCAAATCACACCTTGGTGTGTTCTCCGCAGGGGATTCACCGCCCCACGGCTTCGCGCTGGCTGCCGCGTGTGGCTTACCCCCCGGCCTCGAACGCGACGCTCGCCGCTTTCTCCGACAGCCGCCCGCTTGCCACTGCCAGCAACTCCTCGTCCAAGGACGCCTCACACGGGCCGTCAATATCATCGAATGCACACGCTTGCGAGAGTCCATGCGCGCCGCAGGTGACAACCAAGGTCTGCTCTTTCACGCCAGTGTCCCCCTAATCTCACAAGGTAAGCCGGTAGGTCTCATCAATGTCGCGACCGCCGAATGGCAATTCCTGACCCAAGCGGACTTGCATTTCCTCTCGGCGGTCGCCGCACATCTCGTCGTTGCGCTCGAGCGCGCGCACTTCTACGAGGTTGCAGAGGCACGACGTATCGATCTCGAAAACGAACTGCTGGTCGCTCGCGAGGTACAAGCGGGCCTCATGCCGCGGACAATGCCTGACATTCCCGGCTTTGGTCTCGCAGGCGCTTGGCATCCGGCGCTCCAGGTCGCCGGGGATTTCTACGACATCTTTCCACTGGCTGAAGACCGCTGGGGGATCGTAATTGGCGATGTTTCGGGTAAGGGCACTGCTGCCGCGCTTTACATGGCGATGGTACACAGTCTCATTCGGTCTGGAGCGTTGCGACATCGCAGCCCGGCTGCAGTGTTGATGGAGGTCAACCAGACGATCCTCCGACAGTCTTCATCCGGGATATTGGTCACGGTCTTTCTTGGGGTGCTCGACCCAAAGAAACAGACGATCCAGTATGCAAATGCGGGGCACAATCCACCACTGATGCGGCGCGCATCCGGGACAATGGAGCCATTAGGCCGAACTGGCGCCGTACTCGGAGCGTTGGATGTACTGCAATTGAGCGAGGCGACGATCACCCTCGGGCCTGGCGACGCAGTTGTGATGTACACCGACGGTGTCACTGAAGGATGGCATCCGCATCCGCGCAACGAAGACTACGGGATCCACCGTCTGACTGCTGCTATTGCCGCCGCACCCCGCAAGGCTGGTGAACTCCTCGCGCACGTAGAGGCTGACCTCAATGCCTTTCTCGAGGGCGCGCCTCAAGCGGACGACGTCACGTTTGTCGTTCTTACGCAAGATTGAGCAAATGCTGCCCTGTCCATGGAGCGACCAAACAACTCGCTGCCTGCCTGGGCAGGCAGTTCGAAGCCGTTAGGCCGCTGCGTCCGTGCAACGTGGGTCCTGTTCACCTTGGTCCCGTGGGTCAAGAGGAGTTCAAGTTCCTATGACATCAACTATCGGCACTAAGGTAGCGACAGCCATACGTTCCGAGCTCGAATCAAAACGATCTTCACTTCATGCCGTTCTTGATTCGTTGTCAGAAGAGGATTTGCACAGACAAAGTCTCAACCCGGGCTGGACGAACGGTGAAATCCTGGCACACATTCCCCCTGGGTTCATCATCCTGAACGTTCTTCTGCCGCTGGCGCCCATATGGAGACGCGGACCCAGGGGTTCGTCTGGTCCATTTGCCTAGCTGCTTGACCTCTCCACTAAACCCTCTAATGGGTTCAATGCGCTGGGCGCTTGGATGCACGGCAAAGTCTTTGTGTACCGCCGTATGAGGAAGGTATTTGACCGCGTCTATGCTCCGCGGGTGACTTAAGCCGCTTCGCTCAATGATGAGGATCGGGAACGCGGAATGTGTTCTCCGACCAATTGGGACTCTCGTTTCAGCGAATTCATGACACTTGAGAAGCTTCTCCGGTATCCCGCCCTCCATTTCAATTTCCATCGCAATCCGTCATCTCGCGGGAGTTCTGCGACTACACCGCTGACTACCTGACAGACGGGGTAGAAAAAAAACCATAGGCGTTGCCAACACAGCATGCAGCCGACCCGCTTGGCTGCGCTCGCGGGCGGCTGTGCTGTTTATCGTCAGACGAGGAATGCGCTTGTTGAAGGCGACGCGGGGGGGACTAACAGAAGTTGCTGTACTTGCCAAGCTCTACTTCCCGTAAGTCTGTCTCCCTTCAAGCAGCAGAGCCTCAACTTCGCAGGTAGCCTCAGCGAGCGACAGCCCCTCAGCAGCTGCCCACTCCGCACACAACACAAGGCGAGCATTCCGCAACAGATTGCCACTGCTCTCGTTCAATGGTTTGTCCCAGCTGTGGGCTGTCAAATCGCGCACCACTTCACACCTGGCTTGGAACGAACTTTCTTTCGAGCGTTCGACCAATACGATTCGGCGTTCCTTATGGTCCGCAGCCAAAGGTGTTGGGCGGCCCCTTAACACGCCGCGATACCTACCAAGGTCACCCTTGGGCGTTAACTTGCGCAGCCCGCTGGCGGGCCCGTCTACCGGCACCCAGACAGTGCCTGTCGGGATGGCAATCTCGTAGTACTCCAGTCTGGTTCCCGGGCCAAACTGCCTTGTCTCCAACCTGACGACTTGCCCCACGCCGTGTTGTGGGTGTACAAGCCAGTCGTTAGCTCTGAATCGCATGGAGTCGCCTCAATTCTCCGGACTCCTTGGGGGCCGGCATGGGACATAAATGCCGTCAGTCCCATATGAGGGTCTGACGGCAAGGCTGCACGCTAAACCGACACTACGATTGCCGCTATTATAGCATGCGCCCAGCTCTTTGCGGTTTTCCTTTGCTTTGCTGCGGCGAACTCCCGCCACGGCCCCTCCTGCTTAGAGTGAGCTGTCATAGAAACCACCACCTGCCGCGCTCCCAGATAGAGGGCGAGTCGTCGGCGGCAGGCCCACAGCGCTCTGGCTTCCCGAGATGTCAGCGTCGTACCCGTCCCTTTGCCCTGAGACGCCCATTCCTTCCCGCGTTCGCGCGGTCGCCTGACCCAATCCACGAACCTACGCGACACGCTTCAATGGGGCCTGGACACCATGGCTAACAATCCGCAGGACGGGCACCATCACCGTATCACGCGAGGGTGGGCAAAATTCGCTGCGATCACGGCGAGAGCGCAACGTGGTGCTTGTCACGCACGAACATCCGTCGTAGAGTGAAGGCGGCGCGAGGGGATCCCCTGGCAGCGGCAACCATCGCCGGTGGACCGGTTGCGATCCGCATGGAGAATGCGGTGAGTGTGACTCGTGACTGGAAGGGAATGAGGGATATGTCTGCCCGCCTCCCCAAGGAGCGGACGGGCGGGACCGTCGACGCCTGCAATCAACGCATCATGAAGGAACGCTCTTCGGATGAGAAGAGCCTTCGCACATGGCTGACCAGGCGGGGCGTAACAGCATACACACAATCCCTACTCGTGATGGAGCGATTCAGTTACCCGGACTTCCGGCTGACCCCGGCCGACAACCTCACTGACGCGCAGTACACGGACCCCTCGAACCTCAGACCGATTTTCGATGCGCTTGTCGCTGCCCCGGCGGGCCTCGGGGAGGTCGTCATCCAGACCCGCATGACGTAGGTGTCGCTTGTCTGGTCGCGCCGGACGTTTGCCAGGATCCAGCCAACGACCAAATACCGGGCCGATCTCGGCCTGCGCCTGGAGGGGCAAGCGCCCGTCGGGCGCCTGGAGCCTTCGAGGATTCACGAGACCCTGCGCCTGCAGGCCAGCCTCGCCTCTCCCGTCGAAGTGGATTCGGAAGGGCTGGACTGGCACCAGCGGGCCCACGAAGAGGACTCCTGATGGAGTCCCACCGGCTCACGCCGCTGACCCTTTGGGCGAGGCCAGGGGCCCTAGAATTGGCAAGCCCCCCGCATCTCGATAAGGCCGGTATCTGCGGGACAAGACAACACACGCGTCTTCGCGCGGCCGAGGTAGACCATCCATAAGAAAGGGGCTATGCGGAATCCCACGGAGCACCTTCATCGTCGAGCGATTCAGTTGGAGTGGGGAACCACAGCCTGGAATGTTGTCGAAGCCGCAATTGCCATCGGCGCAGGCCTGCTTTCCGGGAGCATCGCTCTCATCGCGTTTGGCATCGACAGCCTGATCGAGGTCCTGTCCGCCGTCGCCCTCCTGTGGAGGCTGCTGCGTGCCGGCCCACGAGCGACGGCCAAGGAGCACGGCCAAGCCGAACGGAGGGCCCTGCTTCTTGTCGGTTTCACATTCGTCCTCTTGAGTGGATACATCTCCATTGAGGCCACTCTGGCCCTTGTCGCCCGTTCGGCTCCCGAGACGTCCCCCATCGGCATAGGCCTCTCGATCGCATCTCTTATCGCAATGCCGGGGCTGGGCTACGCCAAGCAGGTCACGGCTCGAGCGATGGGTAGCAAGGCCCTCGCGGCCGACGCCGTCGAGACATGGGTGTGCGCATACCTTTCTGCGGCCCTTCTCCTGGGCCTTGGCCTTCACAGCCTGTTAGGTTGGTGGTGGGCGGATTCCGCCGGCGCGTTGATCATGGTCCCCTTCATCCTTTGGCAAGCCGGCAAAGCCATCCAGGAGGCTCGAGAAGAGAAGAGAGTGTGCCGCACCCATGAGGCCCCGGTCAGCGATTGTAGAACGGGATGACCCATGAGTCCAGGAAGGTAATTCGCAAGCCGCCAAGCGACGACCATGCGTGTCGCCTCGGAGAGGGAGCACAGCGAGTCCTTGCCCAGGAGTTCGGCCGTCCACATTTTGCATCAGCCGACTTCACAGCCCACCTTGAGGTGGAGGCCCGCGCGGTGTGGGTCCCTGCCCGGTCGGTATGATTCGCGAGATACATTTCCGAAGCGACCGCCCCCGCAGCCGTCCTCCTTCTCCAAACGGAAACGCTGGAAGACACGCAACGAGCGCTGGCACAATTGCCCTTCGTCAGGGCAGGTTTGATCGAGTTCGAGGTCATTGGATTGCGGCCGTATCCCGGCTTCGCCCGATTGTTCGCCGACCATTGGGCCGGCTGACAGCCTTGGAGCGGCCGCCCTTTCACGGAGGCGGCGCTCACCGCCACGCCGGACGGCCATGCCGCCATCTCGGCCAGGAGAATTGACATGAACCCAAAGCTTGTCGTCCGCTATGCTATTCGAGAATGTCTCGGGATTGTCGGGATGGCCGTCGCCCTCTTCTGGTCGGCCGGGACCATCGGCTGGTGGCCCGCTTGGGCAGCGCTTGCAGTGATGACGGGCTGGATTCTGGCCACAGCTATCGTCATCGTCACCTCAAACCCGCACTTACTGGCTGAACGCCTGGGCCCGCGCAAGGGTGCCAAGCGATGGGACACGGCTCTCATGAGCCTTGTCGGCCTTCTGCAATTGGCGCGCTACATCGTGGCCGGATTGGATCATCGCAATGGATGGACCGGCAGCATTCCGCTGGCCGCACAGGTCGCCGCGCTCGCGGTCTGCGTCCTGGGCTACGCTCTGTTTGTCTGGGCAACCGCCAGCAACAAGTTCTTCTCACAGATCGTCCGCATTCAAACGGAGCGCAGCCACACGGTCGCGACGGGCGGACCGTACCGCTTCCTTCGTCATCCAGGGTATGCCGGGGGTCTCCTCTTCGAGCTGGCGGTGGGGGTACTGCTGGCCTCGTGGGGGGTAGCCGCCATCAGCGTATTCACCGCTTTCCTGCTCGTCCTCCGCACCGCTCTGGAAGACCGCACCCTGTTGGCCGAACTGAGCGGCTACGTCGAATACGCCCGTCAAGTGCGCTACCGTCTGCTCCCTTTCCTGTGGTGATGACGCGACCTGAACAATCGGACCCGGGTGACGCGGGCCGGAACCCGGCGAACGGTTCGATTGAACGCGGCCCGCGCCGAGATCTTGCGTTGGCCTCAGCGCCCATTACGAACGGCGGTTCGTTCGATACAATACCCTCCATGGACTCCTTCTTCCAAGACCCGCGAGATTGGCAGCCCTTCTTCTCAACGGTGGCCCTTGCCTCTGCGACACTGGTCGGCCTTCTGTTCGTGTCGCTGTCGCTGTATCGCGATCGAGATAAGACCGCGTCCGCGGCCGGGCGATTCTCTACCGCGCAGAGAAGCATCGGCCACTTGCTCTACGTGTTGATGATCGGGCTGGTTTTCCTTGTCCCCCAACAGGTTCCTTTCGGCCTTGCCGGCGCATTGATCGTGTTGGGCGCGGCGCGCGGCGTGGGGCTCATTCGTCAAGCCGTCCGCTCTCTCCCCTCTTCGCCAGGAAGGGGAAAACTCGGCGACACCCTTCGCGAGTATGCAATCCCTGCATTCGCATCTCTCGGATTGCTTGTGGTGGGCGTGGAGGTCTCGCGCGGCGAAACGCTCGCTATTTACGGCCTGGTGCTGGTCGTGGCCGCTCTCCTTTCAACCGGAAGCTGGAACGCCTGGCTGCTTCGGGTTAAAGCCTGACCGGGCAGGGGCTGGCTTGCCCTTGGGAAGTCCGATTTGCCGGACGACTCGGCGCGCCTTCTCATGTGGACCGTCGCAACGCTCTTGACCCATCTTGCCTTCTGGGATCAGCGAGTCCTCGCGCTACTCCGCCGATGGAAGGAGAAGGGTGTGGATCTGTCGCCGATCGACGCCGATGCGGTGAATGAGACTCTTAGGCCGTTGTGCCTCGCCTTGGCTCTGCGCGCGGCCTCCACGGCATTGGCGGACTTCGCGCCCCGCTGCCTTTAGAAAGGGCAAACGGCGGGTGGACTTCCCGCCGTTGCTGTGGCCAGGCTTGAGATCATTGGGTTTTCTATCGGCGGAAGCCCGCCAGTCATCCAAAGCCATTGAATCTCGGATTGCAAGTCAGCGCACGACCGCAATAAGGAGTGCCGCCAGCGCTGCCCCTCCCGCGGCCATCGCCAGTACCAGGTTAGGCCTTGCGGGCTTGGAGCCTTCAGTGCTCTGCGCCAATCGACCGAGCCGCTCCCCCTCAGCCTCTCGCAGCAAGTCGTCGCGCCGTGCATCTGCCAACTTCATCAGGGTGTAGTCGTTGAACATTTCGTCCTCCTCGGACTGGTTCTGGGTTCGTCCTGCGGATAACGTTCTGCGACCATCCTAGCAGCCCGGTGTTTGGCAATCGTGATCCTGGGCGTTTATTTAGCGTGTTTTCGGATGTAGATGCTATAATCGGCTTGCGCAATGCCGACTCACGCCAAAAAGACATCCCCCAAGGGCATGAGGCGCGCCGCAAACCAAGTGCATGAACGTCCGATGCCGACGAACGATCCGAGCAGGGGGTGAGGGGATTCGTGGCAATGGGCCAGGACTCCACGCCTGCTCATGACTGACGGGGCGGGCAACGTGCTCGAAGTACGGCTTCTTGGCCAGTTTGACCTCCGGATTGATGGGCAGCGCGTGGAATTGCCCTCTCGTCCGGCCCAGTCGCTCCTCGCCTACCTCGTACTTAACTCCGGAACAGCACATCGCCGCGAGAAGCTTGCCGGTCTCTTTTGGCCTGAAGCCAGCGAATCGAACGCGCGGAGCAACTTGCGTCATGCGCTTTGGCGTATACGCCAAGCCGTCGGCGTGGGACGCAGAGCCGATTGCGGCACACTCCTCGCCGACAATGTGTCCATCACGTTCGAGCGTCAACCGGGATGCTGGGTCGATGCCATTGCGCTCGAAGCCAGATCAGCTGCAGATGCCTCGCTCGAGGACTTGATCGAAAACCTTTCCGTGTATGGCGGCGAATTGCTGCCAGGCTTTTACGAAGACTGGGTGCTTCTCGAACGGGAGCGAATCAAGGCTGCCTACGACCGCAAATTGCAGCGCCTCCTGGAACAGCTCATTGCCGCCAGGCGCTGGCCGGTTGTGCTCGAATGGGGAGAGCGTTGGATTGCCCTGGGTCAGTACCCCGAGCCGGCCTACCGGGCGCTGATGGTTGCCTATGCAGGCTTAGGGGACCTTTCGAGCGTGGCCGGCGTGTTTCAACGCTGTGTTGACGCGCTGCGTGACGAGGTGGGCATCGAGCCTTCGGAGCAAACCAAAGAAGCCTTCGAGCGCCTGCGCGGTGGATCGCCTCCGGAAGCGGAACCCCAACGCACCGTCTCCGCGGAACCCACCGGAGGAAAGGGCCTGCGTACCCTATTCGACCAATGGCGCAGGCAAGGTGTCACTTTCCTCGACTTGGCGAGTCTGGCACTCATCCGTGCCTATCCGGATGGAGCCGCCCTTGAGAAACCTGACGCGGACCTTCTCATCCGGAGCGTCCTCCGCTACGGCCTAGACCTCGGGCCCTGGTGCCAGCGAATCGACTCCGCCGAAGTCGCCGTGGCGGCCTTGAAACGCGCCTTCGAGGATTACCCCAAGCCCGAAAGCAGACTGCGCATTGTGGATGCTCTCAAGGAGTTGCCCGGAAAGGATTCCGCCCAACTTCTACTCCACATCGTAGGGAATGACGATTCGGCCGCGGTGCGGAGTGCAGCTGCGGTGGCGGCAGCACACGGTGGACACCTGAACGAGGTTGTCGACCACCTTCTGAGGGACATGCATTCGCCCAATGAGGCGTCCGCCGTCGCGGCGCTGGTTCGCGTGTTTGATGAAGTCGGCCTGCCACCCGGCGCCGTCCGCTACCCGCGCCTCCCCGTGGCATGGGGCATTGCGTCGAGACGTTGGGAGGTTCACAGGGAACGGATCACCAGCCAGATGCTGCGTTGTGGATTGGGCGGCGCCGTGGCTCTCACGCTCATCGGCGGTGTTCAGATCCTGGTAGGTGCCCTGGTCAACCCCGTTGAGGTTCGCCAGACGCTGGAGTTCATGCCACTGGCGATCTGGGTATTCAGCGCCGCCGTGCTCGGGCTGCTTTGGGGTGGGCTGCAAGGCCTGGCCACTGGGTTGTGCGTGGGTTTGGCCGACTCCGTGATCCGAAGTCGGAGAGGGTCGCGCTGGCGGCTTGTGGCCGGGGCGGCGGCAGGGCTCGTGCATGCCTTCTTCCTGATCATGCTCTCCGCCACTGGAGGGCTCCAGCCAATTGCCCGTGCGGCTGTGTACGTTCCGGTCGACATCCTCTACGGATTGCTGGTGGGGTTGATGCTGGCTTGGGTCGTGCCACCGCCTCACCAGCCCGCCTCCACGCGCGATCAGCTTGTGCGGTCGATCTGGGCTTCTGCCGGATTGGCGCTCGCCAGTCTCCCTTTGGTATTCATCCTTTATCGCGAAGGCTCGTCGACGGCCCTGCTGCTCTATCTGATGTATGCTGTGTTTTATCCCTTCGGCCCGGCCCTCGCGCTCAGAGCGCGGACCACCGCCGGAATCGATTGGCAGACTTAGCTTGTCCGCATTCCGCCGAAAACCCCCTTTTCGCACTACAGGAGGATCGAAGCCATGGCAACCAAGGCGACGCAGTCGAGTCAAGAGCACTGGGACAAACTCGTCCGGTTGATCGAGCTCGCCAAGAAAAGCCGCAAGCTGAGCAACACGATGAGACATGGAAAGCCGTCAGAGGTTGTTGCGGCCCTAAGAGACCAGGTCGGTCTCTCGGCGGAAGAAGTGGCGATGATTCTGGACGACCTGGAGCTCATCGCCGATCGGGGCAGCGTGAGGTGGTGGAGCCCCTTGGGGTAGGGTCGGCCGCAGCCCCATAGGTAGACACAGTCTTCAGTCCGGGTACGCAAGTAATGGTGCATGTGACATGGGTGCCTTGAAGCTCCCCGAGAACCCACGCGCCATCCGGCTGTTTGGCGAGGTGGACGCGCGCTACCAGGCCTTTGCCGATCGACTACCCGAGAGCCTCGGCCGAATGGCTCGTCTCCGACGAACTTACCTGGGCAGCCCCAGTGCTGAACCCTTCAAGGGGATCGCGGACTTGAATCCGGTACTCGCCGGGACTCCTTGGATGTTCTGGGAGCAATTCCAGCACTTCGACGATGAACAGTTCCTCGCCATCGCCGAAGGAGGGGCGCTTTTCGTGCTGGCGTCGATTCTCCTCGACCACATTATCGATCGTCAGGTCGACCAGCCCCAGGCCGCCAGCCTCCTGCATCAGGCGCTGCATGCGCATGGCACCCAGTGCCTGCGAGCCGCGCTCCCCGCCTCGACTAGCTTCTGGGCCCAATTCGAGCGGCTGTCGGCGGATCATCTGGCGGGGCTCGCAGCCGAACTCGATGCACAAGCCGACACGTCGTGCATGCGCGAAGAGACATTCACCCAAATGGCCCACGGCAAGGTCTCGCCGATCGTGGTGACCCTCGCCGCCTTGGCGGAGGCCTCAGGGCGGCCCGCGATCTTGCCGCCGATGGAGGCCTCGCTCAAACACATCGCCGTGGCATCGCAGCTACTCGACGATATTGGAGACTGGCAACAGGACATTGAAGCCGGGCACGTGACTTACTTCCTGACCCAAATCCCTGCGTATCGCAACAGTCAGGGGATGCCAGCTCAGATCGTCGAAGCGACGAGGGCAGGGATCAACGCGGATTGGCTGGACGTCGACTACCTGAATGTAACCCTGGACTGGCTCAGGAAATCGGTGGAGGCAGTCAGCCGTCTTGAGTGCCCCGGTTGGCTCGCCTACGTGGAGGGCTACAGACAACTCACCGACGAGCACCTGACGGTGGGGGTGGCCCGCCACCTGGTGCGCGTGTTGCGTCCAATCGTCGCTGGATCGGCATCGTAGTCGGCTCCCGCGATAGGATAAACCGTCCGGGTTCAACCAAGAAGGGCGCCGACTCTGTGCAGCAGAACGACGCTCGTATCGTCGCGCGACCCGGTCTGCGTGCGCAGGAACGGGGGCCTGTCGATGCTGAACACAGAGGTCGAGGGATGGGCCGCGTTGTCCGACATCCCGCGAGGCAGGCTCTCTTCAATTATGCCGAGGTGAAAGCGAGGTCGCTTTCACCTCGGCATCGCGTCAGCCACAAAGGCCGGTCGCAATCTGCTCAATCGAGCGGGCGCGCCGCTGGGGAGCCGAAATGGCCAAGTCCGTGGCTCATTGCCATCCATATGATCTCCGGGGCGATGGAGTCCGATGTCAAGTCTTTTTGAAGGGCTCATTGCAGGCTATGGTATCGCCATTCCAGTGGGCGCGGTCGCCGTGCTCTTCGT
>Ga0315293_10004201_pt1 | contig 13750 bp, 10 predicted proteins | sample YL17G13_20_MG_FD_203071 | JGI IMG/M metagenome (GOLD analysis project Ga0315293, IMG submission 203071) | Sediment microbial communities from Yellowstone Lake, YNP, Wyoming, USA - YL17G13_20 | ecosystem: Environmental > Aquatic > Freshwater > Lake > Sediment | place: USA: Wyoming | collected... | reverse complement strand
ATTCCGAAAAAATTCCGGCGCCACCCCTTCTGCCGCCGCGCCAGGGCTGGTTGCCTGGGGTAAAAGAAAATCCCCGCACCCCTTATCCCCTGTATCGATGGGTGGTTACGAACAAAGCAATTGGCTCCCGCAACACAGGACGCCGCAGGGCTAAGCCGTGTGCGGCCCCACGGTGCACCGGTCGAGCCGCACGAACGGCAATCGCTAACCCAAACGCTAACCCCTTGGAAACCCGGCGTTCTCTGCGTATACTGACTGCCACTGTCATCGGCCACCGGTAGGCGGACGCATGAACCAAACCCGACCCATGCTTGCCGTCAGCGTCGACGTGGAGGACTGGCCGCAATCCTCCTGGGACCGGTCACTCCCCCTAAGCGACTACTGCGCGGACAACACCCGGCGAGTGCTCGACCTTTTGGCCGAGTTCCCCGGAAGCCGGGCCACGTTTTTCGTCCTCGGCAAGTTCGCCGAGCGTCACGGGAAAGTCGTCGAGGCCATCCGCCAGGCCGGGCACGAGATCGCCTCGCACGGCTTTGGACACATCGAGGTTTTCCGCCAGACGCCGGAGGCGTTCGCGGCGGACCTGCGGCAGAGCACCGAAACGATTGCGGCCGTCTGCGGCGTCCGTCCTCAGGGATACCGCGCCCCGGATTTCTCTATCGTCGGCGAGTCGCTCTGGGCGCTCGATGTCCTGGCCGAGGCGGGGTACGCCTACGATTCGAGCATCTTCCCGATCGGCAAGGCGCGATATGGGATTCCGGACTGGCCTCGGAGCGTGGTGCGCGTGCGGCTGAAGTCAGGGGCAACCATCGCGGAACTGCCGCCGGCGACGATCGAACAGTTCGGCCGACGGTGGCCCGTGGGAGGTGGAGGCTATGCCCGGCTGTTGCCCGGCCCCGCGCTCGCCTGGGCCCTGCGGAAGGCGGCCCGGCAACTGCCGACGCCCCCCGTCTTCTACTGCCACCCGTACGAACTGGACCCCGACGAGTTCCGCCGCCTGGACTTTCCTGTCCCCCCCAGTGTTCAGCGTCACCAGGGCCTGGGACGAAAGAGGACCGCCGCCAAACTGCGGCGGCTCCTCGGGGCATTCGAGTGTATCGCGCTGGCCGACGCCCTGGCCCGCGCCCGCGACCTGCCGACCATGGACTACACTCCCTTTATTCTGAAGCCGGGCGAGGTCATACGCCCGCCCATCTTTGCAGACACCGCCTCCATGCCGCTGGACAAAGGCTAGCCTTCTCGGTGCGTGCGGAGCACGCACCCTACACCTTTTCAGCCGGGTGCCACGGTTGCGCCGTTCAGCAACCGTGCCGCTGTTCGACGCAGAGCACGGCTGCAAACAGCGCAGCCGTGGCACCCAGCCTCTTGGATAATGTGCAATCTGAGTGAGACACTACACTAGCCTTCTCGGTGCGTGCGGAGCACACACCCTACACCTTTTCAGGATCGCAGGAGTTTCTCGAACAGGCCCTCCACGTCGCGCGCGATCGTGTCGCGGTCGAACTGCTTGGCCACCTCAATAGCCTGCCGGCCCATGCGGCGGCGAAGTTCGCAGTCGTCGGCCAGACGCCGCACGAGGCCCACGAGGCCGTCGACGTCGCCCGGATCGACCGCCAGCCCCACCTCGTGCCGCTTGACGAATTCGACGATGTCGGCCCGCGAGGCCACCACCAGCGGCAGACCGCACGCCAGGGCCTCGTAGGATTTCGACGGCATGGCGCCCGGGAACTCCGCCGCCAGCGGGATGAGCGCGGCGTCCATGCTGGCCACGATCGCGGGCATCTCGGCCTTCGGCCGCACGCCGTAGAAGCCGATGTTCGTCAGGCAGTAGCCCTTCGCCAAATCCATGAGGGCCTCGCGGCGCACGCCGTCGCCGACCATGACGAAACGGATGTCCCGCCGGTCCCGGAGGATCCGCGCCGCCTCGATCACCTGCTCCAACCCCTGAAGATAGCCGTGAAGCCCGGCGTACAGGAAGGCGATCTGGCCGTCCTCGACGCCGAACGCGCGACGGACGGCGTCGCTCCGCAGTTCCGGCCGGAATACTTTCGTGTCCGCGCCGTTCGTGATCACCGCCGTAGGAATCTCGGGGAACCGCCGGTTGATGTGCTCCGTGATGCCGAAACTGGTGCCCGTCACGAGGTCGCTATGGCGGTAGAGCCATTTCTCGAGCCACCCGACCAGGCGCACGGCCGGATGCCGCTCCGACATCATCCCGATGGCCGTAATCGTGGCCGGCCACACGTCCGACACGTTCAGGACGAATTTCGCGCCGGTCCATTTCGCCAGAATCCAGCCCGTCGCGCCCAGAAAGAGCGGCGGGCTTTCCACCAAGAGGACGTCCTGGCGCCCCAGGCCCCAGACGCCCAGGAGGCCCGACGTGGCCGCAAACGAAAGGAAGTTCGCCATCCGACGGACGACGCCCAGGCTCTTGGTCGCGTAGAGCCACGTCCGGATGATCCGCACGCTGTTGACCGTCTCGGTCATCCGCAGGCGACCGCGGTATCCTTCCTTGATCCACCCCTCCGGGTAATACGGCATGGCCGTAAGAACGGTCATCTCGTGCCCGCGCTGGGCCAGGCGGACGGCCAGTTCGTAAAGCCGGGCCTGCGGCGCCCCGATGTCCGGGTAGAAATACTGGGTCAGGAAGCAAATCCGCACGCGGTTCATCCCTCCTGTTGGCCGACAGGCCGAGCGCCGGCGGCGTCCCCGAGAATGGCCTCGATCTGCTCGACCAGGCGGCGCCGGTCGAAGCGCGACGCCGCCAGGGCCAGGGCCCGATGGCTCATTTCACGCCGGCGCGCGGGGTCGCCGGCCAACTCGCGAATGGCCCGGCCCATCGCCAGGGCGTCCTCGGGCGGCACCATGACGCCGCAGCCCTCGTCCCGGCAGATCCAACCGGCCTCGCCGTCGAAGTTTACGAGGACCGGCAGGCCTGCGGCCAGATAGTCCATGAACTTGTTCGGGCACGCCGTGTCGAAAATCGAGAGGTTCTCCAGGGTCATCAGGCCCAGGTCGCATGCCTTGAGAACACCGGCCAGGGCCTTCTTCGGCAACGGGTCGAGCCACAGCATGTTGTCCAGGCCGCCTTGGCGGGCCTGATCCATGAGAGATGCCTTCAGAGCCCCCTCACCAATGAACACCAGCCGGATGCGCGGGTCATCCTTCAGGAGCGCCGCCGCTTTGAGTACCCAGCCGAGCGCGTTCACCCGCCCGTGCGCGCCGGCATAGACGGCGACGAACTTGCCCTCCAAGCCGTGGGTCCGGCGCCAAGCCGTGTCGGGAGCAGCCGCATCGAACATCGTACAATCTGCCCCCAGCGGGATAACGACCACCTTATCCGCCGCCGGGCCGAGTCGCGCCCGCAGCCGCTCGCCCATCCGTTGGCTGATGACCACAATGCGGCTGGCGGCGCGGTAGAAAGCCCGTTCCGCCAGCCCTGCCGCCCAGATGAGCACGGGGTTCCTGAGTGCCCCGACCTCGACGGCCGTCTCCGGCCAGATGTCCCGGACCTCGAACACAAACGGCACGCGCCGGAGCCACCACGCAACCGCCCCCGGAAACCCCGCCGTCAGCGGCGTGCTGGTGGCAAAGACCACATCGGCGTCGCGGACCCGCAGGACCTCCACGGTACTGACCAGCATGAACGCAAGGAACGCTGCAATCCGCCGCCAGAACGGCTGCCGGTTGTCGTGGCGGATGTTGACGATCCTTAAGTCAATGCCATCGACGGTGCGCCGCGTGACGACGCGCTTGAGCGCCATCTCCGCCAGGTCGCTGGCCCCGTACACCCCCGCGACGGCCGTCACGCGGTGGCCCCGCTCGACCAGGTACCGCGCAAAGTCGTAACTGCGGGTCCCCGTGTGGCCGCGCGTCGTCGAGAAGTGCTGGTGGACGTAGACGATATTCAACGGCTTGTCTCCGGCGACGGCCCCGGCCCCCGGCCCCCGGCCCTGGATGACCGGCGTCCTCGGTCCGCTCACGTCTTCTCGACCTGGGCGTAGATTTCGCGGAGCCGGTCGGCCATCTTGTGCCACCCGAAGGTCGTCTCGATGGCCCGGCGTCCGTTCGCGCCGAGCCGCGCGCGAAGGGCCCGGTCCTGGGCCAGTTGCGTGATCGCCTCGGCCATCGCGGCCGGGCGGGTCGTATCCACCGCCAGCCCGCAGTCGGCCCCCCGCACCAGGTCGGCCGTGGCCGACCCGGCGGGGACGATCGCCGCCATCCCGCAGCACATATAGTTAAAGATTTTGTTGCTGAGTCCACCGTAGTTGTTGGGCGTAGGCTGCATGGCCACGATACCGATCTGGCCGCAGGACAGGAGTTCCCCGACCTTGTCATACAGCACCCAGCCCGGGGCGTCGATCGCGCCGGCGAGGTTCAACTGGGCGACCTTCCGGTCGAAGGCGGCCCGCTCGTCTTCCTCCACGCCCCCGACGATGAGAAGGCGAACGTCCGCCCGCTGCCTCACGAGCGCCAGGGCCTCCAGCATCGGGATCATGCCGCGGTTCAGGCCGAGGCTGCCCTCGTGCGCCAGCACAACCGGCCCCTCCAGGTCTTGGTGGCACGGCGGGAACATCGCCATCGGAGGGCTGTTGTAGATGATGTCCACGCGCCCGTCGCCGCGGGCCGCCCGGTAGAACTCCAGGATCCACGGCGACACGACGGTGACCCAGTCGCAGCGGCGGGCAATCGCCCTCAGCGCAGATGAGAAGGCCGCCAGGGCCGCCGGCCGAACCGCGGCCGGCGCCCGCGCCGCCATCGTCTCCTGCCACAGTTCGTGCACGTCGAAAATGACCCGAGCCCCGCACCGCGCGCGGATGAGGAGGCCCAGCGCGGCGCTTTCCGGCTCGTGGCACGTGACCACGTCCGGCTTCCAGCGCATGACCGGCCGGTACAAGTGCGGCATGGCCAAGACGCGGCCGCGGATGCCCACCCGGAACGGGTACACGACGCATATCTCCACGCCCGGCAATTGGACCGGGAACTTGCCTTCCAAGCCGAAGACGCAGACCTGATGTCCCATGCCGGCGAGCGACGCCGCCTGCTTGAACGTAATGCGGGCGTCGGTCACCGCGTGGTTGGAGCACAGCATGGCGATGCGCATCGAACAACTCCGTACCCATACGTTCGGACACGTCGTCCCAAGGTCCGCCCGGCCAACACGTTGGCCCCGCCGACGATCTGTCACCGACACTCGACGGGTATATCGGAATCGCCGACCCTCGCCATGAAAAAAAGGCTACTCGCCCTCGGGCACCCCGCTCTCAAAAAGCATTATAAGCACGGCCTGAATGACTTGCATGAGAAAAGGCACCGCCGCCCGTGATCCCGTCGAACCGATCCTCCCGGACCGCCCGCGGCCCGCCCGGCACAATTGGGCGGCACAATTGGGCTTGAGAAACACAGGGCCTTGTCCGATAATACTGACTAGAGCGATCATTGGCTCCGGTTTGCTGGCGGCCCCTGCCGACCCGCCTCTGCAACCACCACGCCTCGTGCAAGGCCGGTGGGGTTCTTAGATTTCGTTGGCAGGGAGACTCCTATGAACCATGGCGTACCATCACCATCCAAATCCGCCGGCTCTTCGGAACAACCCGCCGACGACAGGGGAAAATTCCAACGCCTTCTTCAACACTTCCTCTACAAGTTCAACAAGTGGCGGAAGAAACGGGAAACACCTTACGACCCTCGCCAGATCGATCCGCGCGTCACGTTTGTCGGCCGGGAACTCGGCTTTAACTATATGTACCATCCGAAAGGGGTTTGGGCACACCGGGAGCAAGATCCCGAGGGATTTTCCATCATCCTGATCGGCGGCCGGTGGCATCGCCAACCGCTCACGCATTGCCACATCACCACGCTACACTTCCACCAGTATCTCGAAACGGGAAGCGAGGCGGCCAAACAACAATTTCTCAAAGGAGCCGATTTGCTCCTTCGGGCCAGGCAAACCGTCAGCCTGGGCGGAATCACCTGTGATGTTTGGCATTACCTGTTCGAGGTGCCCGCCTACGCCCCTCATCCGGTTCCATGGATAGGCTGCATGTCGCAAGGGGAAGCCATGTCGGTCTTTTGTCGCGCCTACCAGATGACGGGCCGAAAAGAATTCCTTGAAGCGGCCAAAGGGGCCATGGCGGCTTACAACGTTCCCGTCAGCGAAGGGGGACTCCTCGACACTGACCGCGAAGGTCACGTGTACTACGAAGAGTATCCATTTCCCGGAAAGACATATCACGTTCTGAACGGCTTCATGTACTCCCTCATGGGGCTTTACGATCTCTACCGCGCTACAGGGGACCAGGAGGCCAAGCGACTTTTCGAACAAGGCATCGCCACCCTGACGGCGGAGGGCGTCCTGGACCGCTATGACATCGGATACTGCAGCCGCTACGACCAACAATCCGGCATCCGACACACCCGGCCGGGCTATGTCCGCTACAATCTGGTGCACGTGCGGCAGTTGATCGTCTTTTACCGAATCACGGGGAACGACATGCTGCGCCAGTGGGCCGAACGATGGTTCGCCTACAGCCAAGACCCCCTGTGCAAGTTTCGTTGTCTTCTCGACTCGATTGTCTATCGCCTGAGGAACATTCCTCGCTACGTACGAGAAGCGATCGCCGAGACCTAGGCGACCGAAGTCGCTTTTGCGGCAATCACCCAGTGCCGATAAGGATGCACATGGATGAACCCCGGTAACCCAACCGAGCCGCTTCGGATCCTGGCCATCACCACGGCCCGCCTGTTTCCAAGTCAGGCCAGGCCCACCGCAGGCATCTTCTTTGCAACCTCCTGCGGCGGCTCCACCCCTTGGTCGAACGCCTCGCCATCGTCGTTCCCACGGCCTACATTCCGGGGTTCCTCCAAAGGCTTCCGCGTTTTTCCTTCCGCCGCAAGATCGCCCGCCACGAACGATGGCATGGCCTGGAAGTGTTCCGTCCCTCCTACCTCTCGAACCGCTCGACCGGGCCACCGCCGCCTCCCCGTCGTCCGGCGTCTGAACCGCCCGCGGGCGCCGCCTGTTCGGATGGAGAATGGACTCTTTCGGTGCCGATACTATAATGATTCAGTCTTGGGCGGCTGCGGCTATGGCGCCTCGCCACCCGAAGGCCACGGAGACGCTGGATGACTTTTAATCCCAACGCCTACGACCCACCTGTGGGGCTTGCGACCAACCCATCGTTTCTGCCGCCCGAGACGATGGGGATCAGCGAGACGACGTCGACGCGCAACTACCTCCTCCAGTTGCTGCTGGTAGGGTCGATCTGCGGCTTTATCGCGGCAGCCTCGCTGCTGATGGGGCTGATCGGGCCGGGCCTGATGGTCATCGGCCTGATCTTCGTGGGTCTGACGCTGTGGCGCGTGGAGATGGGCCTGTTCGTCATGGCCGCCCTGGTGCCGTGGGAACTTCAGACGTCGCTCAGTGCGGATTTTTCGGCCATCAAGGCGGCGGGAATCGCCGTGGCGATGTTCGGCCTGATGAAAGTGTATGTGTCGCGCGGCACACCCTGGCCGAACATGATGAAGTACGCCCTGGCCCTGGGCATCTGGTCCACGGTCAGTGAGATCTTTAACATTGCCGATCCGATCATACCCAACCTGCTGAACTTTGCCGCCCTCCTGAGCAACATTGCATTCATGTACCTGCTGATGCGGTTCTGCTCGACGCCCGTCACCTTTAGGACCTTGCTGTGGATTGTGGCCCTGAGTAGCGTCAGTGCAGCCGCGGCGGGCATAATCGAGTACGTCTCGCCCGGGTGGCACAAGGTTCGCCTGACAACCGGCATGAACGTCAACACCTACGTGCGGTTCCTGCTGCCGGGCATCTTCCTGACGCCGATTCTGATGGCCGGCGTGCGCAGCCAGTTGCTCCGCATGGCCCTGCTGCCAGGCATCGTCGCTTGCGCCGTGGCCATCGTGCTGACGGGGTCACGCGGGGCAGCCATCGGCGCTGCCGCCGGGGGACTGATCATGCTCCTCTTTACCCGGCGGATCCGTTTGGGGGCGCGCGTCGGGCTGGCGATCGGCCTGGCCATCGTGGCGGTGGGGGCCTACTACTTTGCCGGCCAGACGGAGGCTCAATCCTTATGGCAGAAACGCACCGAAGGAGCGGACATCGGGTCCGCCGCCAAAATTCGTCTCGAGCGGTGGCAACTGGCAATGAGCATGGCGGCCGAGAACCCCATCCTGGGCGTCGGCCCGGGCGTCCAGGAAAACGTCGAGTACGTCCGGAAGGGATATTCCTTCACTGTATCGCACAATGACGTGCTCTCGGCGCTGATCCAAGGCGGCATCCCCGGTGCTATCTGTTTTGTCGGCTTTCTCCTGGCGGGCTTTATGGGGCTGTGGCGCCTGCCGCCGAGCATTCTCCGGTCAGCCCTCCTGGGCATGTGGGTGGCCTTCATCATCACAGGCATGTTCAACCCCAGCCTGACCTCGAAGATTTTCTGGTTGGCCGCCGGCAGTACCGCCGCCGCCATCGTTTTGGCGAAGACCCCCTCCCCTCAGGACTCCTCTCCCATGACTCCAGGGCCCGACACCATGGCCCTAAAAAAATAAAATGCGCATATTAGTGATTGCCAAACTGTTTCCTTCCCCAAGCACCCCGCTCGCCGGGGATTTTTTTGCCAACTTCCTGGTGCGTCTGCGCGGCCAGGAGATCGTTCCGGTGGTGGTCAGCCCGGTCCCTTACGTCCCCATGATCGCCACGCGTCTGTCGCGATTCTCGCAGTACCGCTCCGTGGAACACCACGGGTATTGGGAGGGACTGGAGGTGTGGCGCCCCTGTTACCTTCAAGCAGTTCCAGGCGGGCGCCGCCTCTGGAGCTACTCGCGACTTTCCCGTCTTGCGGTCATGCCCTTGTGCCATGCGCTGCACCGCCGACATCGGTTCCAGCTCGTCGTCGGATACGGTTTCGGGCCGGACGCCGATGCGGCCCAGGCCGCTGCCGCATCCATGGGTTTGCGTTCGGTATCATGGGCCATCGGCAGCGACGTGCACACCCTTCCGCAGGCGTCCGACGAGAATGCCCGATTGCTCCGCCACTCGGTCCGCCATAACACGATGGTGGTCACCGAAAGCGACGCCTTGCGTCGCACGCTGCTCGACTATTGTCCGTGGGCAAGAAACATCCACCCCTTCTACAAAGGCATCGATCTGGACATCCTGCGCGAACCGCCGCCGCGCGCCGCCCTCCGCAGCCAACTGGGTCTGGCGACAGACCGCACCTACATGGTTTCTGCGGGCAGTGCTCTGGCGACCAAAGGAGTCCACGAGTTTTACGCCGCCTTCCGACAACTCGCCGGAGAGCGGCCGGACCTGGCGGCCCTTTGGGTGGGCGGCGGGCCGGAAGAGGCCGCCTTGCGGGACCGGGCCCGGCAGGACGGTCTGGCGGAACGGGTTACCGTGACCGGAATGGTTTCCAGGCCCCTCGCGCTCCGATACATGTATGCCGCCGACCTGATGGCCTTCCCCACCTACGCCGAGGGGCTCTCCAACGCCGTCATGGAGGCCTTGGCCGCCGGCCTTCCCATCGTGACCACCGATGTGGGCGGCGACCGGGAAGTCGTCGCGCACGAAGTTACCGGCCTGCTGATTCCCGCCAAGGACGTTGCTGCGTTGGTCGGCGGCATTCGGCGCATTCTGAACAATGGGGATTGGGCTCGCCGCATGGGCGCCGCGGGCCGGCGGCTAATCCTGGACCATTTTGATGTGGACCGGAACGCTTCGGTGGGCGCCGCCCTTTTGCGCCATGTCGCCTCCGGCGGCGACCCCACGGCCGCGATCAGGGCTTGTGCTAATGTCCTTCCGGGACAATTGCCGATGGACAAGGCGCGCGAGGAGGCAACATCCGCCGCTGCAACCCCAAGGTGAAGGAATAGACGTGGCCAGGGATTACACGACCGAAATTCTTCCGCGCGACCGCTGGCTGGAGTGGGACGACTTCGTCAGCGCCACGCCCCAGGGCACCGTCTTTCATCGGACGGCCTGGCTCATGGCGATCTGTGGCGGACCGGAGCGGTTGTCGCTCCTCGTCTGCCGCAACGCCGCCGGCGCCTTGGCGGGAGGCCTACCGTTGGTCAAACGTCCGCTGGCCTGCTTCACGTCCTATCGCCTTCCACCGCTCACGCCGTACGCAGGCATGGTCCTGAACGAACCGGAGTCGGCCAAGATTGTCAATCAACAGAGCGAGCAGAAGGACAAGGCGCTGGCACTACTGGCGGCCATGCCCAAGGCGGCCATGATTCGCTTTCCGCTGGCGCTGGGCAACACCGACACCCAGCCCTTCCGCTGGCATGGGTACCAGTCCACGGTCGTGCACACCTATCGGCTGGTGGAGACGCTCTCGGCCGACAACGCGTGGAACGGCATCGACCCCAAACAGCGCAACAGCATCCGCAAGGCTGAGAAGGACGGTACCATCGTCAAGTCGGACGCGAGCATTGATGACTTGCTCCCGCTCATCCGCCTGACGTTCGCCAAGCAGGACCTTGAAACGCCACAGTCAGAAGAGACCTACCGCCGCCTATGGGCCGCAGCACATGGCATGGGCCAGGGCTCAATTTACTTGGCCGTATCGCCGGCAGGCAAGTCGGTGGCCGGGCAACTCGTAATCTGGGACCGCCACTGCACCTACCTGCTGCTGAGCGGGATGGACCCCGAACAGCGGGCCGCCGGCGCCGGTGCGATGATGCTATGGCAAGCCATTCGGGATGCCCTGGCGCGCGGCGCGGCGTTCGATTTCGAAGGGTCCACGCTGCCCGGCGTCGAACGGTTCTACCGCAGTTGGGGCGGGCGGCTGCACCCGATCATCACGGTCGAGAAGATCACGTCGCTGCCGCTACGGCTGATGCGTATGTGGCGCGATCACAAAGCCGCCCAGACCATGATGCGGATGTTCACCGCCATCCACCACGAGGACTGAGGGTCCGCTCTATGCTGCTCGCACTGCCTACGGTACACGGCCTTGGCAACGGCGCGTATGAGCAGTGGCTCTGGACCCACCTGAGACGCGTCGTTGCCTTGCGGTGCGCGCCGGAACTGGCGATCTGTTGGGGAACGCCGGCGCCCGCCGGGGCCCGGGCAGTCGTCTACGTTCCGAAGGACCCGCAGTTTCTGGCTCGCCCGGAGGTGCTGCACTCGCTCGCCTCGGCTGAATCGGCCGTCGCCGATGTCGCCGTCCGCCCCGGCTCACCCGCCGAGGTCCGGCTTGACGTGGACGTGCTCAGTTGGTTCGGCTGGTTCGTCTCCCGCGGCGAAGAGTACGAGCCGCACGAACTCGACAAGCACGGCCGCTTCCCGCGTGCGGCGGCACTGGCCCAGCGGCTGGGCCTGATGGAAGAGCCGGTGGCCGACCTGCTGGCGCTCCGGCTTCGCCGCGCGTTGGCACTGGCGGCCCAGGCAGCGGGTCTGAGAACGGAAGCCGCCTTGCTCTGGCCAGACGGTAAGCGGTTTGCCGTGTGCCTAACGCACGACGTGGACCGCGTCAACAACAGAAACCTCTGGCTGGCCGGCCAGATACTGGCTGGCTCGTTCGTCAGCCTTCTTCAAGGCCGCTTTCGCCGCGCTCGCCGACGTTTGTACGCCTCGTGGGGGCTGGTCCGCGGTAGCCGCCACAGCCCCGACTGGCTCTTTGATTCCATGGCCGAGAGGGAGGCCCGGCGGGAGTTTCGCTCGGCATTCTACCTGCTTCCGCACAGAAGCAATTTTGTCTCTGAAGGCGGTCACAGAGTTATGCGTTACGACGTGGGCCGTCCTGATGTCTTGGGGGGCTTTCGCCGCCTCGCCGCTGGCGGGTGGGAAATCGGCCATCACATCTCGTACGATGCGCACGGCCTGCCCAACGCCCTGGGCCAGGAATGGGCGCGCCTGAAGGGCATCCTTGGCCCGCAAGTGCCCTTGATCGGTTGCCGCAGCCACTATTTGCGGTTCCACACGCCGGAGACGTGGCTCCAACAGGCGGCCTACGGCATTCGTTATGACGCAACGCTAGGTTGGCCCGAGGGGTCGGGATTCCGCTCAAGCACGTGTCATCCCTATCGAGCGTTCGACCGGCGCGGCGGACAGGTCATTCCTGTCTGGGAACTGGGCATGCACCTGATGGATACTTTCCCGACATTGAAGGCGCTGGTGAGCAAAACTCGGGAAGTTTGCGACCGCGTGGCGGAGGTCGGCGGATGTGCCTGCCTTCTGTTTCACCCGACCACACCGCGCCTTGCCGAGGCCACCGCCAGGGAATACTTGGAAGCGTACGACGAGATCCTTGACGATCTGGCTTCGCGCAAGGATTGCTGGGTGGCCACACCGCGGGAGGTGGTGGAACACATGGAGCGGCCACCTCGGCTTCGGATACCAGACTGATGTCATCCCGCATTAGAGGCTGCCTCCTTCTCACCGCGAGAATGACTTTCCACGCCGCCGCCCGCCCGCCCGGGCGTCACCGAATCAAAAATCCGCGCGAGTTGCCCCGTCTGTTCCTTGCGTGTGTATCGGGCGATCTTTTCCGGAATCCCATGGTACGCCACCGTCCCCGTCTCCTTCCACTCGTCGTACCACCGCGACAGGAGGCCTGCAATGCCGGCGGCGTCCGCCGCCCAGGCGCCAGCTCCGGTTTCCTCGAGGATCTCCCGCGTCACGGCGCTGCCCGGCACATCCAGGGTCGGCCTGCCTGCCGCCAGGTAGTTAAAAATCTTGCTCGTCGTAATCCCTTCGTACTTTCCACTCCCCACCAGCAGAAGCACGGCCGACCTCTGTGCAAGAAGAACCATTTCCTCATACGGCACCCGCGGGTGGCATTGGACGATCCGTCGACAAGCAAACCCTTCGACCAACGGCTTTAGGGTCCGAGGGGACGTCGCATAAAATCGAACCTCCACGTCTTCGGCGTTCATCCTTCCGCTCTCCATCAACCTATCCAGTGCCGCAAAAAAAGGGCGAGGATCCTGGGGATAGGCGAGGTGGCCGAAATACGAAATGGCAAACTTTGCATGCGGCTCGTTCGGCCGCGGCGGAAAATCATCGGGATCGAACCCATTCGGAATAACGTGCACCGGCGCTCGATAGCGCCTGGCCAGGCAATCGGCCAGCGGCTGGCTCACCGTCACAATGGCCTTCGCCCACCGGCACGCCCGGACCTCCTGCCTTACCGTGTGCCACAGCCGCAGAGGGCGGAAAACCTGGTCCGGAATGTCCCGGAAATCCGCCACCCACGGAATCCCATGACGCCGGGCGATGCGGCTGGCCACGTAGTGCGTCAGGCCGGGCATATACGTGGACCAGATCACATCGAATGGCTCATGACGAACAAGATCTTCCGCGGATGCCAGCATCCGGCGGGTAAAACCCAGCGGCGCCCGATACGGAAACAATATCGGTAACGTCCAATACGCCACACGCCCAATCTTCGACGACGGCTTCGCCGGATACGGCACCCGCACCGTCCGGCACACATCGGGCTGGGCCGCCAGGATCGGGTCGTACTCGTCCCCGGAATTCTCGGGCGTCCACTCCGCACAAAGCACCACCGGCGTCCAGCCGAACTCCGGCAGATACTTGGCCAGTTTGCCCGGCCGATGAGACCCGGTGGCGTTGCTGGGATAGAAATTACGGGCAATCAGCAGCACTTTCTTATTCATCCGCCACCTGGCTCCGTTCAAATCCCTGTTCGAGTTTCGTTCAAACGAGATTTGCCCTGCGAGAGCCGCCCCGACAGCGCCCGGGCAATCCGCTCCGCTGCGCGGCCATCACACA
>Ga0315293_10004198_pt1 | contig 13753 bp, 16 predicted proteins | sample YL17G13_20_MG_FD_203071 | JGI IMG/M metagenome (GOLD analysis project Ga0315293, IMG submission 203071) | Sediment microbial communities from Yellowstone Lake, YNP, Wyoming, USA - YL17G13_20 | ecosystem: Environmental > Aquatic > Freshwater > Lake > Sediment | place: USA: Wyoming | collected... | reverse complement strand
ACGTTTATAGTATAGACTTTACGCTTAAAGATGTAACAGTTAGACCGGTAGAACTTAACGACATACCATTAGAACCGCAAACCGAAGAACCTACCTCTTGACATAAATACGTTTATAGTATAGACTTTTACAGTTATGGGCTTTAAACCGACAACAGCTCAATACAAAGAACGGTTATATACTATCTATTCGATGTTACTCGATAGCTATGACCGTTTTACAATTTTGGAATACGCAAGAAAAACGTGGGGGGAGGTCGGAACAAGCACCGTCGATAATTATATCAAAAGAGCAAATGAATACATTGAACAGGACTACAAAGAAAAGCGATTCCAAAAACTTCGCAGGTCAATAGCGAAACGATACAAATTAAAGACTCGCGCCATTAAGAAAGGCGATTTTAACCTTGCGCATGAGATTCAAAAGGACATTGACAAACTTGAAGGATTGTACCCATCAGAGAAACACCACGTCACAGGCAAAATGACTTTGTCGGACTTCCTGCGCAACGAAAACTTCATCCCTAAAGATTCTACACTTGAAACAGACTGAACCAGTCCCAATAGAACCCGCCTTAATTGAAACAGCACTCAACGTCAGAAGCAAGATAACAAAAGAGCCGGACTATTTTTTCCGCAGAGTTTTAGGTTTGACAACGTGGGAGAAAATGCCGGAGATCGCCGAATCGGTTTTGAACAATCGCAGGACGGCTGTGTCCGGTTGTACGGCTTCGTCAAAGACATATACGGCGTCGGCGATAGTTCCGTTGTGGTTACTTGCTAATGGCAATCCGTCAAGGGTAATTACGTTTGCACCTACCGGCAGGCAGGTAGAGATGAACTTGTGGGGTTACGTCCCGATTATTGTGCGGAACGCTCAAATAGATTTAGGCGGTGAGATGTTAGGGACGTCATGGAAACTGGACAAGGATTGGTATGCGACTGGGTTTAGTTCTGATAATCCGGAGAACGTCAAAGGGATACATGGCAAGAATGATCTGATAATCTTTGATGACGCGCAGGGAATCAATACAGAGATATTCCGCGCTTTGGAACTGGTCATGGCAGGCGGGAACGCTCATTTCTTAATCCTGTTTAACAAGGACAATATCAGTGGTGAGGTTTACGATATTTGTTATAACAAGCGCAATCTGTACAATGTCATTAGCATTTCTGCATACGACACACCGAACATTAAAACTGGTACGTCTGTTATTTCCGGCATGATAACAAAAGAACAGGTTGACGAATGGATTACGACATTTGGCGAGGATGACGACTTTGTCAGGGTATACGTTAAAGATCAATTCCCCAAACAGCAGGAGAACGTACTAATTCCACTTGACTGGATTGAACTCGCTACAAAGCGCGAAGTCGTCAAAACTGACACAAAGATCATGGCAGGGCTTGACGTAGCCCGTAAAGGCAAAGATTTGTCAGTGCTTGCGCTCATGCGCGGGCTACACACGTTCCCGCTTGAAACCTGTCACAAGTTCGACACAATGGAAGTTGTCAGTTTTGCCCGCGTCATTTTGGACAAAATAAATTATTCCGCGCTTTATGTCGATGAAATAGGAATCGGCGCGGGGGTACTTGACAGATTCACAGAACTATACTATAAAGTCTATGGCGTCAATGTATCAAAAGGACAAAATGAAATTGACGAAGTGCTACAAAGTTTTGCGAGCATGGACTTTTACAGTGAGATTAAACTGTTCAAGTTCTACAATCTACGCGCGTTGGTCTGGTGGTTATTAAGAATGGCTATTGACCCACGCAATCCAGAAGCAATCTCTTTTCCAAAAGATAATTTACTTACCGAAGAACTTTCCTCTGTCAGATATAAAATAGATTCCGAAAAGACAATCCGCATTGAAGAAAAAGAAAAGACCAAAGTCAGATTGAAGCGTTCTCCTGACAGAGCGGACGCCGTTTGTCTTGCTAATTACGGCAGGTTGACGAACAAAGCAATCAGTAATATGACGTTGATGACGATAATGACTTAAGGGATGATTCAAATGCCAAAACATAAGCCGAAGAAACCAAAAAGATAAATTTCAAGAGAGGTAGGAACATGATTAAAAAACTGTCAATGTCAGTAATTCTGATAGCCGGACTGTATTTTGTGCCGGTACAAAAACTCTATTCTGCGATTGTTGAGGTAACACCGTCAACCTTTACGGGTGATTTTTCTAATGGCGGTGAGTATGAACTTAACGAACGGCTTTTAGGTAATGCGTCAAATTATGGGTTGGGATTCATACAAAATAATCAAATCAGGTTATACTTATCGTCAGAACCGGCTGTGCGGTGTTATGCGCCTTTGTACGTTAACGGGGTACAAGTTGCTTCCTCAACGGTTCAATTGGCTGTTGATACGACCACCCTCAAAGTCAGGTGCGACAATTTGGATAGTTCTACCGGCGCACTTGTCAATATGATTTCTTTATCAACGTCTAATAAGGCGACGATTGTCGAGTTGCAAACGGCGGTTTCGACGCTTGCGAGCATATCTGATCTTCAAGCTAACATCGACAATCTTTATAGCAATGCAAGATCAACGTATTCATCTTTAATTGGTGTGATTTATTCTACTTACGCTGATTCGCAATCAAAGTTTAATCTTCTTGACGGAGCTACTGCTAATCTGCAATTAAATCCGTCTAACACGAATTATGTCGCTATTGGTGGAGGTGGAATTGTCGGAGTTTTAACTGTATCATCTTTAACGGCTTATGGAACTATAACATCCTCCACCGGATTTGTGGGAGGAGAATCTTCATTCTCTTCGATGACAGTTAACGGGAGTATTACAGCAAGTTCTTTTCACGGCGACGGTTCTGGATTGACCAACCTTCCAAGCGGCGGTGGAGTTTTGACGGTGTACGATGAGGGAAGTTCTATGATAAATGTTACAAGCATAGATTTTACAGGATTAGGAGTTTCTGTAACTTCAAATGCCGCGCAAGCTATTGTAGTTATAGCTGGTGGAGCAGGAGCTTCCACTTCCGGTTATTTATGCAGTCTTATAGTTACCACCGATTCTACAAATAATAACGATATAGTAATTACAGCAAAAGCGGCGGATGTTATGGGTAATTTTTACGTAAACATTTCTACGCGATTGTCGATGAATAAAACTGGAGCTGGAGGTTCTGTATCAGATAATGCGAGTACGTGGTATAACTTGTATCTTATCTCTAATGGTTCTACGGTATCATTTATATCGGAATTAGAGACTGTTTATCCTCCTACAATGCCAGCTGGATACACAAAATGGCGGTACGTTTCAAGTGTTCATAACGACAATTCTTCTAACATCACAGCATACACGCAATACGACGATCAGGTTTTGTTATGGCTTGCGCGGAATCCCATTACTACCGATCCGACCCCAACACTGAATACAGCCGACTTAACCGATTTTATCCCAAAAAATGTTAAGTCTATGATGGCTTCTGTTTATATGCGAGGCAGTACAGCTACTGGCGCATATATGACTATAGCTCCCAAAAATGTTTCGATAGCCGCAGATGTAGGAAACAGCTATTATCAATTTGCGATGAAGGCGACAAAACTAACGGACTTCTGTCTAACAAGTTTTCAGTCTACATGGATAATGAACGGAGACCAAAATCTAAAGTATGAAACTGACGACGCGGACGATGTTAGTTATTTAACCTTTTGGATTACGGCTTATACACTAAGATTTTAATAGGGAGGATGATAAAATGAAATATATTTTAATTGCGATAATCTTTGGCGCGTCTTTAGGATATTCCGCAGAATACAAACTAGCATACGATAATGTAACACTTGATCCGATAGAATGGGGTGTTCAGGATATGGATAGATGGTTTGGCGTAAGTACGGTTACAGTAGTAGCGCATAGCGAAATTGATCCGATGCTTCGTGTTGATAAAGATTATATCAGATTCAACGAAGATACAAACTTGCTTGAAATGAAGAGCAAATCGGAAATAATTTCTACAAAAAATGATAGAAGGAAAGCTATTATAATTGATAGCGTCAAACAATTAAAAGAGGATTTAAGAACCTATCTTAATATGAATGAAGATGGGTTCGACGTTGTAGCGCAAACGACTACTATCAAAAATAAATTAGATACATTAAAAAACGAATATGATGGATTGTGAAATATAATGCCTGAATGGACTGGTGAAGAAAGAAGAAAGCATATCGCTATGGACGATGAAATATCTGGACTTGTCAGAGAAATGCATCAGAGACAACAAGAAGTTGTGATTCCTAAACTTGGGAAGATTGATGAGTTAGTCGAGATTGTTAGAGAACACGATTCTAAAATTCAGGAGTTATGGGATGCGAGAAAGTGGATTATTAGACTCGTTTTTGGTTCTTTGATAATGGCTTTATTGGCATTGGTAATTAAGAAATAATCTTCCTCTCACGAGTGGGAGTGTTTCTGTGTTCAGATGTTCTTGCGGACGGGATAAGGAATACTGGTCAGAGTTTGACAAGGCAGGATTTTGTGAGTGTGGGAGAGAAACAATGAATGAGATAAAAGGGGTTCATCCGAAGTTGGCTGATGCGATTTCTTCCACTCTAAATGAAGCTAAAGCGAGAGGACTATCGGTTGGTATGTATTCTGGTCTTCGTACTGACAATGAAAAACAGATGAAATTGTATGAGTTAGGTAGGACAGTTAAAAATGAAGGTGCGACAAAAGATAAACCGATGGGGTTGATAGTTACCAATGCCAAAACTATTTGGGACACGTTTCATGGATTCGGGTTAGCGTGTGATATAGTTTATAAAGATAAGAGTGGAAATTGGACTTGGGATAAGACACAAGAACAATGGGAAGATTTAGGGAAAGTAGGCGAGATATTTGGATTGGAGTGGGGAGGGCGGTGGACGTTCTTGGATAACCGAGACAAACTGATCGGCAAGGACTATCCGCATTTTCAAATGACCGGCTCGATTAAAAATATTAAGGAAGCAAAGGAAATTTACGATACCAAAGGAATTGACGAACTATGGAAATTGATTTAGAGGTGCTATCAAATGAATCTTTTAATTTTTATTTTTTTAGCAAGTACGATTTATTGGCTTATCAGCTATGATGAAAGGAATTTGCGTTAGTCTATTTGTTTTATTTTTGTTGTCCGGTTGCCGGACTTATTATTGTGTTCGGTTAGGGCAGGACAGGTACTATTGCGTCACAAAGAACTTTAAGAATCACAAGTGGCATACCGTACAGAATTGTCTGGAAGTGGACTTCATTTTGAAAAAGGATTTGTTTTTGCGCGACAAACAGTCAAAGTGGGAGAATATGGAACTCAAAAGGCGCATAAAAAACTACGTTCGGCATTTATACAATGGAAAAGTTCGTTAGTTGGTACAGAAACAACCGAACGATACAAAGAATCAAAGCATGGTTTATGGCGCATTACGTTGACGGCAAGTTCGTTTTGTGGCAAAAGAAATTCCAATGAACAAGATTCTGTTGATTGCTTTACACGGTGTTGAATGGGGCGAAATCAAAAACGATTATGCAAATCGTCTGTTTGACGGCATACGCAACCACATGAACTTTGAGGAAAACGGTTTGCTTGAAATGTACCCATATAATTGGACGAAATACACAAATCCGCGCCAATTGGAGATTTACAGCAAGGTTGAAAAGGGTTTAGGTCGGCAGTGGTTCAGAAAGTTGAAGCATACGTTAGGGAGCGATGTATCGTGGGGACAAAGGGCGAAAGAGGGGACGCCTTGCTTTTATACAAAGTTTCTGAATGAACTGATTGATTTGGTCGAGAAGTACAATGGCAATGGGACGAAGGTTGTTTTGTTCGGTCATTCGCAGGGTAGTCAGTTGGCGTATCAGTTTATTTTTGACTACAAAAGACCGATAGCGCACTTCTTTTCTGCCGGTTCGCCAATTTCTATGAATAGCGGAATGTTTGAGGATTGGGGTCGCGTCCCGCCAAACCTGACAGCATGGACAAACTTTTACAATTACTTTGATGGTATCAGTTCATTGTTGGAAGGTGTACATTTATCGAAACAAATTGCCTACTTCGTTAAAGACGTTGAAGTGCCGAAGGGGTACAATCCTTTAAGGTGGACTCTTGCAGGTTCGCATACGATTTATTGGGAATCGGAGTTAGTATGTAAGACAATAACAGACCAGTTAAAGTTGATTTTACGAAGCGAGATTCAAGATGAAACGGACAACACTCAAAAGCAAGAAAGGAAAGAAGTTGTACGCAGTTCGGGACAAGAAGGGAAAGTTCAAGGATATTCAGTTGTACAAAAAGTGCCGATAAATAGAATTGAAAAAGACTCCATGCGGGTCTGATTGAGGTATAACAAAATGATTAAGAAAATAGTTGTATCAGCATTGTTGTTGTTTGTATGTCAATTTGCGCAAGCGGATAGATACGGAAAGAATATGAGTCCTAAAGATTTAAGGGACTATATAGATTCATTGAACTATGACGTTGTTCAATATACGACAGCACCGGTCGGTTCTGTGTCAGGAAGCAAATCATTCGTTGGGCATGGAACTGATTTACACATATACTACAAAGGAAATGCGGGTTCGTATTTGAACATCAGCACTTCGTCTGTTTCTGGCGGAGAAGATAGAAATATAATTGATGGGGAAATATACGAACACAATTTCTATGTACCATATAGTTCGCCGACTGTTGTGAGATACAGTTTAATTGGTGGTTGTACTTTTCACTTAACCATTGGTGGTTTAAAGAAATAACATGAAAAAGCGAGTTAAATCTAAACTTCCTGCTGTTAAGATGTTCCGCGCTCAACCCTACGACCCGAACATCAGTTACCGTGACGGCGTACCAGTGCCGGAAGTTTTGATTGACATGGTTGATGCTTACCAGTTACATCCGTTCGTCTATTCTGCGGTGAACATAATCGCCTCTAACTTTGCGCAGGTAGGTTATGAGATTTGGTTTAAGGACAATGAGGGCGAATGGGTCATTGACGAAAAGCATCCATTCAGGCGGTTGTTAGAACTGCCGAACCCTTTTCAAAGCGGGTACGACCTGCGGGAACTGTCTGCCATATCTTTAGAGATGACCGGTAACTGTTACTGGGGACTTGAACGTGACAAAAAGACAAATATACCGACAGAGATTTGGCTGTTGCCATCGCACATGGTTAGGATTGTTTCTTCGCCAATGACTCCGTTTGACCGATACATTTACACAGTTGACAACAAAGATATAATTTATGACGCCAAAGATATTATTCATTTTCAATATGCCAACCCGAAATCAATGATTTACGGTCAGAGTTCAGTGCTTGCGTCAAGAGAAGATTTAACGACAGACATATTCGCAAGTATGTGGAACAAAAACTTTTTCAAGAACTCCGCGCGACCGGAAGCGATACTCGAAACGGACAAAATCCTTGACGAGGGTGTCCGACAACGTATGATGAACTCATGGAAGGCATTACACAACAACGTCAAGAACGCGCATAAATTGGCTCTTTTGGAAGCCGGCACAAAGTACAAGGACATCAACCCGCACCACAAGGACATGGAGTTCGTTTTACAAAGGAAGCTGTCAAGGGAAACCATTTACGGTGTATTCAACGTCCCGCCGGCGATTGCGGGTATTTTGGAATACTCAAACTACGCGAACATGAAGGAACAGAACAAAGTTTTCTGGCAATACACCATGCTACCAAAGATTAAGAAGTTTGAGGCGACCCTGACCAACCGGTTGCGGAACATTACTTTTAGGCAGTTGAGCGTCGTACAGGCAGAAAAGGAATTGATTGAAGCCCTTCGACCCGACTTACAGACATTGTCGCAGACAGCAAAGCTGTTTGTTGACATGGGAATACCCTTAAATGAAGTCATTGAAAAGTTAGACTTACCGTTCGGGGAAGTGGAAGGCGGGGACGTGTCCCGACCGGCTGTTACTACCGGTAGTGGTATTCCATTGACAGTACCACAAGGAAGCGCAAAAGCTATGACAGACAAGGAGCAAAAGGACTTTGAAGGGAAAATGGTCAGGGGTTTGAAATGGAAAAGTTACGACACAGAATTGACAAAGTGGGAGAATTATTTTAAGGGTATTTTGAAAAGCTATTTCAAGGTACAGAAAAGGCGCGTCATGGCGAACCTGAACCGTGAAACGAACAAAGGAATAATTGACAAAATCAAAACATTCCTTATAAAGAAGCCGGTAAGCGCGATACAGGTAGAATTTCTTTTTGACGAAAAGAAGGAAGTTTCTATCATGGAAAACACTGTTGCCAAACCGATTAAGAAAATTGTCATAGAATTTGCCAACCGGACAGGGCGACTGGTTGACAAGGATTTTGATTTTGACTTCGTTGATCCAAAAGCGATTGACTGGCTCAACAGTAAGGTTATGAAGATATCAAAGGATTGTAACGCATACACAATGGAACGGATCAGTCAGGAGGTCAAAGAAGTCGTTGAGGATGCTGTTAGAGAGGGGTATAGCGAAGGTGAAAGCATTGAACAAATCGTTGACCGGATTGACAATGTGTACGATTTTGCCGTTGAAGGCAGGGCGCAGAGGATAGCGGTTACAGAGTCAGCTTCGGCGTCAAACTTTGGGAACAACGAGTCAATGCGTATGACCGGAGTGACAAAAAAGGAATGGTTGGCAACGCACGATTCACATACGCGGGAATCCCATGCTGAACTTGACGGTCAGATTGTCGGCGTTGACGAAATGTTTTACACAATCAATGGAAACAAGTTGATGTTCCCCGCCGATACGGACAACGCTCCGCCGGAAGAGACCGTGAACTGCCGATGTACAATACTTCCGGTTCTGGAAAATGAAGATTGAATTAAAACCAATTTGCGACTATTGTCAAAAGAAGATTGACGGAAAAACTAACGAAAGATTTTTTACAGTGGAAAAGATGAACGGGAAAGGTATTGAACTTACTACTATGTGTGAAGATTGTTTTTTCAGCGTCATTAAACAGTCACCTAACATTTTTGTCGGAATGAACTGATGATTGAAAACTGTAAGAACCGGATGATGGGATTGCTGAACGGATACAAGAAAAAGCTGTCGGGAAAGGCGTTATTGTACGGAATCAAACACAATCCCGAACTGTTGAACGCAAAGGTACAGGAAGTCGCAACGCAGGTCGCAAACAAATTTATTGATTTAGAAATGAAAAAGCACGGCTTGATTCACTGTCATTTTTGTAATGAACGCTTCTCGTTAAGAAAAATCAATGGCGTTTATATGTGTGAAAGTCATGCTAAAATGATTACAAAGGCGGTGTAAAACATGGACAAGAAATTACGTTATATTGAACTCAAAGCCGTTGATGAAGAAAAGAAAACCGTTTCCGCGTATGTTTCCACTTACGATTGGGACAGGATGAATGAAAAGTTTGTCAAAGGTGCGTGGCGGTTGGACAATTACAAAAAGTCGCCGGTTGTCCTTTGGGCGCACAATTACGGTAGGCCCCCGATTGCCAAAGCATTGAAAATCGAGGAGGACGACAAGGGACTGATGGCGGAGATGATTTTTGACGAACAGGACGAATTTGCCATGAAGATTTTTGGAATGTTCAGGCGCGGATTTTTGAACTCCTTTTCTGTCGGGTTCAAGCCGAACAAATACATTACAGAACAGCTTGCCGGCACGGAAGAAAAGGGGATTGTCTGGACGGACGCGGAACTGTTGGAGTTTTCCGCCGTACCTGTCCCCGCCAACCCGCAGGCGACCATGACGCGCGCGGAAGCGGAGATCATGGTCAAAGCACTACCGAATTTCAAAATTAAAGAGATTACAGGAACTGATGAGGTCAAGTTAGAGGAAGCGATTGACAAGGCAGATTGGATGGTACAGTCATTGATATTTCCAAAGACCTTTTGGGATTCATTACCGGAGGCGCGTAAATGGGCTGAAGAACATGACTACCGCACCGACAAAGTTGATGAAACAGAGGATTCCTACCGCTTCCGGCAGGATTCTCCCGACAATTACTCGGAGTTCAGGACAATCTGTATCAACCCGTCAAATGACACTTCACCGGAAGAATGTAAGGTCAAAGCCGTTTACGGCAAAAAGAAGTCTGCAGACCAAACGAACGCGAGTGACGAACTTGTCGAAAATTTGAAATCGCTTATCGAGATGGCAAAAACGATTAAAGGACAAAAGATTGATGAGAACAAACTTTCACTGATTAAATTGTCAATTCTTGCTTTGAATGAAATTGCTATCAGCAATCTACAAACGGCAAGCAGAGAAGATTTTAATAGTCTCAAAGAGATTGTTGGCAAACTTTCGGACTTCATTAAAAATAGCAATCCTGACGCACAGGATTTAGTCGCAAAATTTATGAACCAGTTTGAGATAGCCCTTCGGGATTATCAGGGAAAATAACGAGTTCCCTGCAAAATCAATGGTTCAAAAGGATAAATAAAATGGTTACAAAAGAGGAGATGGACAGACTTTGTAAGCAAGTGGCAGACTTGTCAGAACTTGCGAAGAAAAACAACGAGGAGTTAAACGGAACGATTGCTACAATGGTCAAGCAAGCATTGGAAAGTCATCCCGCAGTCACTCCTGAACGGAGAATTGAATTTCCCACAACCGCGATGAAGTTTGACCGGTCGTACAGGGAAAAAGCAATCATGGACAAGTTACCTGCTGAGATTGTCAGCGAGCATGACGACATTCTGCTTTTGTCGAAAATGCTTCGGACTTCGCCGAAGAACTTGAAGTCATGGGACGGGTTTGCTCACCGGCTCGGAGATTTTAAGAAAGCGTTGGACACGCAGGCAACCGGAGGCGGGGCGGATTGGATTCCTACGGAGTTCAGCACGCAGTTCTACGAGATGGTTAGAGTAGAGACAAAGGTCGCTTCTTTGTTCCCTCTAATCAATATGCCGTCCAACCCGTTTGTTTTACCGGTTGAGTTAGGCAGAATTTCTACCTACAAACAGGCGGAACAGACTGGCGACAGCGGTTCAGCAATTCCTGTGGGAGATGGTTCTACAATTTCCGGTAAAACGACATTGACAGCAGTCGCACAGGCGGGACGCATTTTGACTTCCAAAGAGTTAGAGGAAGATTCGATTGTCCCCGTGCTTGCTTTCATCAAAAAGTCTTTAGTCACTTCTCTTGCGGAAGGGCGCGAAGATTGTATGATGAACGGCGACGTTGCAGGCGCGCATGAGGACTCTGACATACAGGCACTCGGAGCGACAGATCGCAGAGTGATGTATCAGGGTTTCAGATCGCTTGCGAACGACAATACCTACAAATCCGATTTAGCTACATTCAATATCGGAAATCTCCGTGCTATGCGTGGAGAAATGGGGAAGTACGGCGTGAACCCTTCTCGCCTTGCTTTGATTGTCGGAATTAAGGGATACATTAAACTGCTCTCACTGTCAGAGGTAATGACAGTCGACAAATACGGCGCGAACGCGACGATTCTGTCCGGCGAGTTGGCAAAACTTGACGGCGTGCCGGTAGTTGTGAGCGAGTGGGTGCGCGAGGTTTTGGACGCAACGGGCATTTACAACGTGGCGGGGACAAAGACTGTCCTACACTACGCCAACCGCGACGCATGGGTTGTCGGAGAAAAACGACCAATTACAACGCAGTTATTGACCGAACTTTATTCAACGTCTGGTCAGGATGGATTGATTGCGACAGAAAGGCACGTTCTTGCGCCTTTGTTTGCTATCGCAAGCAACAAGATTACGTGGATGGGGTACAATATCGCCTAATAAAATAGGCGTCTTTGGGTTAAAGGGGTAGGGGACTTTGAACAGTTCCCTACCCTTCCAAAGCAAAAAAACATGAGAGGTGAAATCAAATGAGCAAATTTTTAAAGTCTTTAGTGATTGCGTTTTCAATCAGTTTGATGGCAGGATATTCTTTTGCTACTTTGCGGAGTACGGACAATCTACGCAGATACGAAACAAATCTTGACATTCTTGCTGATAAAACAGGAAACCTTCACCAGTTGATTGAAGAAATACAGGGCTTTGATGTTATCAAAGCAACCTGCGAAGGGTCAGGGTCAGTTATACTTGATAGCACAGTTCTCGAAAACGATACGATTATTTTTGTGACTGTTCTTTCAAGTGCGAACAATGTTCAGGCGTCGTCAACGACTTTAGCAAAGGCGATTATTGATGGTTCGGAAGGTGGAAGTGTTATTCTCAAATCGAAAGTTTTGGGAACGATGGGGAATAACATCAGTTTGAACTTCGTTCAAAACGCTTCGACGAACACAGTGTTCACAATCAACGGGTCAACGCAAAAGGTCAACGCAGGAACGCTTGTAGTCTATACGACAGGTTACGCAATTGACGTTTGGCTTTCAACGACTGGTATTTATTCATTCATGGCGTCAACGACTGCGGGAACTTTTGCTTCGGCTTCGGACGTGTGTTCAGCGATTGAATCTGACGCCGGCGCAAACGACCTTGTCAGTTGTCAGACTAACACAAGCACGCGAACAGTTGTTGCGCTATCGGGTATTTTACTTAAAAACGGTGAAGGGTCTGTACTTGTGCCAAACACAATTAGCGGGTCGTACTTCACGGCAGGTAATGGTAAAATCACCGTAGGAACAAATGCGCCTGTTTCAAAGTACGACGGGCTTGTGATTTACCTTTACAAAAGACCAATAACGCAATAAAAGGACGGTGAACTGACATGACGGAAAACAAAATAACCTTGAAGTTTTTAGGCAAACAGTTGGGTAAGGTTTATCACGGGTTTGACGACGGGATGACGTTTACGGCGACATTGGGGAATCTTGTATCTGTCAGCGAAACAACCGCAAAACGGTTGCTCAAAGACTTCCCAAACGACTTTGAACAGACTGTTGCCGAACAAACGCCAAAGGTTGATTCGTCATGGACAAAGCGCAGGCGGTAGAATATAATGGCAATTGACACAAACATAGCACTGATTAGTTTGGCAGACGCCAAAGAACATTTGAAAGTTACTGGCATTGTAGAAGATACTGTGATCGGCAATTTTGTCAATATGGTCAGTGCCATGTGTAACACTTACGTCGGCAGAATTCTTTTGAACGCACCGCACACGGAATACTACAACGGTAACGGCGATACAAACCTGTTGTTGAAACACACTCCGATAACTTTGCTCACAAACATTTGGAACGCCGGCGAGGACAGAGTATTCGACGACAATGCCAAAATGAACAAAGCGACAGAACTTTTGGTCAACGAACAATCCGGTATCATAGAAATATGGCAGGGACAGGGTCGTTTCAACAAGTTTTTGAATGGCAAGGCGAACATCAAGGTTATTTACACAGGCGGGTACACGCTTGCTGTCATGCCGTATGATATTCAATTGGCTGTCCGCATGTGGTTAGGGGCGATTTACATGAAGTATTACAATCGCCGGTACGAGTACATTTCCGCAAACACCGTCAATAACAGCACTACGTTTTTAGAACGGGATATGCCGGCAGACGTCAAAATGATTCTGAACAATTACAAAGACCAGTTCGGTTATCCGCAGTTTGCTTACAAGGAATAGGCGTGCTGAAATTTGTCATAAAAGGCACGGAGAACTTCGGCAAAACGGCAGTTAGAATTAGGGAAGTCAAGTCGCTGATACCTGACGAACTAAAAAAGATTTGCGACACGTTTGGAAACAAGGTTGTCCGGTTGGCAAAAGAGAAGTACATTTTGAACAGAGGCAAAGGCGCGCCGGTTGACCCGTTAAGGATAA
>Ga0315293_10004197_pt1 | contig 13756 bp, 9 predicted proteins | sample YL17G13_20_MG_FD_203071 | JGI IMG/M metagenome (GOLD analysis project Ga0315293, IMG submission 203071) | Sediment microbial communities from Yellowstone Lake, YNP, Wyoming, USA - YL17G13_20 | ecosystem: Environmental > Aquatic > Freshwater > Lake > Sediment | place: USA: Wyoming | collected... | reverse complement strand
ATACCCACATACCAGTCTCGTCCACATATCCAGCTATGGCATCATCGTTCTTGCCCATATCTGCCAGTGCCTGAACTTCGCTGTTGCTTAGCATGCGGTTGTAGATGCGCACGTCGTCAACTAAACCATCGAAGTACTCAGCGTCTTCTGTTCCGCGGACACCTATCGTGAGCTTTGTAACATTGGGAGAATTAAAGCCGTTGCTATGGACTCTTGAGCTGTCAAATTGCCCATCGATATACAGACTCATCGTCTTGCTGATGGAATCATAAGTAGCGGTTAATAAATACCACTGGTTAGAGGTTAGTATTTGGTTGGAATTCTTTGTGTCTCTTCCGACTCTAAAATGGAATTTACCTTCGCTATTAAGCCACAAACCAAACCGGTTCTTTTCAATGCCATCGCGGTCATATTCTAAGATGGTTCTATAGTCGCCGGTGACCTGTCTTGGTTTTATCCATGCTGATACTGAGAACGAGCCCGGTGCAAAGTTCAGTCCGGTTGTGGTATCGGCAGTTTTAGCATAATCCCCATTGCCGTCGAGGTCCAGGGCGCCGCCGCATATCTTGCCGGCCGTCCAGGTTGCATTGCCGACGAGGGTGCCGTCATTGCCGTTGCCGGAACTGTCACTGGCGATGATGCCGCTGGTCTCGTTTAGCTTCCAGTAAGCCACCTCGTCGTTGAGACCTTTAGGCTCCCAGGCCACGCATTGGTGATTGGTCCAGCCCCACGGATAAATAACAGGCAGTGGGTCCTTGTAAACCGCTACCACGCTCAGCCAGAAGACTTCATTGACTTCCTTCTGACGGTACCAGTTCGGGTCAGGTAGTTTCACCGAGTAACGGAATACCGGCTCGTAACCGCCTCCTGGCGGCATATCTATAGGATGCTTGTCGTAGCCGACCAGCACTTCGTCATAGTCGTAGGCCTTATACTCCCATTTCTTTTGGCTGGGATGACTGTATGGTGTATCCGCTCCGGCCGGTACGTTGGTCCAGATTTGCAGCAGGAAGTAATCGGGCTTTATCGGCCGAGGTGTTGTTGCCTGACACTGGCAGGCTTCGTAGCGGTAGCCTATGTATGAGCCCCACCACACCATAGCCGTTATCGGTGTCCTTCTTTCGCAGCGCCAATCATCAGCCACCTGACGGTGAATAACAAGTTCCTCTTTCTTGGTTTCTGTTGTCACCGCAAATGCCAGGTCGATTGACCGTCCTGCATACGGATGACCTGTTGGATACCTCAGTTCATTCCAAGCGTATGGCAGTTCGGTGCCTGCTGCCCAGACCGCATCATCATTCCAGTGCTGGAACGAGGTTTTCCATCCAAAGCGGGCTTCTTGCGGCCCTACAATTGGCTGGGCCTGAACGGCGAGCCAGTAAGTAACGGGCTTGGCCGTCGTGCCCTGCTGTGGAAATGCCTCACACGGGTCGATATTGAAGTCATACTTCCAGCAAACTGAATCACCAAACGGTTCGTAGTATGGTGCGCAAGGCACGAAATAACCTTCCCTCAGGTTCTCGGCCTCGATGCTGACATCAAACTGCCCGGGAGCAAACACCTTCCGCCAGAGGACCTGGTCGGGCTTGGAGTATTTGTTTGATGGGTCACTTCCGCCGGGGCCTATCGGGTCATCGCTGTAAATGGTCAGAAGGAACTGGACATTATCCGGTTTTCCCGGCAGATAGTCGTGATACCACGAACCCCAGATATGGATGTCTGTTATCAGCCCGGTCGTGACGCAGTTGAAGTCGTCTGCGAGTATTTGTGGTCGCCACTGAGTCTGTATAAATGTCGCATCCACGTCAATACCGGTTTCAGTTAAGTCCGGCTTCTGAATATACTTGGTTGCAGGCTCAACAATTGTATGCTGTGTGCCCATTGAGAGCTCATCCTCGTAGTGCGGCCAATCGCGAATGCCTGTGTAGGCCTGCTCCCACTTAATCCAGTTGGGGTCGGTGTCAAGCTCAAAAGCTGCATCGTAGCTTTCGCCTTGCCCACAAATATAACCTTCCAGCGGACGAACGATTGTGGCCGGAATTGTCATACCCACTTTAAGTTCATCCTGTTGCAGTGTGAATGTGACAGCATCATCCATCCAGTGAGCTGGACGCGTCTTCCATCCCCACGGAAATTCCGGAGGAGGCAACAGACCCGGATAAACGGCTGTTATGCTTATCCAGTAAATATTGGGTGTGGTCGAATTTATATAGCGTTCTTGCCTGAAATACTCCTGCGGGTTCAATTGCAGATAATACTGGAAGCAAGTTTCCGGCAGAGTATCATTCGGGAACTGGTCCACGCCTACCCACTCTTCCTTGACACTGGAGTCGGGCACATTAAGCAGCCAGAGCAGTTCACCCGGCTGACTGATACCACCGGTTGGAGACGGTGGGACATTGGTCCAGAACCCGATTTGCCATGCAATCGGTGACGGCATTGCTGGATCAGGACCATTCCAGCCCTTGTAGGAACCCCACCAGTGGATAGATGTTACTGGCATTGTGCCGAGGCAGCGGAAATCGTCTGCCACTATCTTCCAAACAGTAGGAGCTCCTGTGAGCTGGACAGAATAAGATGGTTCATCCCAGCCGCAATAAATGGGCGTTGGTGACCTTGGGTTCCACTCAATAGGCGGCTGAGACCACTTTACGTGCTCAACCGGCGGTTTCGGCTCATAAACTTTTCCGATTTGGAGCAGATAATCTTCTGTCTCTCCATCTTCAAAGGACCCTTCTCCATTCCAACCGGGTTTAGGCAAAGGTACAGGCCTCTCGGTTATCGTGAATCTTGCCCATACGTAGCCACGGTTGGGACCAATCAGGAAACCGGCTCCAAATGGCATCAGCCCAGAAAGCGGCCCATCGTATGGATTAGGCACAGGGAAATTAACCAGCACATGCTCAGGAGTGGCGGCTGTAGGACAGTTTGAGGATCCTGACCACTTGCCGTCCTGATTCCAGTCGATAAGGAGGTTCACATAACCGATTGTTTGAGACGGCATATGGTTATGCACGTCGATATCTATATTGGTGCCCCACAAGGCAGTCTGACAGGTATCGCCGAGCGGCGTGCCGCTGCTGCACTGTGGGCAGGGAACTACGTTAAGCGATGCATCGATAGTGTATGGCTGAGGAACTGTCAGGCCTGCATCACCATCGGCAAAGCACTCATCCTGGTCGTAGGGCGGGAAGCAGCCAAAGGGACACAATCCGGCATTGCCATCAAGCTCGAGGTCAAATGATGGGCCAAACCATGCGCCGAAATTAGTGTGCTGAATCCACCCTGCCGGCCCAATTGTCTTGCACGTTGGGAACGACCCTGTTACACCGGTGTCTGGATATGCTATGGCGTTAGACCCCTCCGGTGCGTCACCATACTCCATCTCTGGAGGCGGCGGCACCTCAGGAACAAAGTAATAATCCTCAGTCTCACCATATAGATACCCGTTTGCAGGCCCGGAACCGCCATCTCCTGATACACCTGAAGTGGGATTCCATTTTTGCTCCGATAGTGTAATTCGCATCCAGATAGGCAGCATATCGCCTGTTGCTTGATGCCAGGGCATAAATCGCGGTGTAGTGATTTTATTCAACCCCACGGGCAAACCAACAAGTGGCTGGTTCTGCACTGCCCATTCGGGAGCAGGTATTGGTGCAGTAGTCCCGGGGCATTGCATCGTATCGTCCCAGTCACCATCTCGGTTCCAATCGAACCATACGTTCACAAACAGATTTGGTGATGGCGGCATCCATGGCTGAATCGTTACCCAGTAATCGAATGTCGCCAACTGACAATGTGGCAGAACTATCGGGAATATTACACCATCATCAAAACCGTCCAGGTCCGGCTTGTCCTGCGGCGGAATAATATTGTTCACTCCATCCATGTCAGGACCAACGTCGGCTTCCATTTCACTGGAAACCCACGGGCCAAGGAACGCTATCAGCGGCGCTGCCCAATGAATTGGACCAAATGGCGGAGAACCTATTTGATAGACTGTCGGGTAATGCGCAATTACCCCTGCCGGCCCACCCTTGGGATATGCCGTCATCAGCATCATTGGGGGTGGGAAGCTGAAGCTGTTACTGCTGTCAGGTGCATCGCCCAGGTCAGATTCGTGGGCCCCGTGAATCATCCAGTCCCAGCGAATGTCGGGTTGACGGGCATTGTTTATGTAGCGCAGCCGTTCTCGCACAATAAGGAATCCACCCGGAGGTATCACGATAGGTTTCACCGGGTGAATAGGAGAACTGATATCAAAGAACACATCGAAAAAGCTGTCAGCAGGAAATCCTTGTGGATTTGTTTCGCTAATCACACCATGTGGATTCTCCACGGCAATCCAGGGCAAATACTCCTGTCTGCCTCCAAGACGCAGTTCTTCAAATGGTCTTGGCCCAAGATATTCGTTCAACTGCTCGCGTGTTAAGCTGACCAGCTCCAATTGTACCATTTCGGTTTCTATTCCACCGCCCCCACCGCCACCGCCATCAAACAGGTCGGAATCATTGTGCAATCTTATATGCTGGGGCATTTGTCGAGGGGGCTGGTCCTGCACATTAAAGCCGGGAAGCGGCACAGCTCCGCCATTCAGAGGGGGTGGGACAATATTAGGTGGAATGGGCTGACCATTTTTGGTCCACCAGCCGACCAGATTGACAGCGACATTGTGACAATCTACGTCGAAAAGCAAACCAAGGTGGAGTACTTGACAGAATTGGTAATCCATCCCTGACCAGTCGGCGGTAAAGGTGAACCAGTTCTGCTGATTTGGGTCGGTTTTGTCAGGCGTGATAGAATGCTTAAAGTTGGGGAATCCGCCATCAATGTGAGTAACCAGTATCGGTGGTTGCGCCCAATTCCCCTTTGGGTCACCTGACTCGATGCTGCCCTGGACATGGAAATCGTTGGCTACCACGCCCGGGATATCCATGTGAATGTCAGGGTTGAATCCAACCCACAGCGCCAACGCCTGTGGCGTTATGCCGAGTAACAGTAACAAAACGGCACAGAGTAATAGAGTTTTGAATCTTGTTTCCATAATAACGTCCTCCAAAAATTGTTTTCTCTTACTTGTTCCGAACAAAACACTAACCAACTAAAGCTTTTTTCTTACGACAACATTTATAAAAAGACACTGTATCTGCGCAATATCCGCATAATATATAATTTTCGGCTAAAAGAGCTGATAACTACCAAAAAAACATTCCTGCCACTCCTCAAATCGGACTGGTTAATTTTTTTAATTATTTATATGTAATTCTACTGCTTCTAATCAGCGTAGTCAAGTAAAAAATTATAGGACAATTAAATTTTTTTATTATTTCCTATGGTAATCCCCAACCTTTTGTAGGAGAAAGTATTTTTAGCCCCGGCATCAGCGGCCTATTAAACCTTCTTATCCCGCATATTTCACGGTTTTTTTGCGAAAATGCGACTTTACCCATTAGAAATTGCCTTTCCTATAGGACTCTCTAACGTCCTATGACTTTTCTTCTCCTTATTCTATCGGGGTTTTGCCGCTGTGGTGGGGGTTACAGAGCCGCGACCGTCAGGGAGTTTAGCCGTCGCCGGCACGGCGACGCAATGTCATTCCCGCATGTCGTTAGCGGGAATCCAATAAGCCCCCGGCCCTGCCCTGAGCGAGCGAAGCGAGTCGAAGGGTCTTCCGCCTCCCGACCCCTGACCCCCGACCTCTGATTTCGGGGAAACGTCGCAGAGAATTAAAAATTAAAAAAAATTCATCCGCCTGTGGTGGATTAAAAAAGCTTCGGCGGAGGGAAAAATTAAACGGCCCCTATATATTATTTATTTTATTTATCTGGCCAAGGCGATCATTCTGTAGTTGGTTTCACTTTTTCTGCCTGTGTTTGAAATACCTGAGAATATTTTTCGATAATCTCAAGAAGTTTCTGAATTTCCGGCTTAGACAAAAAAATTGTTTCGCCTTTCTTATATTCTCGCGTTTGTCCTTTATCATCCAGAACACTAAAACATCTATTAGGCACGTTTTCGCCCACCCCGATGGCTATGAGATCTTCCTCTCTTATTTCACCTCGGTTATGTTGAAATACATGACGAACCTGCACATGTTTTTTCATCTCTTCAAGCAATTTATCTTCTTCTACTTTGAAAAGTTTTCGTGATTTTTTAAATAAATCTTCATAGCCCTTAAGCGATTTTTTTACTTCAGCTGAAAGTTTTTTGCGCATTTCTGCAATTTCGATTCCTGGTTTCAGGATTTTTAAATGGAGTTTACAGTCTGGGTCTAAGTCATAACCTTTTAAATAATAAATAACGCCTTCTACGAACACGTCATACAAAAAATGCTCCCATTCCTGTATAAGTACTCCGTGAGTCAGTATCATGAACCTATTCAAGATTTCTTTATCGGTAATTTCGTAACTTGTAGCATCGTCAGATTTGGATCCGGACATTTGTGAAGATTGTATAGATAAACCGGTAAAAGATGGTATAGATAAACCGGTAACAGTTGGTTCAGGTGAACGGGTAGTTGTAGTCATTTTATTGGCTGAAGCAAAGGATGTTACCCTGAGATCCGCCGCCTCGAGACAGTCGACTGCAGACTTGCAGTTCTGCAATAAATCGTTTCGTAATTTCGCAACCTCAGAAGAAAGGCACATGTTTTTAGACTTAGAGAAAAAGTATTTGCGCAGCCTCTCTATTATTCTTATCATCTTCCAACTATGCCTGATTTGGAACTTTGCTCACCCATAAAGGCAACGATGCCTCTTTCGTACTATCAATTGCGAGGTAGATGTTAAATTTTCCGAACTTTTCAAACTTCTGCCCTTGGATGTTCAGAATCAAGTTAACGGCCGATGAATCAACATTATCCGGCACACGCACATTTATGTTTCCTTCAAGTTTTGGACTTATCGGTTTGCCGTCGAGATCAATTATTTGAAGTCTGACCCCGTGTTCGCCTTCTTCAACTTTCTCAAACCTTATTCTCAGTGCAACCGCACACGCAGGGTGTATAGCAGGCATCTGTTTGGAAAAAATGGTGTCGAATGCACCTAAAACATTCAGTTTACCACGTTCATCTGTCGCAGCATCGCATAATAAAAAAGCTTCAATATTCATTTTGTTTTCTCCAACAATGTTTTGATTATTTAATTTCTACTTGTTTATATGCCATATCTGTACTTTCCATAACACGGATGTTGTCAGGCGTCATTTTTATTACAACATAATTCGGCGAAGCGGGGTCAGAGATATGGTCCTTCAAGGATGGGACGGCCTTGTAAAGCCAGAGCTTTTCGGCATTGTCGGTACTAATCGAACAAGGGCCTGCAATACGGACGTGCTTGCCGGCAGAATCGCAGAAACAGTATTCGGCATAAGGAACTTTTCCAAGCTGAGAGACCTTGTCGGAAGAGGCGGCTGTCGCACATAGTAACTGGTTATCCTTCCAGGCCAGGCCACCCATCGGCCTGACGCCGACCTTTCGGCCATCGGTTGTAGCCAGCATACCCCAGCCAAGATGTTTTATGAATTGCTTTACCTGTTCGATGTTCATATCAGTTCTCCTTTCGCCACCTCTTGCTTGATAAGGGAAATCAGGTAGATGCCCCGCCGCCGCGGCGGTTTATGGTGAGTTTATCGAGCCGGATTTCCCCTTTTTATAGACTTTTGCCGGATTAAAGGCCTTTTTTGCAATAAATTTCAGCTTTACCCCGTTAGAAATTACCTTTCCAATAGGACTCTCTAACGTCCTATGACTTTTCTTCTCTGTTTCTAACGGGGTTTTACGGCTGCCCTTCTTCAGTGCACGGTAGAAACAGGATTGGTAACCTGTGTGGCATTGGCCGGCATCGACGGTAACCTTAAGAAGCAGGCAGTCCTGGTCGCAATCGACAAGTATCTGCTGCACTTTTTGGATATGGCCGCTTTCTTCGCCTTTTTTCCATAATTTCCGCCTTGTTCGGCTAAAATAAACGGCACAGCCGGTCTGAATCGTCAAATCTAAAGACTCACGATTCATATAAGCCATCATCAGGACTTTGCCGGTCTTTGCATCCTGGGCAATAGCCGGTATCAGGCCATTTTTATCGAATTTTGGGTTAAATTCCCGTCCTTCTTCAATACTTTGCTTTTTAGCCACCTGTCGAGTCTCCTAAATTGATATTTTTGTATCTTGCAAGAGGATGTTTTACCGGTTATTATCTGCGAAAACAAGTTTTTTTAAGGCAAACTGCTACGATGCCCGAGACCGAAACTCAGAAAAAAAAGTATATATTTGTTATTGTGCGGATTGTAGTGGTTGCTGCTGGAATTACATGGGCGGTAATCTGGCTGTTGAGGGGGCAGAGGTGGAGCAATTTAGCCGAGATTTTTCTGCGGATGAATTTGGGGGTTTTTGCAGCAGTATTAGGGGTCTTTATCATCTGCCAGCTAATGATAGCGTTCCGCTGGTGGTTATTGCTTAGAACTCAGTCAATCTTTATAGACTTATGGCCGGCAGCCAGACTGCACTTTTTGGGGCTTTTTTATAATAATTTTATGCCTGGTGCCGTAGGCGGAGATTTGCTGCGGGCCTGGTATGTTACCAGGCACACCGATAAAAAATTTCACGCGGTTTTAAGTGTCTTTGTCGATAGGATTGTCGGCTTGCTTGGCTCAGTGATAATTGCTGTTTTTTTCTACCTGTTTTTTGTGCGGCGTCAAAGTGCCAAAGCGGTTCTCGACATCAAAAGTGGTTTGCCGCAATCCTTCGTTAAGTCCAAACAAGTTATTTTGTGGGTGGCTATCATATTTGCAGCGGTCTTTTACGGCCTGCTATCACACAGCAAGGGCCGCCTGTTACTAAAAAATATATGGCTGTTTATTAAAATACGCTGCAAAAAGCTCCTGGAGAACTTTAAGGATGCAGTTGTTCTTTACTGCCGTAAACCGCTGGCAATCCTCTCGGTATTTGGCTTGACGTTCTTTTTACAGCTTATGACGATAACCGGCTTTTGGTTCCTCGGAAGAAATCTGGGCATTGAGGTCGGCATCATATATTATTACGTTTTCTTCCCGCTCAGTTGGGCTTTGGGCGCAATACCGGTCAGCATTGGCGGGGCAGTAGTGGTAGAAGGGGTGCTCGCTTATCTATTTATCCAATTTGCCGGGGTCGGGGCTGAGGCGGCATTAGCGCTGGTTTTGTGCCAGCGGATTGTATGGATGATTGCTTCCCTGCCGGGGGCGGCGATACATCTGGTTGGCGCACACTTGCCCGCCAGAACAGCGGGCTTGCCAAAAGACTTTTTCATTGACTATAATAAGCCTGTAAATTAGGCTATGGTTCTCTGAAAAAGATGTGGTTTTGTTTCCCTGTGGCCGAATTAGTTAGTTGCAGAAAGTAATGGATAAATAGACCGGGCCTTTGAACGAGAACGGATAAGGAGAAAGAACTTGCGATTTACAATTAGTGGCAAACATATCGACCTGCCGGAAGACGTTATAGAGCACGCACGAGAGAAAACTTCTAAGCTTCCCAGGTATTACGACAGTATTAACCGGGTCGAAGTGATTGTCGGCGGCAGCAAAGACGGCAATGCCGATGTCGAAATAATTGTGCGAGCCGGGCATCGCAAGGTCTTTGTTGTCAGCCAGACAGACCAGGATGTTTATCGCTGCATTGACCTGGCTGTCCATAAGCTTGAAAGGCAGCTTATGAGAATAAAGGGTAAGGAGCGAGACAATAAATTCAAAGGTGGTGTGAAATTACAGTAGCTTTAGAGCATCTAACAAAAAAAAGAGATTCTTCTATCTGTCATTCCCGCGAAAGCGGGAATCCAGAAGTTTTGAGCAAGTTGAAACTCATTTTGTTAGACTCTTTCTAATATCGATGTATTTGGATTTAGTTAGATAGACAAAGCAAAAATAGTAGTTCTGGATAGATAAAATGAATTTTGTGGATTTTGTTTGTTTTGAGGTAACGATTCCCGAACTGCAGGCACGGGACCGTGACGGTGTAATAAAAGAGCTTATTTCGGCACTCGACGGAGCCGGCAGGCTCGGCAGGGGAAACCGTGAAGAGATTGTCAAAGCAGTGATTAAAAGGGAAAAGGAAGCAAGCACCGGGATGGGTAAGGGAGTTGCTGTCCCTCACGTCAAGCATAGCGCGGTCAAGGATGTGGTTGCTGTGGTTGGGCAAAGTAGTGCCGGCATTGACTTTTCGTCTCTCGACAAACAACCGGTTTACACGATAATACTTTTGATTAGCCCTCTGGACAACCCTGACAAACACTTGCAGGCCATGGAAAAAGTATTCAGGCATTTGCAGCAGGAGAAGTTTCGCAAGTTCCTGAGGCGATGTCAGAAGGCCGACCAGATTGAAGACCTTCTCAAGGAGGCCGATGAAAATCCATTTTTATAGCTGGAAAAATGTAAGGTGGAGGGCTGAGGCTTGAAGATGCGAATCGAAGATTCGGCGGGCAAAACAGCTTGTCAGGTCGAAGTTGAGATTAAGAACGCAGATGGCCTTCATATGCGTCCGGCGATGCAATTTGTTGATATTGCAAACCAGTTTAATAGCGAGGTTACCGTCAGCAGTGGCCAGAACACCGCGGACGGCAAGAGTATTATGCAAATGAGCATGCTGGCCGCTACGTGTGGGACGAAACTGAAAATAAAGGCTGAAGGTGCGGATGCTCAGAAGGTGGCCAAAGCCTTGCGAGAGCTCGTAGAGGAAAAGATGTTTGGCGAGCCTCCGCCCGGCGGTCGGAAAAAATGTTAGAATTTGGCAGAAGTGTGCGATGGAGATAAAAAAGGGGATAGCAGTTTCGCCCGGCATTTCCATTGCCAGGTCACTGACTATTGATTCTGAAGATTATCGAATTCCTCGCCGCTCAATAAAGCCCTCACAGCGACGAACGGAGATTGAACGCGTTAAGAATGCCTTTAAGGGGGCAATTGACCGGTTGACCGCTCTTGCAGCGGCGTCCGACAAGAGACCGCAAGGTAAGATAAAAGATATTTTTGCCGTTCATTTGCGTTTCTTGCATGACAATAAATTGCGGAGAAAGATAGCGGATTTAATTCGCTGCGAATTGGTAACGGCAGAATATGCAGTATCTACCGTGTTGAAAAAAATTGCGTCGGATTTTAGTGCGGTAAAAGATGCCTACATAAGCGAGCGAGCTGCAGATATTTATGATATTGAAAGACGTTTACTGAAACAGCTTGTCGGCAAAAAGCATGAGGATGTTGGCCATCTCAATGAGCAGGTCGTTATAGTTGCTCGAGAGCTTAGCCCTACTCAGACTGCCGGTTTTGATAAGCGATTTGTCAAAGGAATGGCTACGGATGCAGGTGGACGAACAAGCCACACTGCTATCGTTGCTCGGGCCCTGGGGATTCCAGCCGTTGTAGCACTTGAAGACCTTACCGATATTGTCGGCCCCGACGATACCGTTATTGTTGACGGTAACCGTGGAATTGTCATCGTTAATCCCGACAACAAGACCGTCCGGCAGTATCAACATTATGCCCAAGAATTTGAAGAGCTTGAGCACAGGCTTGATGCTATAAGGGGAGAGCCGGCCCAGACACGCGATGGTGTGAAAATTACGCTGTTGGGCAACATCGAATTTCCGGAAGAGGCCCAGAGCGTTTTGGAAAGAGGTGGGGAGGGAATCGGTTTATATCGCACGGAGTTTTTATATCTAAACCGACAAACCGAGCCAACTGAAGAAGAGCATTATCAAGCTTATGCTGCAACGATGGCGATAATGAAAGACAGGCCTGTGGTCATAAGGACTATAGACCTCGGGGCGGATAAATACACTCAAAGCAAGCGTTTCGCTCCCGAACCAAATCCTTTTTTGGGGCTAAGGTCAATCAGATTTTGTCTGCAACACCTTACGATGTTTGAAACGCAACTGCGTGCGATTCTGCGGGCTTCGGTTCAAGGCGACGTGAGGGTGATGTTCCCGTTGATTACAAGTGTGCAGGAGCTAAAGCAAGCTAAGTTTGTTTTACACGACGTTATGGAGGACCTCGATGAAGGCTCTATAGCATATAACAAAAACATTCAGTTGGGGATTATGATAGAAACGCCATCGGCAGCTCTAACAGCCTATACCCTTGCCAGGGATGTCGATTTCTTTAGTATCGGGACAAACGACCTTACGCAATATACGTTGGCTGTGGATAGAGGCAACGAATTGGTCTCTACATTGTATTCATCTGCGGACCCGGCGGTGTTGCGACTTATCAGGATGGTTTGCCAGGATGCGAACAAAGCACAAATAGACGTAGCTGTTTGCGGCGAGGTTGCGTCGGACACGGAATTTATTATGCTGCTGCTGGGGATGGGGGTTAGAACATTTTCTCTGGCGTCGCCTATGCTGCCGGAGATAAAACAGATTATTCGGTCTGTTACGATTGAACAGTGCAACAGCATCGCCAGGAAGGTGCTTGGTATGAATTCTGAAAGGCAAATTTCAAGTTTTTTGCGCAGCACCACCAGGAAGATTCTGCCTGAAGCTTTTTGAGCCGAGGGGCGAAATTTCAGACACGGAGAAAATAACTATGTCCAGTCGTCAAGATGGCTTACACCATAAATCATTTAATGTAGTCCCTCATGATATTGGCATACGATAACGCAAATTTCGAATTAAAAAGGCCGGTTTTGCCGATGAGCTACTCGTCAGGGCGTTCGTCAAGGCTCGGCCTTGCCGAGACCGAAAGACCCTGCCGGAGTCCCGATTGGACAAATCCGCCAGACATACGGCAGGCAAGTGACTATTTTCGGCAAGGAGGCCACTTATGGCCAAAAATGACTACTATGATAAAATCCCTCAATACAATGATAATACTGATGGAGTTTAACATACAGAGCCGGTGCCGGCAGGATGAGATGGAACGATTCGGCGCATTAAAAATAAACCTAAACGAGCCAGAGGTGTCGTCGAGTAAATAGACCTGGCACAAGTAAATCAAACTTGCTGAACGCTGGCTGAAAACCGGCTGCGGCGGCTGCAGCGGGGCCGACCTTACCTGCGATGGAAAAGTGGACCTCTTCGACTTGCAGGAATTTACCGACAACTGGCTGGCCCCCGAACGAATTTATCGGGGGCTGGCAGGCATCGATAATTGATTATCGATTATTGATTATTTTTCCTGCCGGCTATGACGTCTTGTCGGCCTGAAGACAGATATCTGCCTTGCAGGAATTACAGGCAACAGAAGGGCATAAGTTGTGGTGCAACACAACTTGTGGTCTTTTTTTCTTTTCCTTGCCCCCTTTTTGTGTTAAACTATTTGCGTTCTTATGAAAAAAATGTGTGCGCAGAAAGGATTTATCCTTCGTAGTAGGACTACTACGGAGAAAGGACGCTATGAAGCAGCAGGATATGCAGGTTTATGATGTCAATTCTCGCTGGATTTTACCCCGCACTATGATACGGGGCGGGGTTGGCAAGAGACATATCAAAGCAGTTCATAAGTATGAAGTTGTGGAGAACACAAGAAAAGTGGACGTGGCAGGCAAGAAAATTCACTTTATCGGCGCAGGCGGTGTCGGGATGAGCGGACTGGCGCAGCTTCTGATGAAACATAAAGCGGCTGTAACCGGCTCGGACCAAACGCCCAGCGAGGTTGTCCAGAGACTTTGTCAATTGGGTGCTGACATAAAAATTGGCCATAGTGACCGGAATCTCAGGTCTGATACGGATGCCGTTGTTATCTCTGCGGCTGTAAAAGAGGATAATCCGGAACTAACACTGGCAAGAAAGCGAGG
>Ga0315293_10004196_pt1 | contig 13756 bp, 9 predicted proteins | sample YL17G13_20_MG_FD_203071 | JGI IMG/M metagenome (GOLD analysis project Ga0315293, IMG submission 203071) | Sediment microbial communities from Yellowstone Lake, YNP, Wyoming, USA - YL17G13_20 | ecosystem: Environmental > Aquatic > Freshwater > Lake > Sediment | place: USA: Wyoming | collected... | reverse complement strand
ACCACACCGAACTGGCGTTGGTCGAGTTCGGCGCCGACATCCGCATGGAATCCAATGGCATCCGCGTGCGCGGTGGGCGGGTGTTGCGCGGCGGCCAGTTCCGGGTTCCCGGCGACCTCTCTTCGGCCGCCTTCTTTCTGGTGGCTGCCCTGCTGTTTCCGGGTTCCAACCTGCTGCTGCATAACGTCGGGCTGAACCCCACGCGCGCCCGGTTGCTGGACTTCCTGTCCTCGCAGGGCGCCGACGTGCGGATCAGCAACCTGGAAAGCGCGCGGGGAGAACTGATCGGAGACCTGCACGTTACCGGCGGGCAGGTGAAGGGCGGCTCGATCGGCGCCGACTTGGTGCCCGCGCTGATCGACGAGCTGCCGGTGCTCTCCGTGCTTGGCGCGCACAGCGAACAGGGCCTCTCGATCTCCGGCGCTCAGGAACTGCGGGTCAAGGAGAGCGACCGGATTGCGGCGGTGGCTGAAAACCTGCGCCGCATGGGGGCGCGGGTGGAAGAACGCCCCGACGGCCTGGAGATCCCCGGCCGCCAGCGCCTGGCCGGCGCCACCATTGATTCCTGCGGCGACCACCGCATCGCCATGGCCTTCTCCATCGCCGCCCTGGCGGCCGAGGGCGAATCGCGCATTGAAGGCGCGGAAGCGGCCCAAGTTTCGTTCCCCGAGTTTTACGACATCCTGGACAGCATCACCGAATAGAAGTGATGTTTGTACCGCTTTTCGCTTGACTTGGAGCGTCTCGCTAGTAAAATCGCTAGGAAGGGTAGGTATCGCTCTTTTTTACCCGCCCGAAGCCAGGCGCTGCCGAGGCCAAAGGTAGGAATAGCCGTCGAGTCCCGAGGAAGCCGGGCGCAGCGACCGGGGATTCGGCTTCTGGATTGCGTGCCTGCTGTTTCCCCCCTTGTTCCCCAGGAGGGGCTTTTTTGCGCTTTTGCGGCTGGCCCCAGATGCCAGCGATACCTGGCCGTTGCGTCCGAGACTGGTCCCCTGAGGGCGGCCCGGACCAGTGAGTCGGCGAACGTGGCGCCCGGCAGCCAGGCGCGTGCGCTGCTTTTCCGGAAAGACAGACGCAGCCTCCGGCACGGAAAACTGAGGGCAACGGTTACCCACCCGCGTGGCTGTGCCTGTTTTAGGTTTCGAAAAAGTACAACATGAGTCAAGCTCTAGACCGCAGCGAAACTTCTCTCACCAGCACCCGTCCGGCCGAACTGGCTCAGCCGATCAACGTTGCTTCGTATACGGTTCAGACAGAAGCAGGCCACGCTCTGCCCCTTCGCGAGTATCGGGACATCATTGTCCGGCGCCGTTGGGCGATCCTGGCCACGTTTCTGGTGGTGGTGGTCTCCACCGCCATCGGAACCCTCAAGCAACGCCCCGTGTATCGTGCCAAGGCGATTGTTCAGATTGACAGGGAAGCCCCCAACGTACTCTCTTTTAAGGAGTTCTTCGACTTCGGAGGAATGGAAGACGAATTGTACTTGGAGACGGCTCAAAAGAACCTGACGAGTCGTACCCTGGCTCGCCGCGTGATCGACAAGCTGCAACTGGACAGGAACCCGGAATTTGCCGATGCAAGTGGGAAGAGTCCCGTCGAGGCTGTTTCCAAGGACCTGAACGATGACATTCGGGTAGACCCGAGGATGCAGAGCGTGATTGATGGCTTTTTAGGCCGCCTCACGATCAACCCGGTTCGGCGCAGCCGCTGGGTGGAAATCATGTTTGACTCCCATGATCCCGTGCTCAGCGCCCGCGTGGTGAACGCCCTGGCGGCCAACTACGTGCAGTTGAACCTGGAAGTGAAGTGGGACGCGACCTACAAGGCATCGGACATGATCTCCCAGCAATTGATCGGCTTGAAGGTGAAGCTGGAGAAATCCGAGGAGGAGCTGCAACGCTACGCCAAGCAGAATTCGATTCTGCTGATCGACGAAAAGCAGAGCATCACCTCCCAGAAGCTGAAGCAACTGCAGGAGGAGTTGACGAAGGGTGAGGCCGACCTTTTCCAGAAAGAGGCCGTCTACAACCGAGTGAAGGGCGGCGATATGGCGGCAGTGCCGGGCGTGCTGGAGGACAGGCTCTACCAGGAACTGAGCGCGCGGCTGATGGACCTGCGACGCCAACACGCCGAGTTGAGCGCCAGGTTTACAGGGGAGTACCCGCGGGTAGAACAGGTGAAGACGCAGATGGACGAGGTCGAGGCGGCCATGGAGCGGCAACGGCAGGCGGTGGCGCGCCGCGTCACCGACGAACACAAGTCCGCACAGGACCGGACTAGGTTGCTCCGCGAGGCGGTGGCCGCTCAGACTCGCGAGTTCAACGACATCGGCGAGAAGTCCATCCAGTACAGCATCCTGAAGCGCGAAGTGGACACCAACCGGCAACTCTACGAAGGGTTGCTCCAGCGGCTGAAGGAGGCTGGGGTTTCCGCGGGCATGAAGGCCAGCAACATTCGGATCGTGGACCAAGGGGAGGTGCCCTCGGAGCCAGCCAAGCCGCGGATTATGCTGAACATGGCCATGGCCCTGGTGGCCGGCCTGGGGCTGGGTCTGAGCATGGCCTTTCTCCAGGAGTTCCTGGACGACAGTCTGAAGACGCCCGACGACGTGCGCCGGCAGGTTGGCCTGCCCACCCTGGGCGTGATTCCCAGCACCGTTTCTAAGGGGCGGGTGGGATACGGCTACGGTTATGGCTACGGCTACGGGTACGGCGCCGAGAATAGGCAGAAGCAGCTTGCGCCCGATGAGAGGGAATCGCCGAAGGAGCTGGCGGGGGCCCGCCACATCTCGCCGCACATGAACTCCGCCCAATCGGAGGCCTACCGCTCGTTGCGCACCTCGATCCTGCTGTCGACGCCTGGGAAGTCGCCGCGCATCATCGTGCTGACCAGCGCCCAACCCACCGAGGGGAAGACCAAGACCGCGGTGAACCTCTCCATCATTCTGGCGCAGCTCGGCAGCCGCGTCCTGCTCGTCGATTCCGACATGCGCCGGCCGCGCATTTCGGCGGTGCTGAAACTGCCTGCTTCCCCCACGGGGCTCTCCACTTACCTGGTCGGGCAGTCCGGCCTCGAGGAATCCATCGTGGAGACCCAGGTACCCAACCTCTACGTGCTCCCCTGCGGCCCCATTCCGCCGAACCCCGCGGAACTGGTTGCCTCCGGCGTAATGAAGCAGCTTCTCGCCGAAGCGTTGGCGAAATTTGACTACGTGATTCTGGATTCGCCGCCCGTGCTCCACGTGACCGACGGGCGGGTCCTGGCCGCCCAGGCCGATGCTGTCATGTTGGTTGTCTGGGGCGGCATGACCTCGCGGACGCTTGTCAACCAGGCCAAGGACCTGCTGGGCCAGGTGAACGCCAACGTGATCGGGGTGGTGCTGAACAACGTGGATCTGTCGGCCTCCAGTTACTACGGGCGCTACCGCTACCGCTACTACAGGTACCGCGCGGAAGAAGAAGAGTCCGAGAAGCAGGAGGCGGCGGCTGGCTGAGCCGCCGGGCGCGACCGGCTGGGTCTCTGATCTTTTGGTTTGGTTGTCCTGGCAGGTCCGGGGGCCCCGCTCAGGCGCTGTTTGCGCCCAGGGCTCGGATTGCGCCGGAGGCCGGCCGGCGTGCTGGCTCGTGGCTTATACTTCATCGGCCACGGATGGCATGAGCAAGGCGAAGACTCTCGCGCGGATCGTGTTTCTGCTCGCCGCCCTGGTCTACCTGGCGGACGTGGCGCTGCACGGCTCCGCCACTTGGTCACTCAACAGCCGGCGGCCCAAAGACGTGGACCTGGCTGCCCGCCTGGATCCCGGCGATCCTGCGGTATGGGCGGCGCGCGGCGACTACTTCCTGTTTTCCGAGCGGGGACTGCAGCCCGACAAGGCCGTTGAAGCGTACTTGCGGGCCGCCGCGCTGAACCCGCTCGATGTCCGGAATTGGAACGGCCTGGCCGACGCCTATTTCCAATTGCATGAGCCCCGCAAGATGGAAGCGGCGTTGCGCGCGGCTGTCTTCGCCAGCCCCCATTCTCCCCCCGCCGCCTGGCGGTTGGCCAATTTCCTGCTGCTGACCGAACGGACCGCCGAGGCATTCCCCTATCTGCGCGTTGTGGCGCAGAGCAGCCGGCGATTGCGCCCGGCGGTCTTTGACATGGCTTGGAAGGCGACCGCGGATCCCGGCGTGGTTTTCAACCAGGTGATCCCCAGGGATGCCGAATGCCTCGGCGATTATCTCCGTTTTCTGATGGCACGACAGAAACTGGGCGAGGGTGAGCCGGTTTGGGCGGCGCTTCGCGCGCCCGGTTCAGTGGAGGCGCAACAGTCGGGAAGCGAGTATGCGGGGGCGCTGGCGGCGGCCGGCCAGGGCGAAGCGGCAAGCCGCATCTGGGGCCAGGTCCTGGCCGATTCCCGCCGGGAGGCGGCCCGCCGGGCGGGCAACTTTATCAACAACGGCGACTTCGAGCTGGATATGCCCAATGCCGGCCTGGATTGGCGTTTCCAGCAGCAGCCCGGCTATGAGATCAGCATCGACAACCTGGTCGCCCAGCAGGGCACCCGCTCGCTGCGCATCACGTTCGACGGCACGGCCAACCTGGATTTCGGCGGAGTCTGGCAACTGGCGCCGGTTTCGCCGAACCGCCGGTATCGGTTTCGAGCCTACATGAAGCTGGAGAACGTGACCACTGACCAGGGCATCGTCTTCTGCGTCAGTCCGGTCGCGGCCCCCCGCGCCGAGCAGTTCATGGCCTGCACGGAAAACAGGGTTGGGACGGAGCCCTGGATGCTTCGCCAGCTTGATTTCCGCGCCGGCCCCGGCACGTCGGTGGTCCTGGTGCAGGCGCGGCGCCGCCAGAGCCAGAGGCTCGACAACCTGGTCCGGGGCAAGATATGGATCGATGACGCCGTGATCGAACCAGCGGGCCAGCAATGATCGGCCTGGGCCGTCTCGCGGCGGCGGCCGACCGTTCCTTGAGTCCGGCCGCAGCCGCTCCCAGGTGCACCGCGGGGCAGCCGCAACCGCCCCCCTCCCGGGGCGCCAGCCATTTCCCACGGTTTCCGGGTACTCGGCGCGGCGGGCGTGGGCGACTGCGGCTACTTTTCGCTTGACTTGGCGCGTAGCGCCGGTAACATTAGCGATTGCCCCCCTCCACATCGAACAGGAGGCCAGCGCGCATTATTTCGGCCCGCGCGGAAGGATAGTGCGCCGACGGGTGTCTGCTTCGCTGTCCGGAATGGCCTTGAAGCTGCAACTTTGCGTCCCGGCCTGAAGGCCGTGGCTGCGGCTTTGTTCACAGGGCACGAGGGGTCAGCCGTTCATCAGGGTGGTGCCGAGTGATGCGGCCGGCGCGCCGGTAGCACCGGGGTGCGGATTGTTGGCTGCCGGCCGCAGGCGCGAGGATCCACTTCCAATGCGTACCAAGGTCGCGGCATACCTGTTCCTGTTGCTGGACCTGGCCATAATCGCCGGGTGCTTCTGGGCTGCTTACTATCTGCGCTATGTGGTCTGGGGCTCTTCCGCCGGGCGGGCGCCGGGGCTGAGCCTGTACGTCTGGCCGCTGCTGCTCTCCATGGGGCTATGGCTGCTGATCAGCCTGATTCTGGGATTCGAGCAGATGATCGAGTCCTGGGACACGCCGACCATAATTGCCGGCACCATCGAGGCCATCATCGTGCTGATGGTGTCGGTTCTCACCCTCTCGTATCTGGAGAAGACTTTTTACTCGCGCTTGTTGCTGGGCTTCCTGGGGATCCTGCTGGTGGCGGTTCTGCTCTCGGCGCGGCTGCTGGAAAAACACGCGCTGGGGGAGTTGCGGCGCAGACGCATCGGCGGGACAAGACTGGTGCTGGTCGGCACCCCCCGGCAGACAGAGGAGTTGGTGCGCGAGATTCAAGGCCGGCCGCAGTTGGGTTACGAAGTCGTGGGCACCATCATGCCGACAGCCGGCATCGAAGACGAGTCGTGGGGCGAGGAGGAGCTGGCCGGCGACAGCGAGCGCGTGCTCGATCTTCTCAGCGCCCGCCGCGTGCATGAGCTGCTCTTTGCTTTCCCAATCGCCAACAATCCCGAAATCCTGGATTTCGTGGCCCGCTGCCAGCAGCGCGGCATCGCGGTCAACGTCTTGTCGGAGTTCCGGGACCTGTACCCGTTCGTGCAGTCGGCGCGGATCGGCCGCCTGCCGGTAATGAAAATCATATCCGCGCCGGCCGGGCAGGGGCTGAAGCGGGTCTTCGACTTGGTGTTGGCGGTCTTCCTCTGGCTGCTGTGTTTGCCCGTTCTGATTGGAGTCGGGGCGCTGGTTGCCTTGCTGGGTCCTCGGCCCGTGATTCAGCGGCGCACCAGGGTCGGCCGGTTCGGCGTCCCGTTCCGGATGTATAGCTTCGCCAAGCCGGGCTTACAGCCGGGATGCCCCCCCAGGGCCGTTTCAGCCGGACAATTCCTCGACAAGTACAGCTTCCTGGAACTGCCGCAGTTGCTCAACGTCCTGAGGGGCGACATGAGCTTGGTCGGCCCGCGCCCGGAGACGCCCGAGCGTGTCGCCTATTACAGCGAGTGGAACAAAAAGCGATTGATGCTCAAGCCGGGCATTACCGGCCTGGCGCAGGTGATGGGCTTGCGGCACGAAGACAGCTCGGATGAGAAGACGCGGTACGATCTGGAGTACATTGGAAACACTTCGGTGACCGTGGACCTGGTTCTTTTGCTACGGAGCGTCTTCACCGTGATCGGGCGGGCTTTTCGTCGCAAGGGGGAACCGGGTGAGCCGCCGCCCGGCTTGACCGAGGAGGCCCCGCTGACGACCTCGGCCGCCGCCGGCGGGCCATAACAGGTGACATGCTTATAGCGCGCACCCCAGTCCGAATCAGCTTCGCCGGCGGCGGCACCGACCTGCCCAGCTACTACAACCGTCATGGCGGCGTCGTGCTCAGCACTTCCATCAACAAGTACGTATACACCATCCTGACCGCGCGCGAGGACCGGCTCACCCAGGTAATCTCCTCCGATTTCCGGGTGACCGAATCCTATGAGGATATTGCCCAGCACACATTCGAGGGAGCGGAGCTCGACATCCCTCTGGCCTGCCTGAAATTCATGACATTCCGCGGCGGCGTGAACCTTTTCATGGCCTCCGAGATCCCGGCCGGAACCGGATTGGGCTCTTCCGGCGCCGTCTGCGTCAACCTGCTGAAGATTCTTGCCGCCTATTTGCACCTGCGCTGGTCGAAGCAGGATTTGGCGGAGCGGGCCTTTCAGATCGCGCGGGAAATGCTGCACAAGCCGGTGGGCAAACAGGATGAGTACGCCGCGGCCTTTGGCGGCCTGAACATATTCCGTTTCCAGGAGGAGCGTGCCGGGGCCACGCCCGTGCGGCTTCCCGCCGATGTCATCAGCACGTTTGAGGAGAGCCTGATGTTGTTCTTCACCGGCACGGCCCGCAATTCCAGCGATATCCTGACGGGGCAGGACCAGCAGAGCGCGCACGGGGTTCCCTACGTCACCGAAGCGCTTCACCAACAAAAGGCGCTGGTGGGCCCGATGGCCAAGGCGCTGGAGAAAGGGGACCTGGATGACTTCGGCGACCTGTTGCACCATGCCTGGGAGGTCAAAAGACGGCTCTCGCCCGCCATCAGTAACCCCCTGATCGACGAGGTGTACGAAGCAGCCCGCAGCGCGGGTGCCCGCGGCGGCAAGATCGCCGGAGCCGGAGGCGGCGGGTTCCTGCTCCTGTATTGCCCGCCGCGCGAACAGGAGAACGTGCGCCAGGCGCTCGGCCCGTTTGGCCTGAAGGAAATGTTCTTTGGCTTCGACTCGCACGGAAGCCGCGTGGTCTACAACGACCCGTTCTTCGATTGCGACCGCCGGGGCGGCATGCGCTGGCTTTTCCGCGAAGCCGGCGCGGCAGGTGCCGGCGGGCTGTAACCGCCGGACATGCGGCGCTTCGCGCCATCCCTGCTCATTCGTGTCCATCCCTGGTCAATTTCATGGATCCCGCGCGTGGGACTCGGCGGACGGAGAATTTGTCATGAAGGCGTTCCTGCTGGCGGCCGGCGAAGGCACGCGCCTGCGGCCCTTGACCGACGACCTGCCCAAGTGCCTGGTGCCCATCAACGGGAAACCGCTGCTGGCGGTGTGGCTGGAACTGTGCCAGCGGCACGGCATTGACCAGGTCCTGGTCAACCTGCACTGGAAGCCGGAGGCCGTTCGCAGCTTCATCCGGGAATCCAGTTTTGGTCTCAAGGTTCTCCTCGTCGAGGAACCGCAACTGCTGGGAAGCGCGGGCACGGTGGCCGCCAACCGCTCCTGGGTGGCGGAAGAGGAATGCTTCTGGATCCTGTATGCCGACGTGCTGACCGACGCGGACCTGGGCGGCATGCTCGCCTTTCATCGCCGCCACGGCAAGCCTTTCACCATCGGTTTGGTCCCCACCGGCCAGCCGCATCGTTGCGGGATCGCGGTGCCGGATAAAGACGGAGTGGTGGTGGTCTTCGAAGAGAAGCCCCAGGAGCCGAAAAGCAATCTCGCTTTCTCCGGCCTGTTCCTTTCCTCTCCTGAAATTTTCGATTTCATCCCGGCGACGGTCCCCGTGGATCTCGGTGGGGCCGTGTTGCCGCGCTTGATCGGCCGGATGCAAGCCTATCGGATTCAGGAATACCTTATGGACATCGGGACCATGCAGAACTACGAAGCCGCGCAAGAGGCCTGGCGGGCCGTCGAAGCGCGCCGGGGTGGGCAGCAGCCGCGCCGCGCTCCGGCAGGAAGCGGCAAGCAGGCCGGCTGAGGCAGCGGCAAGGAAGAGGAGATGACCGGGATCCTTCGCTTTCCGTTCAGTGCTCAAGCCACGTCCGTCCCCAGCGCCGTGTTTCTGGACCGCGACGGCACCATCAACACGCAGGTCTGCGGCCAGTATGTGACCGGTTGGGCCGGCTTCCGCTTCATGCCGGGCGCCATCGCGGCCTTGAGTGCCCTGGCGCCCCTGCCGGACCGTATCATTGTGATCTCCAACCAGCAGAGCATCGGGAAAGGGCTGATGTCCGTCGATGAACTGAAGGACCTGACGGTGCGGTTTGTGGAAGAAGCCCGGCGGGAGGGCGCCCGGATCGATGATGTATACTACTGCCCGCACTTGCTGGAGCAGGGTTGTGCCTGCCGCAAGCCGCGTCCCGGCCTGCTGCAACGGGCCGCGGCCGATTGGGGCCTGGACCTGGGTTGCTGTTGCATGATTGGCGATTCGCTTTCCGACGTTCTGGCCGCCGAAGCGGCCGGCTGCGCGGCCATCCTGATCGACCAGGAAAGCGCCGGCGACCGGGACGCCGCCGCTCGGCGCTGGCCTCTGGCTCGCGACCTTGGGGAGGCCGTGCAGTTGATCCTGAAGGCGCGCGCCGCCCCAGGCCGGCTGGCGGCCTCGGCTGCCGCCGCCGAATGAGGGCCGCAGACGGGACCAACACATGCCCGAAGTCTTCTCGGTTATCGACAGAGGCGCCCGCGGGGACCGCTCGCTGCGGCTTGGCGGCATGGTCCTGGCGCTGGTGACCGCCGGCGCTGTGCTGGCCTTCGGCGGCGTGCTGCCGATAGCCTTCGCCTGCATGGAAGCGGGGGTTCTGGTGGCCGCCGTGCTCTGCTTCTGGAACGGTTGCTCCCCGGTCCCACGCCCGGCGCTGTTGGTGCTCGGCGTCCTCGTTCTGGCGCCCCTGCTGCAACTGGTTCCTCTGCCGCCGGCCCTGGCCGCCACGGTCTCTCCCAACCGTCTGTTCTTCACCGAACGCTTGTTCTCTTCCCTGGCCCCCCCGCCGGCTTGGGTCCGCCTGTCGCTGAACCCTCACGCCACCGAAGTGGCGCTGCTCAAACTGATCGCTTACGTCCTGGCTTTCCTGATTGCCAACCGGCTCGCCGCCCACGGGCACAGCCGCATCCTGTTGCACTCCCTGCTGGTGATCGGACTTCTGGAGTCTGCCTACGGGATCATCCAGTATCTGGCCGACTGGCAGTACATCTTCACCTATAAGAAGACGGCCTATACCGCGGATGCGACGGGAACCTACATCAACCGAAACCATTTTGCCGGCCTGCTGGAGATGGTTCTGCCGTTCATGCTGGCGGCGGTGTTGTTCCGCCCGCGGCGCGGGGCCGGGACGGCAACGATGAAGCGCAGACTCCTTTCGGTCGTCTCCTCCACTGACAGCTCGAAAGTGCTGGCGCTGGCGATGCTGTTTGGGGTTCTCTGCCTGGCGCTGATTTTCTCCCGTTCCCGGATGGGCATTGTGGCCGCCATGACCGGGCTGCTGGTGGTGGGCCTGCTCCACTTTCTCCGGCACCGCAGGCGCTCGGTTCTGGGGTTGCTGCTGCTGTTGCTGTTGATTCCCGGCGCTTACGCGTTGTGGATCGGAACCGACGCGGTGATCTCGCGATTCGAGATGCTGTCCCGCGCCGGGGCCATGGAGCATGACCGCCTTCCTGTCTGGAGAGATACCCTGCAGGGCATCCGGGATTTCAAGTGGGTGGGAACTGGCCTGGGCGCCTACGAGTCGGTTTTCGGACGCTACCAGACGAACTTGCTCGACAGCCGGTACGAGCACGCCCACAGCGACTACCTGGAATTCGCCTGCGAGTTGGGTGTTCCGGTGGCCTTGTTGTTGTTCGGCAGTCTATGGGCCCTGGCGGCCTGTGCCGCCAGGGCCGCGGTTGTGCTCAACCGCCACGAAGACCGCTTGCTGGCCGCGGGTTCCACGGGGGCGCTGGTCGCCATCCTTCTCCATTCCGTCACGGATTTCAACCTGCAGATCCCGGCCAACGCACTCTGGTTTTCCTGTATTGCGGGGACGGCGGCCGGTGCGGCCACTGCCCTGAGGACCAATCCGAGAGTCGCGCCGCTGCCGGACCGTGGGCCGAGGCTTGGCCTGGACCGGCAGGGTATGGACGGGGGCGCGTAGCGGCGGGGTCTGGCTGGCCCGTTCCGGACCCGGAAGGGACGCCGCAACCGCGCTCAGCGATGGCCACCGGGAATGCAGCCGGAGGCGGGCGCTCTCAAGTCATCGGTTATGGCCGAAACGTCATCAAACGCTCACGCGACGGGGCTCGCGCGCCGGCGGGATGACCCACACGGGCGGCGGGCAACCACCCTGGCGAGAATCATCAAGCGCGGCATCGACGCCTTGGCGGCGCTGGCCGGGTTGCTGCTCCTGTCTCCATTGTTTTTGCTGATCGCGGCGCTGGTGAGGATCACGACTCCCGGGCCGGTCTTCTACCGGTGGAGGGTGGTGGGCTTGCAGGGTGTTCCCTTCACCTCCTACAAGTTCCGCTCCATGTACCAGGATGCGGACCGGCGCAAGGCGGAACTTCTCTCCAGAAACGAGATGCAGGGACCGGTTTTCAAGATGGCCGACGACCCGCGGATTACCCCCCTCGGCCGCGTGCTGCGGAAATACAGCCTCGATGAACTGCCGCAATTATGGTCGGTCCTGAAAGGGGACATGAGCCTGGTCGGGCCGCGCCCTCCCCTGCAAAGCGAGTATCAACACTTCACCGACTTTCAAAAGAAGAAGCTCCAGGTTAAGCCCGGGATTACCTGCCTCTGGCAGGTGGCCGGGCGAAACCGCATCAGCAGTTTTGACGACTGGGTCAAGCTGGATCTGGAATACATTCAGAGCTGGTCCCTCTGGCTTGACTTCAAGATTCTTGTGCGCACGGTTGGGATCGTGATTCTCGGCACCGGGAGATGAGAGATGAAGGTACTTGTGACCGGGGGTGCGGGTTTTATCGGCTCGCACCTGGTCGACGCGGTGATCGGTGAGAACTGGGAGGTCACTGTCCTCGACAATTTGGAACCGCGGGTTCATCCCACGGGTACGCCCCAGTTCCTGCACCCCAACGCGCGCTTTGTCCGGGGGGACGTGCGCAACTACGCGGATTGGATTCGCGCGCTGGAGGGCGTGGACGTCGTCTTTCACCAGGCCGCTTACCAGGACTACATGCCCGACTACAGCAAGTTCTTCCACTCCAATGTCGTGGGCACCTCGTTGATGTACGAGGTGATCCGCGAGCACAAGCTGCCGGTGCGCAAGATCGTGGTGGCCTCCTCGCAGGCGGTCTATGGCGAGGGGCAGTACCAATGCGGCGTCCACGGTCTGGCGCTGCCGGGCGCCCGCTCCCCGGAGCAGATGGCGCGCGCCGAATGGGACCTGCGATGCGCGCGCTGCCGGAACCCGCTCACGGTCCAGCTCCTGGAGGAGCAACACACCAATCCTTACAATCCATACGCGCTCTCCAAGTATTCGCAGGAGCTGGTTGCCTTGCGCCTCGGCAGATTGCTGGGCATCCCCACCGTCGCCCTGCGGTACTCCATCACCCAGGGGCCCCGGCAATCCCCCTATAACGCCTATTCCGGCATCTGCCGGATATTTACATCCCGACTTCTGAACAACGAACCTCCCATGGTCTACGAAGATGGAAGGCAACTGCGCGATTACGTCCATGTTTCCGATGTGGTTCGCGCCAACATGCTGGTTCTTAAGGATGCCCGCGCCGACTTCGAGGCCTTCAATGTGGGCAGCGGAGCCGGAACCACGGTTTTGGAATATGCCCGGCTGCTATCCCAGACGCTGGGCACCGACATCCGGCCGGTGGTGCCTGGCAAATACCGTTTCGGAGACAACCGCCATTCGGTGTCCAGCATCCAGAAACTGCGGGCACTCGGCTGGGCGCCTCAAAAAACGCTGCTTGACATCTTGCAAGACTATGCCAACTGGCGCCGATCGTTTGTGCTCGAAGGGGAGTTCTATCAGAAGGCCGACAAAGAGATGGAGAAGTCAGGCATTGTCCGCGCGGCCGGCAGCCAGTTGAGCCAGGCAGATGGTTGACTCATGGATTCACTGACGACTGTTCTTCGGTTCAGTCGTCAGCGAATCAATCAAAAAATCGTCAATCCGTTATCGGCCGTTGGCGGGCCTCTTAGCGCCGGAAGATGACCAGGCGGTGCAAATAAATCCAGGCGCCCTTGGAGCGGGCGTAGCGCTTCCCGGCAACCACCAGGCGCAGGGTGTGCTTGCCGGGCCGGAGATTGTCGGCGTGCCAGAGGCTTTCGTGGGCGCGGTTGCCTCCGGCGACAAAGCCGTCGGTGTCGGCCACCTTCTTTCCGTCCAGGTAGACCTCCAGGTACCCGCCGTCGTCGCGGTACGCGCCGACCACCATGGCCCCGGTCCCCTCAAAGCTGATTTCGGCTTCGCTGCCGGCCGTTTCGCTGGCCGCTGACACGCTTTTCTGCTCTTCCCGCTTCCATTCGCCTTTCCACTGCCAGCGCGCGTCGGTTACCAGGGCCGATTCGGCGGGGCGGCCCGGGTCCCATTGCTCCAGCTTCATGGCCGAGGGCTTCTGCACTGGGATTTCGAAGCCCTCGGCGGTCACCTTTCCTCCGTGGCGGGCCACCAGGGCCGCCGCCCGCGAAAGCGTGCTGGCGACAATGCTGTCGTAGGAAAAAGTGGTGTAGTTGAATTTTTCGCTGGCGATCGGCAGCAGCGCTTCCACCCATCGGGAGGGCAGGGCCTGGTAGCCGAGCATCACCCCCAGGATGCCGCCGGCGCTGGCCGGGTTACAGTCGGAATCCTGGCCGGCGCGGGCCGCGATCTCGATGGTCTTGTCGAAGTCCTTCTCCCCGTAAAGCAGGCCGAGAGCCACGAACGCGCCGTTGAGCCTGGCGTCGATGTTGAACGGCGTGAGCGCGCCCTCCGGGCAGGGATCGTCGCGGTCCCATTTGTCTTCCAGGCGCTTCCAGGCCG
>Ga0315293_10004195_pt1 | contig 13757 bp, 12 predicted proteins | sample YL17G13_20_MG_FD_203071 | JGI IMG/M metagenome (GOLD analysis project Ga0315293, IMG submission 203071) | Sediment microbial communities from Yellowstone Lake, YNP, Wyoming, USA - YL17G13_20 | ecosystem: Environmental > Aquatic > Freshwater > Lake > Sediment | place: USA: Wyoming | collected... | reverse complement strand
AGTTACCTTTTCTGTTGAACCAGATAAATTTTCAATAGAAGCTTTGGGAAATCTAACTACTGCAAAAGTTGATTTACTAAAAGATAGTCAAACATTAATAGATACAAAAGATAAGGTTAAAGCTAAATACTCGGTAGAATATTTAAAGAAAATAATTAAGGGAAGTAAATTAACAGATAAAGTTGTTTTACAGTTTAATAAAGATTACCCATTAAAAGCAACTTATAAAGTTACAGATAAAATGTTGCTTGAGTTTATTTTAGCCCCAAGAGTTGCTAATGATTAATTAAAAGCAAAATTTTATATATTAACTTATTTTAAAAATTGTTATGCATAAAAGAGGGCAAGTTACAGTATTTGTTATTCTTGGAATATTGATTGTGGTTATATTAGCGCTCGTATTCTATTTGTATGGTGAAAGATTAAGAATACAGACTGAAGAAGAAACTAAATTTGATACTTCTTCAATAGAGCCATTAAAAACGTATGTTCAAGATTGCATTGATAAAAATGGATTAGAAGCAATTAGTTTAGTTGGAAAACAAGGGGGGGAGGTAAATCCAGGATTTTATCAAAACTGGAATTGTAAAAAACCAGGAGACTGTGATAAGGTAGGTTATGCATGCTTTACAACAGAATATTCTTCATGTTACAATAAAAAACCATTTATGAAGGAATTTGTTGAGCAAGAGCTTACAGCATATTTAAAAAATAAAATAAATGAGTGTATTGATTTAAATAAGATAAGGGATGCTGGATTTAATGTTGAAGCTGGCAATCTAAAGGTTAATGTTTCTATTCTAGATTATAATACAATTGTAAACGTGAACTATCCAATTACTATTACAAAAGGGGATAGCGTATTAAAACAAGATAAATTTTCCCAAACATTTAATGCTCCTCTTGGAAGATTAATTAAAGTTGCTCAAGATATTGTTAATATGGAAATTATTAGCCCACAGGGTGTTGTTTTATACGAAGCTTATATAACATCACAAAATGGAGAAATTCAATTAGAAAGGCAAACTTATAGTAATACAGAAATTTATATTACAAATGTTCATAATAACCCATATAAATTTCAATTTGCTATACAAAATTATGTTGTACCTTTTCCATAAAAATGAAACATAAATTAATAAAACAAAAAGCATTATTTCAAGTATTTTTAATAATTAGTTTAAGCTTTTATACATCCTTATCATTCGCAGCTTTAAATCAGCCAACTAATAATTTAAATAAAAAAGAAAATAAAATAAATTATTTTGATTTGATTAAGCAAGATTTACTTCCAAGTGTAGATGCTGCTTCAAAAGTTTGTTGTGAACTAACAAAACAAGATTCTCAGTATAAGGGACAATCATGTGTTTTTACCCAACCAAGTGATTGTGATACTAATTTTAAAAAAGACGGAACACCATATCAAACCTCTACTTTATCATGCGCTCAAACTGATTTTTGTGCTCCAGGTGTCTGTAAATTAAAAGGAACATGTCAAGACAATGTTGAAAAAGGCCTATGTTTACAAAAAGGAGGATTATGGAATAAAGGAAAAAGTGCAGATGATCCACAATGTAAAATTGGTTGTTGTGATTTACCAAGCGGAGCATCTTTAACAACACAAGCTCAATGTTCAGATAAAGTAAAACAATTCCCAGATATTAGTTTAGGGGATACTTTTAAACCAGAGATAACTACCCAAACTGAATGTTTACAACAAAGTAGAAGTAATGAAGAAGGATGTTGTGTTATTTCTTCTCAAAATGAGTGTAAATTTGGAACAAGAAAAGAATGTAAAGATCTTGGAGGGGAATTTAATCTAAATGCATTATGTAGTAAACCAGGGTTAAATTGTCAAGTTACAGCTAAACACTCTACCATGTGTTATCAGAATAAAGTTTATTGGGTTGATTCTTCTAGGAATAGGGAAAATGTTTATGATGGTAAATTTGATTCAAGTTGGGAATACACAAATTGGATGGTTATCAATCCAGACAATGTTGCTAAAAAGAATCCACAAAATTTACAGGATGTTGCAACAAGTGGTAATTGTCAATTTAGTTTAGGAAGCACTTGTGGAGATATTACAGATAATGTTAAAAATTATTTAAAGAACAATAAAAATTTACAGCCAAATGATCTTAATAAAATTAAAAATCAATGTATAAGTTTAGATTGCGCCAACACTATAAAAAATCCTGTTATCTCATGGATGAATGGAAGAACAAGACAAAATGGTGAATCTTGGTGTGAATATCAAGGTGTAACAGGGAATGGCACAGATTTAGTTGGATCTAGGCAGTTTATTCATACTTGTGATAATGGTGTAGAAAAAGTAGACCCGTGTGAGATAAGGAGAAAAGAAATTTGTGTACAAAATAATGTTCCTGGAAAATTAATTGACCCAAATAATCCAAACCAAAAAGATTTAACTTTTGCTAAATGTGTTCCAAATAATTGGCAATTATGTTTAACTGCTAATGAAGATAATGAAAATTGCGGATTATCTCAATCAGACGCTTTAAACCAATACAATCAACTTTATACTTCTTTAGGGAATATTGACAACGGCCCGTGTAAGGATTTATCGAGTAATAAAGACCAATATAATTCCTGCATTTATAAAACAATATGCAGAAAAAAATCTTGTGAAGAACAAGTTCTAGCAGCTTGTTATTTTAATAAAGATGTTGGACAATGTACCCCTTCTGTTCCCCCAGGAACTTTAGGAAAAGAAAATGATTTTAAAGAATTAACTAATGGAAATAACATTGGATTTTCCTTTGATACAAAAATGTATTTTCAAGAAACTAGTTTTGTAGGTGGTAAGCCAGAATTTGAAGAAGATTGTAAATCAGGATGCGATACATACACAAATAGTTTTGCGAATAAGTGGAACAGCTTTTGTACAAGTTTAGGCGATTTGGGCGCTAAATATAATGTTATAGGATATTATGGTAAAGAGGGACTTTCACATACAGGTCCATTTGGTAGTGGGGTTGATAATGTAAAAGAAGCAGAGGGAGTAACACAACCCAGATTCAATAATTATATTTCAAATATTCAACCAATATCTGGAAACATATACGCTCTAGCATCTATCGTAGATAAATTAAAGGTAATAAACTTTGAAGGATTAAAAGACGCTAATTTTAAAGCAAATTTCCTTACAAATGCTAATAATTGGTTAGGTACTCTAGGAATTATTACAGTTCCTCTATTATTATACACAGGTTTATTAGTTGCATACGGAATTCCTGTTCTCACAGCAGTTGCTGGTGTATTTTCTACAGTTGTAGGCGGAGCAGCAAGTCTTTCGATATTTGGAATTCCTGGGATAATTTTAGCAGCTATAATCTTAGTCTTCGCATACGTATTTTCATTATTTTCATATAGCGCCGACTTAACTTACAAAATATCTTGCGGTCCTTGGGCGCCCCAAGCTAGTGGAAATGATTGTAGATTATGTAATGATAAATCTAAATCCCCAATATGTGATGAATATTTATGTAAAAGTTTAGGAAAATCTTGTATATTAAAGAATGAAGGATTTCCAGGAAATGAGACATGTGTATCACAGATTAGAGATACAACTCCAGCAATAATTACCCCATTAATTTTAGCTCCATTCGATGAGGCTAAAGATATAATTAAAGTTCCATCAAGCACAGGATATACTGGCGGCTATAAATTTAAAAATAATATCACTGCATTCACATCACTTCAAACTGGGATTAAGATAATGGATAAAAATGGGAATGAAGATTTCGCAGAATGTAAAATCTCAAGATTCAATAACTTTAATTATGATGATTCAGGTGTGCAGTTCTTTGAAGACAGTTTAACTAAAGCGAAACATGTTAGGAGAATAGCAGTTTCACAATCACCAATTTTACCAAGTGAAGATAGAATTGAATTAGAGGCTGGAAAGGTTAATACATTTTATGTTAAATGTAAAACTCCAAATGATATTGTAAATGTTAAACCATACTTCATTGAAATTCCAGTAAGCAAAGGTCCAGATACTTCCCCTCCTGAAATAAAATCATTTAGTATTAAGAATAATGCATTTATTCCTTATGATATAACAAGTACGCCTTTAACAATTTATGTTGAAGATCAATCTGGATTAGAGAATCAAACAACTAATATAACAAATGGTTTAGATGGGGGATGTAAATATTCAACTGTGAAAGATCAAGACTATGGCTTAATGCCTTATGAAATGTCATGCACCCGAGGCAGAGTTAATATTGATCAATACGCATGTACAACAACCTTAAGCTTAAAACCAAATCAAGAAAATATGTTTTACTTTAGATGCAGAGATTTAAATGGAAATACAAATCCTAAGGACTCTCCACCAATTGAAGGCGATGATACAGATGGTTATCACTTATTTGGCACCCAACCATTAAAAATTAGCCAAGCAAATCCGAGTGGAGATGTTTTAACAACAGATGTTAGACTAACATTGACAACTGAAGTTGGAGCAGAGAACGGAAAATCAATTTGTTATTATTCAGGTGGAGAAAAATCATCAATACAAATCTTAGGTGATTTAACATTTAGCCCAAGTGGAATTAAATTTACAACAAGTGAAGCAAGTAATCATGAAACACAATTATCTTTATTAAATGAAAAAGATTATATGTTTTATACTTGGTGTAGAGACATAGCTGGAAATGAAGATAATACCACAATTAAATTCCATACTACAACCCCTGATTTAAACATAACAAATGTATTGCCAAATGATGTAATAATTTATTCTGATAAAATAAAATTACAAGTTACAACTGTTGGAGGAACTAAGACTAATGGTGATTCAGATTGTACTTATAAATCAATTGGAGCATTAAATGCAGGTAGTGGAAATATAAATGATTACAAAACTAGAACCCAATTAGAAACAACCCATTATAAAAATATTACCTTAAGCTCTGGTAATTATCAATTAGAAATAGAATGTATAGATAATGTTCTTTATAAGAGGGATAAAAAAACAATTAGATTTGAAGTTGATACCACAGGAACACCAAGATTAATCAGAGTGTATAAAGAAGGAAGCTTGTTAGATATATTAACAGATAGAAAAGCAGAATGTAGATATTCTCCAGATAACAGAAACTTTGATTTTAATGATGCAAATCTAGTAATGGTAACAACAAATAATTTATTACATCAATTACAAATTGCTAATTCTAATGTATTTTATATTAGATGTCAAGATCTTAACACAAAACAAATTTCTCAAGCTTATACAATTTATCCTTAAAAGCAAAAAATTATAAATTAATTAAGTAAATTACTTTCATGGAAAAAAGAGGCATGAGCCAAGTATTTTATTATATTTTTATGATAATTGTAATTTCATTAATATTTCTTTTTGGTTATCAACAAATAATAAGATTGCAAAATTTAAATGAACAAGCTAAATTTATTCAATTTAAAACAGATTTTCAAAGTGTGGTTAATGATATTTATTATAAAAATCCAGGTTCTACTGTGACTTACTCTTTGATTTCAGCAAATAAACCTTTAATTTTATCAAAAGATGTTAAAAAAATTTGTCTTAAAAATTTAAATAATAAAGCAGAAATTAAAGCTGAATCAAAATATTTTACAACATTTATGATAGATAATTTAGTTCCTGAACAAGGGAATAATTTAAAATTAGAGAATAATGAATATTGCGCTAACATAATAAACTCTAAATTTTCATTTACCTTAGAAAATAGGATTGTTAATAGAGAAACTTTAATTTATATAAAATGAAATCCCAATCTCAGTTTAACTGGATCTTTGTTATAATAGCTGGTGCAATTATTTTAGCCTTTTTTGTTAATTTTGCATTGAAATATAAATCATTGCAAGAAGAAAAGATTTCAGTTGAATTATTAATTAATTTGGATAATGCTTTATTTAATTTACAGGCCTCTCCTTTTAATACGTTTGACATGGTTAATGTTCCTAAAGATTTAGAGATTACATGTAATAATTTTAGAATTGGAGATAGAAATTATAGCAATGATAAATTAATCTTCTCCCCAAAAAAGTTAAAAGATAAAATTTACATTTATTATAAACCTTTTAATTTTCCATTTAAAATCGAGAATTTTTATTATATAATCTCCCCAGATAATAAATTTTATTTAATTGCAGGTGATCAAAAATCAAGGGAATTTGCACAATCATTAATTGATAATTTACCCGAGGGGTTTAGACAAAATATAGCTATTGAATCAACTAGGCAAGTTACAGGTAAAAACATTTTTATTAACACAGCTGCAAACATTAACGATGTTAAAATTATTCTACAAGATAATAAAATCTCGATTAATTATAATAACAAATTATACGAGGATGTTAATCAAGAATTAGTTTATGGGATAATATTCTCAGATAATTTTGATTGCGTGTACAATAAACTAAAACCAAGTTTGGAAAAAACAATTTTAAGCTATCAAAATAAATTAATATTATTACAAAGTTCAAACTGCAATTACTCACCTTTTGTCCAATATTTAAATAAATTAAAAGAACTAAAAAATGAGGATATAAAACCGATTGAAGCTTTAAATCAAAATTTAGCCTCGTTAAATTGCCCTGTATTGTATTAAAATGAAAAGGTTTATAAATGTTCCAATTATGGTACAATTATACCAAAAATGGAACAGATAAAGAAGGTAAAAGAATTATTCTTTGAAAATCCGTCTAAAGAGTTTTATCTTAGAGAAATAAGTAAATTAACAAATGTACCGATAACAAGTACTAAAAGAATATTAAATGAATTAAAAAATGAAGAATTAATTACAAAACTTAAGACTAAACCCTATCCCAAATATAGAGCAAATACAGAAGGTTTTTATTATATATATCACAAAAAGAATAATTTAATAGAAAAAATTTATGAATCAGGTTTAATAGGTTACTTAATTAAAGAGATCACCCCAACAGTTATTATATTGTTTGGAAGTTGTGCTAAGGGCGAATATAATACTAAAAGTGATATAGATTTATTTGTAGAATCTGAAGAAAACAAAATAAATTTAGCTAAATACGAAAAAATATTAAAACATAAAATTAATGTTTTCTTTGATAGATCTATTCATAATTTAAGCCAAGAATTAGCTAATAATATCTTAAATGGAGAAAAACTTTATGGTTTCATAAGAATAAAATGGATAAAAGAATAATGGATTGGGAAATCTGCGAGAAAGAACATATTAATAAAGTTCGAGTAGATAAAGAAAAAATAAATTCTATTTTAAAAATGTCAGACATACTACTTAGGGTAACTAAACAAATTAAAAAAGATGAAGAAACTGTTTCTATCATAACTGGAAATTATTATGAAATAATTAAAGAATTATTAACGGCTTTGTTGTTAAAGCAGGGTATGAAATCTGATAATCACGAATCTAGAATCTCATTCTTTAAAAAGCATTATCTTGATTATGATTATGAAACAAATTTGATACATGAACTAAAAAATATTAGAAACAGAATTTATTATGATGGCATATTTGTTAAAAAATCTTATTTAGATAAAAATGAATTAGAATTCAATCATATTATCGAATTATTAATCAAGCTAATTAAAAATGAGAAAAGCTGAAATACAGATGCAAGAAACTATTTTAGTAATTTTTATAATTACAATTATAATTGTTCTTGGTTTATTTGTTTTTTATAGATATAACCTGAATGCACTCGAACAAGATAAATTAGAATACGAGCAAATTAAGGTTTATAATTTATTAGCTACATTACCAAATCACCCCCAATTACAATATTCTAGTTTAGGTAATTCAGAAAATGCCTTCGATACTTTAAGATTGTTAAATGCAAACTTAGATGATCTTGGGGAGAAGGAAGTTACAATAAAACAAATTTATCCAAAACAAGATGACGTAAAATGCACAACCAAAACTTATCCTGATTGTAATCATTATTTACTTTACTCAAAAAAATTCTCTAAAAGTAAAAATGTCAATATAGTAACAACCCCCGTTTCCCTTTATTTTCCCTTAACTAAGGGGTATAAACCAGGATTATTAGAAATAAAATGGTATTATTAAGAAAGGCACAAATAGAAACAGTTGGTTTAGTTATAATAGTTATTATCTTAGCATTTACATTAATCTTTGCGTTGCAATTTATAAATAAAGATAAAGGCAATAAGTTAAATGAAAATTATTTAAAATTAAATGCAGATAACTTACGTAGCACAATATTAAAAACAACTATTAATAATTGTAATATTAAAGATGAAATTATTAATTGTAATAATTTTAATCAAGCTATTTGTTTAGAAAATTGTGATAAATTAAATTTAATTATAGAAGAAATTATTCAGGCAAGTGTAAAAAATAATTATGAATTTGATGCAGGAAATATTAAATTGGTTAATGGAAGTTGTTTGAATAAAGATATAATTACTAGCAGCATCCAACCGCTTGCATTAACAGACATTAAGGTTAGTTTAAAGCTTTGTTAACGACGATAAATTAAGAGTAGACCTAATTTTAATCAAATTTAAGATTTAGCTTTTTAAGCCTTGAATCCTATAAATTTTTAAGAAACAGCTTTTTAATATACGTTATAATAGAGAAAACTTTATAAATGGCTGTACTTTAATATTTTTAATGATATTCATAAATAGAATATCTATATTCAAAAAAATTGAAACACAAAATGGAGGTGTTTTTTAGAATGCAAAAAATAAAGAGTATGATTAAAAAAATTGGTGCTATTTCTACAGGTGTAGCATTTTTAGGTGCTACTTTAACAGGAGCATTAGCTGCTGATTTAAAGGATTATCCAACGCCATTTGTTGATCTAACAGCAAAGAAATTTAATTATTTGGGTGTTGTTGGAGCAGATTCTGCAGCTGTCGATAATCTAGGATTAAGTGATATCACAGCTGGATTAAGTGCTGTTAAAGTTCCAGGTACAGGTGGTGCTGGCAGTGTTACAATTGTCGGTGGTGTAAGTGAAGATATTCCAATTGGATCAAATATCGCTGCAACAAATCAATTAGATAAAGACATAGATGATTCAGATGTAAGTAATTTATTAGACACAACAGTTAGTTTCCAAGGTACAGACTATGATGTAAGCGAACAAGTTGAACTTGGTTTATGGGGCAGTAATAATATAAGTATACAAAGTAGTTTAGCCGGTCCATTTGCAGACGATGACTATAAAGACAGAGTTGTTATGGTGGCTGCCACAGATGCTATCAAGTACTATTATAGTATTGATGAAAGCATTCAATTAAACAAAACAAAATCAAGCGATGCTTTTAATATTAAATTCCTTGGCAAGACATTAAAAATAACATCTATAGATTCTGCAGCTAAATTTACAGCAAATGTTGGAACTGAAAACTATTTAAAAAATGGCGACTCAGTCACAGCTAGTGGTAAAGTTGTAACATTAATAGATGTAGGTTCTGGTGGAAATGTAATTGTGAGTGTAGATGGTGTACAAGATGTTATTGATGCATCAACTACTAAATCAATTAATGGTGTAGAAATTAAAAATGATGCTACATTCTACACAGACACAAAAGCAGAACGATCTGCATGGTTAATTACAGGTACAGATGCAACCGAGAGTTATACAAATGGAGATCCATATGTTGGCGAGAATAAAGATGATCCAGAATGGGTTTGGAACATTGGTAACTTAAACACAATTGGGTCAACTACAATAAGTAACTCTGTAACTGCAGCAATAAATGCATCTAATTCAGGTCCATTCCTTGGTATAGAATTAGACCATAACTACAGAGATGGAAGTGATAAACAAGCAATTGAAGTCGGTAAATGTATTGATTTACCAAATAATTATGTAAGCATTTGCTTAGATAGTTTAACAGTTGCTGATACAGACTACATGACTTTGCAGTTTGAATTATCAGAGAATGTAGATTTAACTTCAGACTCTAACTACCCTGGTTATGGCACAGCAAATACAATACATGTAAAAGCAGGAGCTAGCGATGGAATTAAATTACTACAGAGCTCATTAGCTAATATAACAAAGGATACTAAAACAGAAGAACTATGGATTGCTAACCAATCTGTATTCTACAAAAACAAAGATAGCTCTAATAAAAAGACATTTGCAGGTAATGTAACTCCCGCTACATTCAATGGAGCAGGTACATTTGCACAATTAATTTTTGGTAATACAAAAGACACAAACTTGCAATTAAACTTAAGTAGTGGTGGCGGTATAGTCTCTGGTGCCTTTACGAACTATTCACTTGGAATAGATTCAGTAGGGGACTCTACAACCGATCTTCTTGCAGGCGTAGATAGTATAAAAACTTTCTGGACATCAACAGTAAGTGCTGTTACTCAACTTGGTGTAACAAAGTCTAGTGAAGAAGCAGGGGAAGTACAATGGCAAACCACAAACTTAGGAACGAAAGATGAAAACCATAGAACAAGGTATGGTGTGGTCGTAAAAGATCCTAAGAGTAATGGGGCAAGTGATAAAGTCGAGTTCTTAATACCAGGAGACCAAGTACAAGCCAATGTAATTGTAAAGGGTTTATCTGCAGTTGGTAGTGCTACCGGTACAAGCACTGGAAATGCTATTGCAACATATGATATAGCTCCTTCAGGTATGCTTGATACACAAGTAACAACACCATCAAACTATAACTTAATTTTAGTTGGTGGTCCAGCTGTAAATAGATTAAGTGCTCAATTCCTTGGAGTAACTTACCCAGCTTATGGTGAAGCCTCTGGATTAAAAGCCGGAGAAGCAATCTTAAGCTTAAAGGCCAATGGAGATAAAGCAGCATTAATTGTAGCTGGATGGGCTGGTGAAGATACACAAAGAGCAGCAACTGTATTAAAGAATTATGAAGCATACAAAGGTAAATTAACAGGTACAGAAGTTAAGGTATCTGGTACAACCGCAAGTCCAACAATAGTTAGCGCATAAAGCTAACTTCTTTTTTCTTTTTTTATTATTCTAACAAAAGCTTTTTAATATCTTAAATTCTCTAAAATTTATGAAAAAATCTAATTTGTTATTAGTCATTTTTATTGTTTTTATAATGATCACAAGTGCAATAGGATTTATCTATACCCCTGAAGATGATAATGCTTTAAATGAAAATTCTGTTAGTTATAAGGGCTTTAATTTTGACTTAACAACAGATAATAGATATATAACAATAATTAATGGAAATAATATTGTATTTGATAATTCTCCAGATAGTTTGGAGAATATTGACTTACCCAACTTTCAAATAACACAGGATAAGATTTATTTAATATTTGATCCAGGAGAAAAAGATACTAGTTTAGATTATAGTATATCAAAACTCGCTTATACATTGCAAATTAAAGGTGTTAGGGCTGTATTAGCATGTTCAAAAGAAAAAGATTGTCCTAATGAATTGCCTATTAAAGACTGTAATAATGAAGCATTTTATTTCAAAAAAAGCAATTTAACAAATATTTATAAAGATAATAATTGTATTGTTTTACAAGGTGATAATATAAATATTAATAAATACGTCGATAAAATTGATTTGGCGCTAATTGGAGCAATATGATATGAAACAGGAATCTAAACTAGGAATTTTGTTTTATGTATTAATTTTTATTACTATAATAATGATAATATTTGCAGTAATTAGCTTTAAAAAACCAGTATTAAGCAATAAATATGTTTATACAAGCCCTTCTGGAGAGCAATTCGAGTTTTATAAATATAAAATTGAGAATATTACCCAGCATATCTTAACAATTTATGCAGTTGACAAACAGGGAGGAAAACATCAAGTTGATATTCCTTTTATAAATGATCCATATTCATTGGAGAATATCCCAATTGGAAAAGAAGTTAAAAATAATATTTTAGCAAAGAAAGGAATATTTGTCACTTTAGATCCTTATGGTGAAAGCAAAAGCGTATTAGCAGCCATAGAAATTACACGAGTAATCGGGACAAATGACTATGGTGTATTTAAAATTCCAACTCAATCTGCTACAATTATCCAAACAAATACAACCTTTCCAGTAAAAACCTGCGGTGATGCAACAAAAGATATTGGCGTAATTTATTTGGCAATAGGCAATCAGACACAGATATTCTCATATAAAAATTGCGTAGTTGTAGAAGGAAAAAATTATGATAATTTAATAAAATCAGCTGATAAATTAGCAATGCATTTACTTGGTGTTATGTAAAGTTTTATAAATAAAATTAATTCTTTTATATTATGCCACGGTCGCATAATCTGGTAGTGCACTGGTCTTGAGTTTTTAAAGAAAACCAGCGCCCGCAAGGGCTTCTCGGTTCAAATCCGAGCCGTGGCGTATATTTTATAAACTCTTTTTAATTATTTTTATTATGAAAATTTCGATAATTGGTTGTGGTTATGTTGGATTAGTTACAGGGGCATGTTTTGCAGAGAAAGGTCATGAAGTTATTTGTATGGATATTGATAAAGAAAAAATAAATAAATTAAATAATGGACAAATTCCTATATATGAACCAAGGTTGGAAGAAATTGTTAATGAAAATCTTTCTGAAAAAAGATTAAAATTTACAACAGAGATTAATGAAGCAATAAAAAATTCTTCGGTTAATTTTATAGTTGTTCCAACACCTACTTTAAATGGGAAGGTTAGCCTAGATCATATTAATCAAGTTGCTTTTGAGATTGGCAATCTAGTCAATGAATATAGTGTTATAGTAAACAAAAGCACCGTTCCTCCTGGTACAGCAAGAAAAGTTAAACATATAATAAAAGAACAATTAATCAAAAGAAATTTTGATGTAGACTTTGATGTTGTATCAAATCCTGAATTTTTAAAAGAAGGAACAGCTGTTAGCGATTTTGTAAGGCCAGACAGAATAGTAATTGGGATTGATAAAGAAAAAAATTCTGCAAAATCTGAAAAAATAATGAGAGAGATTTATACACCCTTTGTATTAAGGGATCCGGAAAATCTTTTATTGATGGGCCTTGAAGATGCTGAAATGGTAAAGTACGCCTCTAATATTTTTCTTGCAGCTAAAATTTCTGTAATGAATGAAATTGCTAATATATGTGAAAGAATTGGCGCTGATGTACATGAAGTAAAACGAGGAATGATCAAGGATCGTAGAATTGGAAGTGAGTATCTCTTTCCAGGAGTAGGATATGGAGGCAGTTGTTTACCAAAAGATGTTAAAGGTTTAATTAATATAGCAGAAGATTTTAATTATAGTGCAGATTTATTAAAAGCAATTGACAAGGTAAATGAATACCAACCTGATTTATTGTTTCAAAAAATTAAAAGATATTACGAGGATAAAAATGGGTTAGAAGGAAGGTTATTATCCTTGTGGGGATTAGCATTTAAACCAGGGACAGATGATATAAGAGAAGCACCCTCATTAAAATTAATTAGAAATCTTTTGAATGAAAATATAAAATTAAATGTTTATGATCCAAAGGCAATGGAAAACGTAAGAAAAGTATTTGGCGATAAATTAAGTTATCCTATTAATAAGGATGAAGCTTTAAAAAATTCTGATGGGTTAATCTTAGTTACAGAATGGGGAGAATTTACATCGCCTGATTTTGAAAAAATAAAATCTTTATTGAGAATTCCAGTTATTTTTGATGGAAGAAATATTTATGATAAGAAAGAATTACTTAAGCTAGGTTTTGATTATTTTGGAATTGGAGTCTAAATATTAAGATGGAACCAAAAGTTTTAGTTGGTTTTACA
>Ga0315293_10004194_pt1 | contig 13757 bp, 23 predicted proteins | sample YL17G13_20_MG_FD_203071 | JGI IMG/M metagenome (GOLD analysis project Ga0315293, IMG submission 203071) | Sediment microbial communities from Yellowstone Lake, YNP, Wyoming, USA - YL17G13_20 | ecosystem: Environmental > Aquatic > Freshwater > Lake > Sediment | place: USA: Wyoming | collected... | reverse complement strand
TGGGTCTCGGAAGCCAGGAGCCAGATCATTATAAGGAGCTTCGCGGCGTCTCCGTCGAGTGCGTGCCACTCATGGTCGTCCAAAATGTCGCGGTAGAGCTTGATCCAAGGGGGCTTGCTCCGCCCTTTTGTGAAAGGATTGAAGTGCTGCAGCTTGTCCCAATTCTTAATCTGCATTATTTGACCGATCTTCCCAATGGACGGACCCCGAGAATCCTCTGGCAGGAAAAGGCAGCCAACCCTTTGAAGCGCAGATTCATCCCGGGGGCCGTCCATTGAAAAGTTGCGAACCGGCTGGCTGCCATGTCGGAAACTTACTCCTACGTTTCTGCGTTGTCAAGATATTATTTCCTTACGTCGCCCGTTTTTCCGTGCTACCGTCACCACTGTAAACCCAGGGAGGCGTGAACTTGAGCAAGTTGAAACGACCGGACGGTGAGTTGGGCGTAGCCTTTACCGACACCGGGAAAGATCCCTTCATCCCTGAAGACACCATTGGCAGCGTCTGGCTCGGCAAGGTCTGCGATCGCAGCGGCAAGCGCCTGTTCCGCGGGACCATCGACAAGCGCCTCCTCCCGGAGCCGATCGGGAATGTCATCCACATCCTGCTCTTCCCGTTCACCGCCGGCCAGCAAACCGGGATCAGCATCCAGCTCTCGAAGAGGCACCACGGTAAACAAGAAGGAGGGTAGTCTCGTGAATGAAGGCCTGCCGAACATCATGCGAAAGCCGCCGAAGGAAAGCCCGAACTGGGCTCGGTATCTTCTGTGCCCACAGTGCCGGCGCATCATGAGCGACAAGCGCAGCAAGGCCCGCGAAATTTCCACCGACGTCTGGATCCATGCCTCCTGCTACCCGGCGTTCGTTCGAGATGCTCTGGAGCGGGCCAGGCAGCAAATCGAGGCCGGAAAGGTTAAGGAAAAAGAGGATGTCCCCAGTTAAATCGTTGCCGTCGCTGACGCTCCACCGGAAAACTCCGTGCGGCGTAATCAACGTCATTCTCCGCCAGGATGACGGGAGAACAATTTTCACCACCATCCTCGGCAAAGCCGGTGGCTGCGCCGGCGCCCAGACCACGGTCGCCTACAAGCTCGCGGAACTGGCCATCGCAAACGGGGCGACCATCAAGGACGTTTCCGAAGTCATGAGCGGCCACGGCTGCCACCTGAGTTCTCCGACGATGCCGTCGTGCATTTCCGCGGTCTCGCAAATCCTGGAGGAGTTCCTCGCCGGGCCGGACTCTGGAGATAAAAAATGAAGCCGAAAAAGCGCCGGGACGAAGAGTTCAGAAAGGAAGTCGCAGAGCATTACGGCGAGGGCATCCTGTTTGCGGACGACCACGACAACGCGATTATCGGCGTGATTTCCCGGTGCGGGCAGGATCCGTTCCTGGTGTACGACATCAAGAAGGTGGTGAAGAATTTCCAGAAGGACGGCATGACCTACGACGAGGCCGTCGAATGGATTGATTTCAACTGGAACGCCTGGCTGGGGACATCGACCCCCGGGATCCTCGAGAATATCGAATGGTAGAAGTCCTGGACGCCGACGAAATTGGAGTCGCCTGGATCACGTCCTATCGGACGTATGCCAAGGAGAATCTGAAGATCCAGAAGATGTCCGGGGATCTGGTCCCGCTCGATCTCAATGCGATCCAACTGACGCTCGACGACATCATCGAGTGGATAAAGCTGCAGGGCATGCTGGTGCGCATCGAGATCCTCAAGGCTCGACGCGAGGGGATCACCACCGAGATCGCCGGCCGCAACTACTGGCACTGCAGCACGAAGTCCAACCGCTACTGCTTCATGGTCACGCACGAGCCGGAAGCCACGGACTTCATCTTCAACATGCACAAGCGTTTCCTGGCGCACTCCGACCCCGACTGGAAGCCGATGGTCAAATACAACTCGAAGAAGATCCTCGAGTTCAACGACCCCAACGGATCGCCCGGGGGCCTGGACTCGGCTATCCGCGTCGGCACCGCGGGCAAGGAGAACCTCGGGTCCTCGCAGCTCATTCACTACCTGCACCTTTCTGAGGTCGCCAAATGGCCGGAGATCGTGGCCGAGGCGCTGCTGACCTCGCTGTTCCAGTGCGTCCCGAACGAGCCCGATACTGAGATCGTCATCGAGAGTACGGCCAACGGGATCGGCGGGAAGTTCTACGACATGTACTGGGCCAGCGGCACGAAGATCATCGTCGGCCTCGACGAGAACGGCGGCATCATCTGGAAGCCGGAGCGCGACATCAAGGCTGATAAGAGCAACATCTGGGTTTCGATCTTCTTCCCCTGGTTCGTCTTTCCGGACTACGCCATGGCCATCACGAAATGGGAGGCCGAGGCGGGCCGATCGTTCGTGCGCGATGAGGAGGAGATCAAGATCGTCGGGATCTACTTCCGCGGCCTCCCGGATACGATCGTCAACCAGAAGCTCTGCTGGCGCCGCAGCACGATCGAGAACCAGTGCCAGGGCAGCAAGCGCATTTTTCAGCAGGAGTACCCGGCCTCGCCGGAGGAGGCATTCCTCGGGACGGGGCGTGCCGCATTCGACCCCTACCAGTGCCACGCGCTGCTTCTCGCGGCTCCCAAGCCGATCGCCACCTACGAGATCCTGCCGCACACCGGGGACTTCATTTCCAAGCAAGACGGCTCTGGCCGGCTCTGGGTCTGGCAAGAGCCGGTCCCTGGCCGAAGCTACGTCCTGGGCGCCGACACGGCCGAGGGGATCGAGGTTTCTTCCTCCGGCGGCGAGACCAAGTACGATTTTTCCTGCTTCGACATCGTCGACCATCTCACCGGCCAGCAGGTCGCACAGTGGCACGGTCACATCGACCCCGACCTGTTCGGGCGCATCATGTTCTGGGCCGGCCGCCGCTACGCCGAGGCCTATGTCGGCCCCGAGAGAAATCCAGGTGGTCACGGCAGCACTGCGATCAACACCCTGATCCAGATGGGTTACAGTAACATCCACGTCGAAACGATTCCTGACCCACCGGGCCTGCCGCGCAAGCGCTACGGCTGGCACGCGACGACTTCGGCGATTGGCCAGGCCGTGGACAACATGATCAAGGAGATGCGCGACGGCAGCCACGGCATCAAGTCGTCGCGGACGCTGACGGAGTTCCTGTGCTACAAGCGGGACGCGAAGGGCAAGTACGGCGGCGAGGTCGGGAAGCACGACGATCTCGTGCGCTCGTACATCATCACCAAGCTCCTGAGATCGCAGGCGCCTCTCCCCAGCATGTCAGATCGTCCGCCGCAGGACCCTTTCTCTCCGCTGACACCTACGGCCACCACGACATCCTTGCCGGATCTTTCCGGATTTATGTAAAACAGAAAGGGGAAGGAGAATGAAATGGAAGATTGGCTCATGAGGCTCATCATGAAAATCGCGACGGCCCTGGCCCTTTTGCTTACACCGCTTGCGCTCATGGTCGGCTGCGACAAGATGACTGCTGCCAAAGACAGGGCCGCCACCCTGACGTGCGCCAAGTACGGTGGCTACAAAAGCTACCGCCCAAAGATCGACCACCTCGAGGTCTTGTGCAACGACGGGACATTGGTTTCAGTGAAGTGGCTGCCATGAGCGGCAATCCTTTGGACGGGCTCGGAGTTGTACCAAAGGTCATGATTGCCGCTGCGTTTTTTATTTATGATGCGGCGTCATCCGTCAAGAACAAGGCAAAGAGTATCTTCACAAAAAAGAAAAAGAAAAAGCCGTGAACGTCGACAAAAAATACACCCCGTGGTGGATCGCCTGGGTTGCCATGTTCGGGATCATCGAGGCGTGTGCCCTGCTTGATAAGGGCAAGGGAGACACGTTCACCGAGCACTGGCGCAAGTGGATGGCGCTCCAGTCGAAGACCAAAGTAACTGGCCGCGTCGTCACTGCCGCCATCATTGTGTGGCTGTCGTGGCACTTTCTCTCGTAGAGAAGGAGCGCAGGAGGGTTGCGGAAGAACTCAAACGTAAGATTGCCAACGAAAAGGAGGAGAGAGAACTGAGCAGAATGTGGAAAAAGGTCGCAGAATGGAGAAACTGTGATGGAACCTGCCCAACATGCAGGCTTGTGTCAAAGTTCCCGGTTATGTACGAGCGCAAAGAAAAAAAGGAGAAGACCAGATGAAGAAATATTTTGCGATAGTAGCACTCGTGGCTTTGATCGCGACCGTCGCCTACGCGGCGATCACCAACATGGCCTGGGATGCGAACACCGAGCCCGACCTCGCCGGCTACAAGATGTATCAGTCCACAACCGGAGCTACTGGCCCGTGGGTGCTGATCCGTACCATCCCGAAGGGGACGCTGGTGGCTGCCTCGAACGACCTCCCCGATGGGACGTACCACTGGACCTTGACTGCGTTTGACACCGCAGGCAATGAAAGCGGTTACTCCAACATCATCTTTCGCACCATCGACAGCATCGCCCCCGCCGCGCCCAAGAATTTTCGATTTTCTGTGCCGTAATTTCGGCTGGTTTTGCAGGTAAACGAAGCGAACGCTGAAACTGGAGGGCAAGAACATGGCATTCCCATTCTCGCTTTTGTGGCCGATCCTGTTGTCGGTCGGCAAGCAGGTTTTCGAGATCCCGATGATTCACCGCGGTATCGAAAACTGGATTTCCACGAACGACATCACGCTCTGGGACAAGATCCTCTGGTCCGCGATCGAGAGGATCTGCGACGTCAACGACCCGCCGGAAGAGCGCACGAAGAAGATCGTGGATATCACGACCCGGCTGCAGGACGCCTACGACGAGGTCAAGGTCTTGACGGAGCCTGGGGTCGTAGCGACAGCGGCAACGATCAAGAACGCTGTGATGTCCAGGAATCTCCCCTGGCAGGAGGACGTTATCGGCGGCGAGTAGCGGAAAATAACAGTTGACACCTGGGGCATATTGCCCCAGTGTGTCAACCAATACCCGCAAGGAGGGGTGTAGATGCTGCATTTCGGGAATGCCCCAGACAAACGGGACGCCATGCGTGCCGCCCAGATGACCGATGAGCAAATCGAAGCAGCCTACACCATTGAAACTCTCGCCTACGCCGAAGTCCGCAAGGTTCTCGAGCGCTTGGGCGTTTACATCAACCAGAACGACATCTGGCCGACGATCGAAAACCGGATGACGAAGATGAAGATCTCCGTCCTGCATGAGTACGATCCGCACACGATCGGCAAGCCGGAAGACCAAGGCGGCTGGTTCATCAAGAAGGACGATGTCCTGGTTGCGAGAGTCCCGCACCCGATCATCGTGGACGGCGTGGCCCAGGTCCACACCGAAGCGAAGATAGGATAACCCATGGCACAAGGCTCTCTGGTAGCTGTCCGCGGGAACGCCGAACTCGATGCCAACCCTGCCCTGATGGGCGGGCTTGTTCAGGCCACCAGCGTTCCACCGACTGCCAAAGAAGAACCGATGCTCCTGCAGATCGTCGCCTACCAGAACGGCCTATGGGAAAAAGCCAAGCGGGAAAAGATCAAGCACGAAAACCGGATGATCATGAATCTCCGGGCAAAGAATTCCGAATACGAGCCAGAAGTCCTTGCAGCCATCCAGGCGACGATGGGCCCCAATCACAAGCCGACATACATGGGCATCACGTCGACGAAGTGCCGGGCCGGCAAGTCCTGGATCAGAGACTACCTCTTCCAGCCTGGCTTCGGGAACGAGCCGTGGGACATCCAGGCTACCCCGATCCCTGAGTTGCCGGCGGTAGTCCAGGAAAAGCTGTTCGCGGAGACGACAAACTGGGTCAAGCAGCAGGCGCTCGAGTTCTTCGAGATGACTGGCCAGTTGCCGGACGAATCCCTCATGGACGAGGTTCTCCAGGCGCTCATGCCCGAGGCCGAGACCCGCCTCGAGTCGATGATCCGCGAATCCGCCGACACTGCCGCGAAGAAGATGAGGCGGAAGATCGCCGATCAATTCGCCGAGGGCGGCTGGGAAGAGGCCCTGCGAGACTGCGTCGACGACCTGGTCGACATCGGGACGATGATCCTGAAGGGGCCGGTCTTCACCAGGTCGCCGGTGGTTGTCCAGGAAATCAATCCGGAGACGGGCGAGTACGAGCCCCGGGTCGAGGACCGGATTATCCAAACCTACAAGCGGGTCAACCCACTGCTCTTTTACCCATCCCCTGACGCTTCAAAAAATTCCCTGCCGTGGTCATTCGAGAAGGTTCGCCTCACCAGGAAGAACCTCTCTGACCTCCGCGGCCAGCCAGGGTTCAACACCGAGTACATCAACGAGGTCCTCCGCGAGTACGAGCAGAAGGGCCTGGTCGAGTGGACGAACGTCGATCAGCCGAAGGCCAACGTCGAGGGCCGGACGCTCGGCGTGCTCGAGACCGAACTGATCGACGCCCTGGAATTCCAGGGGACCGCTCCGGGTCGGATGCTCCTCGAATGGGGCATGTCCCCCGAGGTCGTGGACGACCCTGACAAGGAATACGACATCGTCACCTGGAAGATCAAGCACTGGGTCATCAAGGCGATGCTGAACCCAGATCCACTGGGGAAAAAGAACATCTTCTTCTGCGGGTTCGCCGAAAACAACGACTCGTTCTGGCACAAGGGTATCCCGGAACTGGTCGAATCAGTCCAGACGATCGCCAACGCCGCGGTGCGGGCGCTGCGCGTCAACGTCGCAATGGCCGGCGGGCCGCAGGTCGAGGTCAACAAGCAGCGCCTGGCGCCCGGCGAGAAGGCTGCCCTGATCCCCTACAAGATCTGGTACACCACGTCCGCCGGGATGATGGAGTCCCCGGCCGTCAAGTTCTACCAGCCCGAGCTTCTCTCCACGAAGTTCATCGAGGTCTACCGTTTCTGTCTCGAGGCGGCCGACGACGACACCGGGATTCCGCGGTACTTCTACACCGGCGAGACGGGCGGCGGCGGGGGCGACACGGTCGGAGGTCTGCAGCTCCTGATGCAGAACGCCTCCAAGGGGCTCAAGGCGGTTATCCAGTCCATCGACACCGGCGTCATCCGGCCCTCGGTTTCGACCCAGTATTACTACAACCTCCAGTTCGAGCCCGGCTTCGGGAACACAGGAGACCTCCGCATCATCGCCAAGGGATCCCAGATTCTGCAGGCACGCGAGCAAAATTCTGTCCGCAAGATGGACATGATGGAGCGCACGAATAACCCGACGGACCAGCAGATCCTCGGGATTCGCGGCCGCGCCCAGATGATGCACCAGGCGTTCGCCTCGGTCGGGCTCGACGCTGACAAGATCCTCGACACCGAAGAGCGTATCCAGAAGCTCGCGGATGGGATCCGTGCCTACACGGCCTCCGGCCTGCCGCTGGACCAGGCGACGATCATGGCCCAGGCCACGGCGCCCGGCGGCATCGCTCCGGGTGGCCCCGGCGCCGCCCCGAAGGAAGGTATGCGCGACTTGGACGCCGCCGGCGCTCCGGTGGCTGGGCAGGACACTGCTGACAACAAGACTCCGGCGGGGACCAGGGCATGATAGGCGCGGGCGTCCCTCTCGAGAGCCTGAATTACCAACCCCATGATCCGGCCATCCGGGCCTTCGAGAAATATGCCTATGACAACGAGTTCAACGCTTTCATCAAATCGCTGGAAGAGCGTGCCGTGTCCCTCGCGATTCAAGCGCTCGGGCAGAAGGACGAAATCATGAACCGCTGGCTTGGCGGCCGGGCTCAGGAGTTGCTCGAGATCGTCGGGGCGTTCAGCGAGCGAAGAATCTACCGTGAGAGTGCAGAATTCCTCGGAGGAGAGCAAGAAGATCCTCTTCGAGGAGTGGCTCCGTGAGCGATGGATACCACGGGCCAGATGCTGATGGCGAGCAAACCGATGCAGAGCGTCGCGCTATCTCACACGGCGAAGCTCGGGCAAGGTTCGAGCAAATGAAAGTCGAGCACAAAGAGGTCCTGAAGTTCGTGCGCGATTATCGTGCGGTCCTCGACAAGCTCTACGCCGACAAGGCCACGGAGCTGATTGTCCGCGCCCAGATTCTCCTGATTGTCGTCGGGTTCCTTTCGGCGCTGGTGGTACTCGTATGGAAAAAATAAAGTACGCCGACCCGCGGATCAGGTTGTCGTTCATCGCGCTCTTTATCACTGCGGCGATTGCGGGGATTTTCGCCTACTGGCTGGTATGGCCTGACAACGTCGTCGTGGTAAAAAACCCAAATCATGTGCACGTTCTCAAGAATCATTATCACCGCGGGGAACATATCTCCTATGTCCTCGATTTTTGCAAAAGCAGGAGGATCCCCGGGAAGATCTACCGCTCCCTGGTAAACGGGATCCAGGTCACATACACCCCGGTCGAAAGTGATCTCTCTGCCGGGTGCCGGCAGGTGACTATTTCCGATTTGAAGGTCCCAGAGTTCATTACCCCTGGGATCTACCACATCGAAGGGGCGGGCGTGTACGAAATCAACCCGCTGCGGGAATACCGCAATGAATGGCGGAGCAATGATTTCGAGATTTTACCAGACGATCTCTCATCGTCTTCCGCCGACCTGAAAGATCGGCTTTCCAAGGTCATGCGTGATGTCAAGGAGCACGAAATAGCGGACAAAAAATGGCAAAAGGAACACCAATGAGTACGATCGCCAGACTTGGATACCCGTCAGGGCCCATGGCGATTGTGAAGAAACAGCCGGGATACCTCTGGGCCCCGGCGTCAACCAGCGGACACCGTAACCGGCCCGCGCAGAACAAGGAGTAGAAATGGCACTGCCGACAGCAGTACAGGAACAGATCGCGAAGGCGAAAGAGCTGCATCGCCAGCAGTATGGTGACGGGGCCCAGGGGACACCTCCGGCAGATCCGGCGGCACCTCCTGAGATCACGCCGACCGAAGGCGAACCGCCTCCTCCGCCGGCCCCGCCTCCTGACGCCCCGCCCCCTACGCCGCCGCCCGCGAGCGACACGGCACCTGGGGATTACGGTGCTCTGAAGGGGCAGTACGATTCGCTCCTGGCGCTGTACGAAAAGCTCCAGGCTTCGCACTCCTCGCTGAAGGGGAAGTACGATCAGGAGCCAGGCCGCCTGGCCGCGGAGAACAGTGCGCTCATGCGAGAAATGAGAGCGCTGACCGACGAGAACGCCAGGCTCAAGCAAGGGATCGCTCCCCCTGCTCCTGCTGCTGCAGCCGCGCCTGACAAGGCGGCCGAGAGCGCCTTTACCGAGTGGCTTGAGAACACCTATGGACCCGAGCACCGCGGGGAATTCGAGGCCTACATCAATTCCCGGATCGCAGCCTCGACCGGGGAAATCCGCCAGGTTGTCCAGAAGGTTGAAAAGGCCACAGTCCAGACGGAGAAGGAGAAGTATTGGGGCGTCCTTGACGGGGCAGTCCCCGGATGGGAGGCGATCTACACCGATCCTCGCTTCAAGGTCATTCTCGAGGAAGAGGAAGGGAACACCGGGCGGAAGAAGGGCGAGTTCGCGGCCAACTGGGAAGCTGAACTCAACGCCGAGCGGGTCCTCCCCTATCTCGAGGAGCATGTGAAGCGCTTTGGGGCCCCTGTGCCCGCCGGCGGCGCCGCGGCCCGGCCTCCTGCCAAGGGCTCGCCGCCGCGCAAGAACAAGTCCGACTTCGTAGCCCCATCCTCCACCGCTGGAGGATCGGCTGGTCTGGCCCCGCGGCCAGGAGACGACGTACCATTCGTAAGAGCCAGCGAGATCTTGCAGCTCGCGGTTGAGGCGAATACGACGCGCAAATGGGTTGGCCGCGAGACTGAACTCGCTGCCCTCCGCGCCAAGCACAGAGCCGCAACCGCAGCCGGCAGGGTACTCGAGGGTCAATAGGAGAGACCTACATGTACGCTATCGCACCCGGCAGTCCGAACTACACTTCGAGCGGAACCTCGAAGTTCATCCCCGAGATCTGGGCCGCGGCCCTGCTCGAGAACTTCTACCCGTCGACGTGCTTCACCGACATCTCGAACACCGAATACTCCGGCCAGATCACCCAGCAGGGCTCCAAGGTCATCATCCGGACGATCCCGGAGACGACTGTCCGCGCCTACGTCCGTGGCCAGGACCTGGTCTACGACAGCTACGAGTCGCCGACCGTCGAGATGGAAATCGACAAGTCCAACTACTTCGGTCACCGGGCCAACGCCCTGGACAAGAAGCAGGCGGACGTCGACTACATCAGCTCGTGGGCTCGTGACGCCGCGCAGCGCATGACGATCGCCACCGACGTCGACATGCTCAACAACATCTACACGGGGGCCCACGCCTCGAACAAGGGCGCCACCGCCGGCAAGCGGACCCTGAGCTACGACCTCGGCGCGGCGACCGCTCCCTTCGCGGCCACCAAGGGCAACATCGTCGACAAGATCGTCGACCTGGGCTCGGTGCTCTCCGAGAACGACGTCCCCCGCGAAGGCCGCTGGGTCGTGTTCCCGACGCACTTCATGAACCTGATCAAGAAGTCCGAGATCAAGGACGCGAGCCTCACCGGCGACAGCTCCAGCGTCATCCGCAACGGGCGCGTCGGCATGATCGACACCTTCACGCTGTACGAGTCCAACAACTACACCGGCGTCGCCGACACCTACCTCGGGGCCGCCGTCACCGCGTTCCACATCCTGTTCGGGATCGCCAAGGCCACCGGCTTCGCCACCCAGATGGACAGCGTGGAAACGCTCAAGAACCCCCGGGAGCCCGGCGACCTGATCCGCGGCTGGAACCTCTACGGGTACAAGGTCATCAAGTCCCAGGGCCTGGGCGACTTCTACGCCTTCAAGGCGTAGTCGGTAAGCCAGGAAGAAGAGGAGAGCAATAACATGGGAACCACGAACAAGACCCTCAGCCAGACCGTCCCCGCAATGACGGATCGTGACAACATCAAGTGCTTCCGCAACCGGGTCCACCTGGTTGGGATGGCGACCGGCGAGGTCGTCCAGTGCCTGTCCATCCCCGCCGGGATGCTGGTGCTGAACGTCATGACCCGCGTCATCACCCCCGAGACCTGCGGCGCCACCACGGCGACCGTCGGTGACGGCGCCGGCGCGAACTCCTGGGACGCTTCGATCAACCTGGCCGCGGCGGCCGGGACTGTCGCCGCTGGCGTGGGCGGAACCGATGCCTACGTCACCCCCTGGAAGCTCTACACGGCCGACACCATCGACATCACGCTCACCGTCGCGAACGGGCCGATGGTTGCGGGCGTTCTCGAAGTCATGGCGATCTGCGTCGAGTTCCCGCCGATCGTCGGCAGCCTGTAAGAAAGGGAGGACATCATGCGTTACAGAAACTCTCTGCTGGAGGGGGCTTTTCTCCCCGACGCCAGAGCCGGGTATGAGCCCGGGGAAACCTTCCTGAAGAACGCCGGTGGCCGGCAGGGGATGTACATCAACCGGGGGACCCGCACCGCGAACAACTTCCAGCGGATCGAGGCCGGGCAGGCCAACGAGTACGTCTTCGTCGACGCCGGGACTACCTTCCTGACCACGGGTGTCACGGCCCAGCAACTGCAGACCAGGCAGGCGGTGACGCCTCGCGACCTGGCGTTCGCGGAGTATGCGACCTCGGACGACAGCGATCAGCCTACTGTCGCGAAGGTCAACGCCTACGGCCAGCTCGGCATGACCGTCACCGACCCGCTCTCGGCTCACTCCATGTCCTGGGCGATCCTCGGCCTGGGCCGGCTCGAGACGTTTGCGGTCTTTGCGGCCGGGACGTTCACGACCGTCGGTGGTGACGTCGCGGAGTCGATCCCGGTGACCGGGGCTCTGGTCGGCGACATCTGTCTCGTCCAGGTCCAGACGGTTGGGACCGGGGCGAGGACCGTCGACGAGGCGATCGTTGCCGCCAACGCGATCACTGTCGAGATGTCCGGAGATCCGGCAGCGAACACCGTCCTGAACTACGTCGTGCTGCGCCTGGTCGGGACCTTCCGTCCGAGCCACTACGTCGCGTTCGGCGGCACCTACGTCTGCGCCACCGCGGACGCCGCTGGGATGGCGATCGCAGTCTCCGGGGCCAAGACCACGGACATCCCGTTCTCGTCCATCTCCAAGACGGACGACTCGGATGTCATCGTGAGCACCAAGGTTTCGGCCGCGAATGTCCTCACCCTCACGGCTTCTGCGGACCCGGACGTTGCCGGGACGCACGAGTTCGACTACTTCATCCTCCGGGCGATGTAAACGTAAACAGACGAACAGCGGAGCCGAGGACACCGGGAAGCGGCCCTCGGCTCCGCATTTTCAAAGGAGAGCACAAGCATGAACGGCTTGCAGGAAACAGAAGTAAAGACCTACCCGGCCTACATCGCCGTGAACGAACGGGGTGTGCCGGCCATCATCCAGTGCCCGCTTCTCAAGTTCAAGGGGAGCACCGGGAAGAACATCAACGAGATCTTCGCCTGGACGAAGGCTCTCTCCGAGAGGGTCGAAGAGTTCGAGCCGCTGAAGACTCCGCCGCCGAAAGTCGACCTGAAGAATCGTCGCACCGACGAAGACGAAGCCGCCGCAGGTCCGCGTATGGCTCTTCTGATCGAAGCGATGGAAATGCTCGACCCCAAAAAGGACTTTACCGACCTTGGGCAGCCGAAGATCGAATCGCTGCGCAAGCTCGTTGACGAAGACGTTACCCTCGGCGAGCGCAATTCGGCGTTCGCATTGTTCCAGTCCAGAAAGAAAAGATAGGAGGCAGTACGGTGAAAAAATTCCTGGCATTGATGTTGGTGGCAGTCCTGTGTTTGATCCCGGTTGCTACCTTCGCTGCCGGGACAATCGTTCGCACGGCGAGCGATGCGGTTGACGGCCAGTCAGTCACGCTCCTGACCTACACCATGACCGGAGACGCCGCGGATGGATCTTTCCCGGCAGTCCAGGCCGGCCCGATCGACGGGTGGATCATCACCGTCGAAACAAACCCGGGCTCTACGGCTCCGACCGCGCTCTGGGATTTAACGCTCGTCGACACCGATGGCGCCGACGTCATGGCTGGGACGCTGGCGAACAGATCGGCGACTGCCACAGAGCGGGTTATCAGCCCGCAGCCATACGTTCGCGGCCCGGTAACCATCACTGCGACGAATAGCTCCGTAAACTCTTCCGTGATCGTATTGAAGATCACGGTCCTTCGTTAAGGCGGCGGCCATGAAGCGGGCACTCTTATTCGCACTCGCGGCCCTCTTGCTGGCCTCGGATTCTTTTGCCGGGGACCGCGTCATCCTGACAAGCAGTAGCAACGAGTCTCCGGTGTTCACCGGCAGTCCGGCTGCTCTCCAGGCCGGCGCCATTGTCGGCGAGACGCTCGGGCCGGAGTTGGTGAAAAACGGTTCCTTTGCCGCTGACACCGATTGGGACAAAGGGACTGGTTGGGCAATTACGGGAGGAGTCGCTACCCACGCTATTGATGGTACGGGGCTTCTTTCTCCCACCGTTGTGCTGGTCCCGGTTGTAGGTGTCACCTATAAGATTTCTGTTGAGGTGAAAGATTTCTCTGTTGCTTCGATGAATTGCTCTTTTGGTGGTGCGTCTGGCCCAGGGAGTTCATCCGTGAGTATAGCTGCTAACGGGGTCTATACCAGCTATATTTTCGCATATAATACCAATAATCTTGCTTGTGCTGCTGTCGCTACCGGAGCGAGGATGAGTCTTGACAACATCTCCGTCCGCGCCGTCACCTCCACGATCTCCCCCGCCTCTGGTCCGCTGATACTGACCATGACCCTTGCTAACGCCACAACCAACGAGAGCGCAGTCAGCATCGTCGGCAAGCAAACCGGCGCGGGGGGAAACAAGACGGCGCTGC
>Ga0315293_10004193_pt1 | contig 13757 bp, 12 predicted proteins | sample YL17G13_20_MG_FD_203071 | JGI IMG/M metagenome (GOLD analysis project Ga0315293, IMG submission 203071) | Sediment microbial communities from Yellowstone Lake, YNP, Wyoming, USA - YL17G13_20 | ecosystem: Environmental > Aquatic > Freshwater > Lake > Sediment | place: USA: Wyoming | collected... | reverse complement strand
GCTGAGGATGATATGCGTTGAGATTGGCGAGTATCCAGTCATAAAGCCGGCGGTTGTTCTCAAATTCGAGCGTACAGATCGAGTGCGTTATGCCTTCGATGGAATCAGATATGCAGTGGGCGAAGTCGTACATCGGATAGATGCACCATTTGCTGCCGGTGCGGTGATGGTCTTCGTGCTTTATGCGGTAAAGGACCGGGTCGCGCATTATCATGTGCGGGCTCGCCATGTCGATCTTCGCGCGAAGCGTGCGGCTGCCGTCGGGAAATTCGCCCTTCCTCATCCGTTCAAAGAGATCGAGGTTCTCTTCGACAGGCCTATCGCGGTGGGGGCTGTCCATGCCGGCAGAGGTGACCGTCCCGCGGTATTCGCGTATCTTATCGGCGTCGAGATCGCAGACATAGGCCTTACCGGCATTTATGAGCGCCAACGCGTACTCGTACATCTTGTCGAAATAGCCGGATGCGTAGAACAGCCTGTCCTGCCAGTCGAATCCGAGCCACTTCACATCCTCTATGATCGCGTCCACGTACTCCTGTTCCTCTTTTTCGGGATTCGTGTCATCCATCCGAAGATTGCAAAGGCCGTTGTAATCGCGCGCTATCCCGAAACTTATGCAGATCGCCTTGGCATGCCCTATGTGCAGGTAGCCGTTTGGTTCGGGCGGGAAACGCGTGTGGACCTTCCTTCCGAATCTGCCGGACTTATTATGTTCGTCGATGATCTCCCGTATGAAGTTTGTATGTTGGGCGTTTTCTGTCATATGATCAAGCGGCGGCTTTCCTCATCCGCTCCAGGACTTTGGGCCTGCCCAGCGCTTCCATCATCTCAAAAAGTCCGGCGCCGGTCGTCTTGCCGCTTATCGCGACGCGAGTAGGGTGTATGACCTTGGCGGCCTTTATCTTCAATTCTTCGGCCGCTCCACGGCACGTCTCTTCGATCGTCTCGTGCGAAAAGCTGGGCAGCTTTTCAAGCCTCGCGGCAAACTCGCGCAATATCTTCTTCGCTTCACTTGAGGCGAGATATTTTTCCGCCGCCTTCTCTTCCACGGAATAATCATCGCCGAAAAAGAAGTCGGTCATCCCGGCAAATTCGGAGAGCGTCTTCATGCGCACCTTATAAAGTTTTATTATCTCGATAAGTTTGGCGTCCGAGGGCGCGCACTTTTTGCCAGACTCTTCCATCTGTTTTTTTATAAGGCCCGAGAGCTCCCCGTCCGGCTTCGCCATGATATATTCGCCGTTCATCCATCTGAGTTTCTGCATGTCGAACTTCGCCTGTACGCCTTTCATGTTATCTATATCGAACGCCTTTACGGCCTCGCCCAGCGGTATTATCTCCCTGTCGCCGCCCGGCGACCATCCGAGAAGAAGGAGATAATTTACCAGCGCCTCGGGCAGGAATCCCTCGCGCTTATACTCTTCGACCGATACGCCGCCGTGCCTCTTCGAAAGTTTGGAGCCGTCGGGGCCCATTATGAGCGGCATGTGGCCGAACTGCGGGATTTGAAGCCCCAGCGCCTCATAGAAGAGGATCTGCTTAGGCGTATTTGAGACGTGGTCATCCCCGCGTATTATATGAGTTATCTTAAGGTACGCATCGTCTATGACGCAGCAGAAATTGTACGTCGGAGATCCGTCGGACTTTATCATCACCTGGTCTTTGATCTCGTCGGTATTGAACGTGATCCTGCCGTGTATCATGTCCTCGATCGTTATCGCGCGCGACTTCTCCACCTTGAATATATATGCCTCACCCTCGCGGTATGCCCTGCCCTGTTTCAACAGGTCCTCGGCCGCGGCGCGGTATACATCGAAACGTTTCGACTGGTACATCGGCTCTTCGTCCCAATCGATCCCCAGCCACTTCAGGTCCGTCATTATCTCCTGCAGGAACCGGTCTTCGCTCCTCGCGCGGTCGGTGTCTTCTATGCGAAGGAGGAGCTTCCCCCCGTAGTGCCGGGCGTACAGCCAATTAAACAGCGCCGTCCTTGCGCTGCCTATATGCAGGTAGCCGGTGGGGCTCGGCGCGAACCTTACTCTTACCATCCAGTCAGTCCTCGTGAGTAGGTACCTGCCCGCTTAGTTCCGGGTAGGTTTACCATTTGTATCCTTTTTCCAGCGCGGTCTTGTTCTTTAAAAAGAGCTCCTCGTTATTTTTGAACGCGCCCTTAAGAGCGTTCACGATATTCCTTATCGAAAGCGCTTTCGATCTCTTTGCCAAAGCGCCTATCGCTATCATGTTGGCGCATTTTGCGTTCCCGAGCTTCACCGCGATCTCCGTCATCGGGATATTGACAGATGTGATCCCTTTTCTCTTCGGGACGTTCCCGGTCAGTGTCCTGTTCGCTATCAGTATGCCGCCCGTTTTAAGCTTCCCCTCGTATTTTACAAGCGACGGCTTGTTCATCACAATGAGTATGTCCGGATTCGCGACGATCGGGCTCGATATCTCGTCGTCGGAGACTTTCGACATGGAGTAGGCGGTGCCGCCTCTGACCTCGGCCCCGTAAGACGGCATCCAGGTCACGTGTTTCTCGCTCAAAAGGCCCGCGAGCGCCAGAAGTTTGCCCATGAACATTATGCCCTGCCCGCCGAACCCGGCGCAGAGTATCTCCTCACAGGAAGACTTCTTCTTCCCTGTGACCTTGCGACTTTTTGACCTTGTGACCCGTCTCTTCTTTGTCATATCAACAGCTCTTTATCACGCCGAGTGGATAGAACGTCGACACCTCGTTCTTTATCCTGTCGGCGGACTGGATAGGCGTCATGTCCCAATAGGTCGGGCACATCGAAAGGACCTCGACCATCGAGAAACCCTTGCCCTCGATCTGCATCCTGAAGGCCTTCGTTATAGCGCGCTTCGCCCGCAGCACCTCGTGCGCCGAATGGACCGATACGCGTTCCAGATATTTAGTTCCGGGCAATACCGCAAGCATCTCGAGCATCTTTATGGGATACCCTTCGCGCCTTAAGCTTCTTCCGTGTATTGTCGTGCTCGTTCTCTGCCCGGCGAGTGTCGTCGGCGCCATCTGGCCGCCCGTCATGCCGTAAACGCCGTTATTTACGAATATTACCGTTATGTTCTCGCCGCGATTCGCCGCGTGGATTATCTCCGCCGTTCCTATAGCCGCGAGGTCTCCGTCGCCCTGATACGTGAATACTATATTGTCTGGGCGCACCCTTTTGATGCCGGTAGCTACCGCCGGCGTCCTGCCGTGCGCCGCCTCAGCGACGTCAAAATCCCAATAGTCGTACGCGATGACGGCGCATCCGACCGGCGCGATCCCGATAACGCGCTCGCGTATGCCGAATTCGTCTATCGCCTCGCAGACAAGCCTGTGGATTATGCCGTGGCCGCAGCCCGCGCAATAATGGTTCTCGACGTCGCGCAGGCTCAAGGGTTGTGAAAACGCTGGTTTTGCGGCTTTTATTTTTTTCTTCATGCTAATGTTTCTATTTTCTGCAATATCTCTTCTTCCGACGGTATGCCGCCGCCCATCCTGCCGTGAAACTCTACAGGCGCTCTCCCGTTCACGGCCAGCCTCACATCCTCGACCATCTGCCCCGCGCTCATCTCTACCACAAGGAATTTCTTCGCCGACAGGCACGCGTTCCTGATCGCATCGTCTGGGAACGGCCACAGCGTAACCGGCCTTATCAATCCGACCTTCAATCCTTTTGCCCTGGCCATCTGCATCGACGCCTTCGCGATCCTCGCGACAGAGCCGTACGCCACCAGGACTATTTTGCTATCCTTTATATTAAACGATTCGCTCCTCGTTTCAGCCATAGTTATCGACCTGAATTTTTCCTGCAGCTTTTTATTGTGTTCTTCAAGCGCGCCCTCTGCCAGTATAAGGGATCTTATTATATTCGCACTTCTTCCCCTGCATCCCGTAAGCGCCCACGGCTTTTCCACCCCTGGACCCTGGTCCCTGCCTGAGGCGCCCTTTGCTTCGTGGGCGGGGGGCCCTGGCAACTGGATCGGCTCCATCATCTGGCCCAGAAGCCCGTCGCCCAGTATCAGGGCGGGATTTCTGTATTTATCCGCGAGATCGAATGCGAGCATCGTATAGTCAAGGAATTCCTGCGCCGACGATGGCGCCAGCACAATGACCTTGTAATCTCCGTGCCCTCCGCCCTTCACCGCCTGAAAATAGTCGCCCTGGGCCGGGGCTATATTCCCCAGGCCGGGCCCGCCGCGCTGCATGTTGACCATGACGCACGGCAATTCGCACCCGACCAGATACGATATGCCCTCCTGTTTTAAACTCATGCCCGGCGATGAAGATGACGTCATCGCGCGGACGCCTGTCGCTGCGGCGCCGAATACCATATTTATCGCGGCCAGCTCCGATTCGGCCTGGATAAATACGCCGCCCGTTTCATTCATGCGCTTAGCCATGTAAGCGGTGAGCTCGTTCTGCGGGGTTATCGGATACCCTGCATAAAATCTGCACCCCGCAAGGACCGCCCCCTCCCCGCAAGCCTCGTTCCCGCACATCAGGACTTTATTCTTCATAAACTCTCTTTAAATACGAAATCCGAATACCGAAATTCGAAACAATATCGAAATCTTAATTTTCAAAATTCAAAAATTCAAGTTTTGAATATGGGAATTTAGAAAATTAGAATTTGTTTCGTATTTCGGATTTAAAATTTCGAATTTATAGTCCTATCTATTTGAGTACTTTGATTCCACAGTCCGGACATATCGCGAAGCACATCCCGCATCCCGTGCACTTGCCGCCCGAAAAATACGCAGGCTTCACGCCTTTAACGTTGAGAAGACTTGAGACCTTTATCAGGCCGTTCGGGCAATTGACTACGCAGAGGTAGCACCCTTTGCACCTGTCTTTGTCGATCTTAATTTTAGCCATTTTTTAGCTCTCTAATAATCTCATCACAAACGGCGGTGGGTGTCAAGTTATACTTTGAAAAAAGCTCAGACCTGCTGCCGTGTTCGATGAATTTGTCCGGCAGGCCGAACCTGGTCACTTTTACCCCCTGAAAACGCCCTTTTTCGACAAATTCAAGCACGCCGGAGCCGAATCCGCCCTCCAGGACGCCCTCTTCCAGCGTCACTATCCTCTTGATATCATTACAGATGCCCGAAAGCAGTTCCGCATCCAGCGGCTTGATGAACCGCGCGTTGATTACCGCAGCGTTTACGCCCTTTTTGGCTAACAGTTCGGCCGCATCCATCGCCATCTCGACCATGCTTCCCAACGCCAGGATGGCCAGGTCCTTGCCCGTTTTAAGTTTTTCCGCGCGGCCAAGCCTTATCGGCGCATTTGACGGTTTCGAGAACGCAGACGACCCGCGCGGATAGCGAATGGCCGAGGGCCCGTTTAAGGTAAGCGCAAATTCGAGCATATCTTTGAGTTCGCCGGGTGTCGCCGGCGCCATCACTGTAAGGTTAGGGATGTTGCGCAGATACGCGATATCGAACACGCCGTGATGCGTGGCCCCGTCCTCGCCCACGAGCCCTGCCCTGTCGAGGCAGAATACGACCGGCAGATCCTGCAGGCAGACATCATGGATTATCTGGTCGTAGCCGCGCTGCAAAAATGTCGAGTATATGGTGACTATGGGCCTGAATCCGCCGCGGGCGAGCCCTGCCGCAAAGCCGACCGCGTGCTCCTCGGCTATCCCGACGTCAAAGAACCGTTCCGGGAACGCCGCGGCAAAAGTACCGAAGCCCGTGCCGTCCAGCATCGCTGCGGTGATGCCGACGATCCGCGTATCCTTGCTGGCGAGCGCCGATGCCTTATCCCCGAAGGCTTCGGTGAATGTGACCGCCTTATCTTTGTCCATCTTGGCGCCCGTCGCGAGATCGAACGCGCCTGTCCCGTGAAAAGAGGCAGGGTCGTCTTCCGCCGGTTTGTAGCCCTTGCCCTTTTTCGTTATCACGTGTATCAGGATCGGCTCATGCAGATTCATGAGATTCCTGAACGTACTGACGAGCTGGTCTATATCGTGGCCGTCTATCGGCCCGAAATACCTGAACCCCATCTCTTCGAACAGCATGCCCGGGATGAGCAGGTGCTTCAAGCCCTCCTCCAGTTTACGGGCCGCCCTGTATGCTCGGAAACCGAAGCGCGGGATGCGCTTGACCAGTCTTTCGACATCCTGCCGTATCTTATTATAGGTAGGCGCCGCGATTATCCTGTTCAGATACTTGCTTAAGGCCCCGACCGACCTTGATATCGAACGCTCGTTGTCGTTAAGGATGACGATAATATCTTTTCCGGTATGTCCCGCGTGGTTCAACGCCTCGAACGCCATCCCACCGGCGAGGGCCGCGTCGCCTATCACGGCTATTATTTTATTGCTCTCTTTCTTCAGGTCGCGCGCGACGACCATGCCGAGCGCGCTCGAAATGGATGTGGAGCTGTGGCCCCACGTAAATATATCGTATTCCGGGCTTTCGTCTTTATTGGGAAATCCGCTCAGGCCCCCGAGCTGCCTTAACGTAGGAAAACTTTTAAGCCTTCCGGTCAATATCTTGTGCGCGTACGTCTGGTGGCCGACATCCCAAAGCGCGATATCTCTGGGCGTATTGAATGTGTAGTGGATCGCTATCACAAGCTCCACCGCGCCGAGCGACGACGCGAGATGGCCGCCGGAGCGCGAGACGACTTTAAGCGTCTCTTCCCTTATCTCATCCGCCACTTTGGAAAGATTCGAGAGAGGCAGCTTCCGCAGATCAGAGGGTTCTTTTATCGATTCGATCAGTCTTTGCATTATTTAGTCCTGTTCAATACATACTCGGTTATTCACAATTGTAGCGCACCCTTAAGGGTGCGCTACTACAATGACACCGTCGGCTATTTTGCGCAAAGGTCCGCCCTTTTTGCCGAATATTTTTAACGCGCCCTTCGCTTTTGAAATTAAACCTTCGGCGTGCTTTCGCGAAACATTGGATTCCCCGTCGAGCGAGTCGTCAATGGCCTGGAACGCCATGCCCAGATTTAGCCCATACCTGCGCAATGCCTCGACCTTTTCAGTGGAAGCTCCTGCTGATAACGCGCCCATCACGGCAGATATTTCGAACAGTTTTGCCGTCTTCAGACGGTCTATAACCGCCCTGTCTTTATGTTTTGCGATATCGAGAGCCTGTCCGCCGACCATTCCCCTCGAACCTATCGCGCGGGACAATTCCCTTACCATCTTCATCCCGGTCCCGGGCGAATATCCGTTCGCTATGATGTCGAATGCCAGCGTAAGAAGCGCATCTCCGGCCAGTATTGCGTTGGCCTCGCCGAATTTTTTGTGGCAGCTCAATTTTCCGCGCCTGTAATCGTCGTCGTCCATCGAAGGAAGATCATCATGGATGAGTGAATACGTGTGGATAAGTTCTACGGCCGAGGCTGCCGGCATGGCATCCTTCGCCCTTCCTCCGCAAGCCCCTGCAGCCTCTATCAGGATGGCTGGGCGGATCCTCTTCCCACCGGGGAATAAGCTATATCGCATTGCTTTGTGCAGGACTTTCGGCTCGCTATTAACGGACGGAAGAAATTTATCGAGTGACTTATCGATGAGCTTTGTTCGGGATCTGCTATTTGTCATTTGAAATCCTAAAACAGGCCTTCCTCTGTCTTCTGCTTTCTTTTTTTCTGCGGAATACCGGGCCTTGCTTCTTCTTCCGCAGTTTTTTCATCGAATGGCTTCAGCTCCACGGAATCGTCTTCGGCCTTCAGGAGAATCTCGACCTTCTTCCTGGCTACTTCGAGCTTTTTGGAGCATTCCTTCGACAGCTTGATGCCTTCTTCATATTTCGCGAGCGAATCGTCGAGAGAGAGGTTGCCGCCTTCCAGGTCTTCAACTATCTTTTCTAATCTTTTCAACGCTTCTTCAAATTTCATCTCAGCCATGTCATCCTCCAGTTAATCAACAGGTTAAATTACAAATTACAATATACAAATCACAAACAATTTACAAGTTCCAAAACACAAATATTTTGTTGATTGTAATTTGTGATTTGCTTGTAATTTGGAATTTGTGATTTGTAATTTATAGGATCTCCTGAACCTTGCTCCTGAATTTCCCCTTGCCAAGTTTTGTCTCGACCATATCACCGACCTTGAGCATGCTTATATCTTTCAAGATCAACCCATCCGGCATGCGCGCTGTCACACTATAACCGCGTTTCAGTATCGCGAGAGGGTTGAATGCTTCGAGCTTGCTGTCGATCGACCTGAACCTCTCATTTCTCATCTTTACAAGATGGTCGATCCTTATGGTCATGTCCTTACGAAGATCGTCGATCATCTGTTCGTATTGCGTGATCAGGTTGAGTGGCTGCCTTAAGATGTAACTGTCTTTCACGGCCTTGAGCCGCTCGACCAGGCGGTTCACTTTGCCGGCAAGCGCATTGTTAAGACGCGTCGTGGCAGTGCTTATCAGCCCGACGAGATCTTCTTTGCGCGGTATGACTAGTTCCGCCGCCGCAGACGGTGTCGGCGCCCTGAAATCAGCAACAAAGTCCGATATGGTAAAGTCTATTTCGTGCCCGACGGCGCTTATTATAGGTATCGCGGAATCGTAGATGGCCCGCGCCACGACCTCCTCGTTGAACGGCCAGAGGTCCTCGAGCGACCCGCCGCCGCGCGTCACTATCATGACGTCGATATTTTTAAGCTGGTTAAACTGCCGGATCGCTTTCGCTATTTCGTCTTTCGCGCTTTCACCCTGCACCTTCACCGGATTTATGATTATTTCGACGTTAGAAAACCTGCGCCTTGCGATATTCAGGATATCTCGTATAGCCGCACCTGTCGGGCTCGTCACTATCCCTATCCTCGTCGGAAGGAATGGTATCTTGACCTTGTGCGCCTCAGCAAAGAGTCCTTCTTTCTGCAGTTTCTCTTTCAATTGCTGGAACTGCAGCTGTAAAGCCCCTATCCCTTTCGGCTCGATCTCTTCGGCGATCAATTGGTAGTCGCCGCGCGCTTCGTAGACTGATAGCTTTCCGAAGCAGATGACCTTCATCCCGTCTTTAGGTTTAAATTTTAGCTTCGCGTTCGAGCGCGCAAACATCGCGCATTTTAAGACCGCGCCCGCATCACGCAGTGAGAAATACATGTGGCCGGAAGAGTGCAGCACGAAATTCGATATCTCTCCTTCGATCCATACGGCGGGAAACGAATCTTCGAGGATGACCCTGACATACTTCGTCAGTTCGGATACTGTATATATGTGTTTTTCTTTCTGCTCGTTCATGAGTTTCTCATAAATGGCTATGCGGCAAGGGGGTCTCGCCGGATTTTGATATCAAGGATGTTTTTCGGCCCCTTATACCCTTATGTATTTACTCCCCTTTCTTCCCTTCTCCTTACCCTTCTTAAACATATTTTCGTTATTGCAACCTTATCAAAATCTTTTCGGCTATGACCCCCGTTGCCTCATAGCCATTTAACAACAACATGATTTTATGAGCCAATCTTTATCACCTGGTGCCAATTCCGACTTAAACCTCGTGGCGGCACTTAATAAAAACCTATTGGCTTGCCTCTTGAATCTCCATATTCTTAAGGCTTTGCTCGACGATGGGCCATTGTTTGTCAAACTCACTGTTACTATTAGCTAAAAACCTAATAAAGTAAACTTCCGAACCCATAATAAAAGTGTTTGTTTTATAAATCTTAGCTTCGGACTCTTGATAAGTAACTACAAAAGACGGGAATCCATGAAACTCAGAGTATTCTTCAGAAATCCATTTTCTATTTTCTGCTTTATCTTTCTCGAGTGTTTTATTCCGAAGATCTATTAAGAAAGCTTTCTTAGCATCATTAGTACTATGCTTGCTGAATCCTTTGGCATACAAACCATTAAAGCTTACTGATGTTATAGGATTGAGCAATAAATCCCCAATCATAAAAACGGCAATGCCATCTTGCGTTCCATCATCACCAATATCGCCCAGCCTTACCATTTTCCATTCGATGGGCAATGAGATCTTAAAAGTTGCTCCGGCTTTTGTTTTCAGCAGATAGCTGTTTTGGAAAGGATAGAATATTTTGGATTTTTTATTTTCATTACCCGCCACATCTTGTGGAATCGTAACCTTGGCGGGAGGCGCTTCTGCCACACCTTCCTTCTTTATCTCTTTGATCGCCTCGGTTGAGTATGACTTATATCCGCCGCCATCTTCCTGGATCATGACTGAATTTGCAGATTGGCCGACGATCTTGCCCGTTACTTTCTCGCCGGATTTTAGATACAGGGTTTCGGAATTTGCTGTGGTACTAAAGAGGGCTATTAAACCGCAGATTATGCCTATGGTGAGCCATTTCCTCATATGTCCTCCAAGTAAAAATTTTTATTCTGTAGGAATGTGTGTGGCGACGTGGTGAGCTCAGGCGTTAAAATTTCGAGGCAGCGTACGAGAAATTTTATCGAGCGAAATTTTCACATGGCTGAAAATTTCGCGTCCTGAGCGAACCACTCGACACAGCACATTCAAGTGCTGCAACAAAAATTTTTACGCCAGCTTCTTCTGAATGCGTTTGATCGAATTCGCTCTTCCCGTCTTCTCGTCGATATCGAATATTACGCCGTGCAGCTGAATGTCGCCTTCGGCCATCTCAAATTTCGTCGGCATCTGCGTCAGGAACCGGATCAGGATCTGCTCCTTCTTCCTGCCGATGACGCCGTCGAACGGCCCGGTCATCCCGACATCGGCTATGAACGCCGTGCCGCCGGGCAATATCTTCTCATCGGCGGTCTGGACGTGCGTATGCGTACCGGCTATCGCGCTCACAAGTCCGTCCAGATACCAGCCCATCGCTATCTTCTCGCTCGTCGCCTCGGCGTGCATATCGACTATGATTATCCGTGTCTTATTTTTGAGTTTTTCGATCTCTTCTTTGGCAACCCTGAAAGGGCACTCTAGAGCCTGCATAAATACGCGCCCCTGCAGGTTTATAACGCCGATATCGGTTCCGGACGCCGACTTTACCACGGTCGATCCGAAACCGGGGGTGCCGGAAGGATAGTTCGCAGGCCGTAAAATACGCCTGTCGGAATCGATCCTGTCAACGATCTCTTTACGCTTCCAGATGTGGTCGCCGGATGTCATGACATCGAGGCCTGACTCGAATAGTTCGTCCGCCAGAGCGGGGGTGATGCCGCTTCCGCCGGCAACGTTCTCGCCGTTACCTATAACGAATTCGACGTCGCTGGACTTCTTTATCCCGGGTAAAAGTTCCTCTACCGCCCTCCTACCCGGCTCACCTACTATGTCACCTATGAACAGTATCCTCATTTCGCGTACTCCACAGCTCTCGTCTCGCGTATCACGGTCACCTTGATCTGGCCCGGATATTCGAGCCCCTCTTCTATCTTCTTCGTGATATCCCTCGCCATCACGGCCGCCTGGGCGTCACTTATCTTTTCCGGCTGCACTATAACACGTATCTCGCGGCCGGCCTGTATCGCATATGCCTTCTCGACGCCCTTGAACGAATCGGCTATCGATTCGAGTTTCTCGAGGCGTTTTACGTAGATCTCGAGCGTCTCGCGCCGGGCGCCCGGGCGTGACGCGCTTATAGCGTCTCCCGCCTGGCACAACACCGCGAGTAGCGTCTTCGGCTCTACGTCCTGGTGGTGCGCCTCGATGGCATGGCAGATATTCTCCGATTCGCCGTATTTTCTTGCGATGTCGGAGCCGAGCTTAGAGTGGGTGCCTTCGACTTCGTGGCTCACCGCTTTTCCTATATCGTGCAATAGCCCTATGCGTTTCGCCAGATTAAAATCGAGCTTCAACTCGCTTGCCATCACTCCCATAAGGTACGCGACCTCTTTCGAGTGCTCGAGCACGTTCTGTCCGTAGCTGGTCCTGTATTTCAATCTTCCCAGAAGTTTGATGATCTCGGGATGCAGCCCGTGGAGCCCGGTATCGAAGAGCGCTTTTTCGCCGGCCTCGCGTATAGTATTTTCCATCTCCTTCTTCACCTTTTCGACCACCTCTTCGATCCTGCCCGGGTGAATCCGCCCGTCCTGCAGCAGCCGCTCGAGCGACAATTTTGCTATCTCGCGTTTTATCGGATCGAAACCGGAAAGTATGACCGCTTCCGGCGTGTCGTCGATGATGACGTCTATGCCGGTCGCTATCTCAAGCGCCCTGATATTCCTTCCCTCGCGGCCTATTATCCTGCCCTTCATCTCGTCGGACGGAAGGCTCACAACACTCACCGTAGTTTCGACGGCATGCTCTGCGGCGCATCTCTGGATAGCGAGCCCGATTATCTTGCGCGCTTCTTTATCGGCCTTCTCCCTGGCCTCGTCCTCGGTCCGCTTGATCATGATCGCCGCTTCCTGCTTCACTTCGTCTTCCAATTTCGTCAAAAGGAGTTTCTTCGCCTCCTCGCGCGTCATCCCAGAAATATTCTGCAGCTTATCTTTCTCTTCCTGCAGAAGCCTTTCGAGGTCCTTTTCTTTGGCTAGAACCGTCTTCTCCTTGTCGACCAGCGAGTGATCGCGCCTCTCCACGTCCTTCTCTTTCCGGTCGATGATGTCGAGCTTCCTGTCGAAATTCTCCTCTTTCTGGATGAGCCTCTTCTCCAGTATGACCAACTCCTGCCGCCTGTCCTTCGTCTCTTTCTCGAATTCGCTCCTCAGCTTCAAAAGCTGGTCCTTCGCCTGCAGCTCCGCAGAGTGACGGAGTTTGTCCGATTCGGCCTTTGCCGTGTCGATCATCTTCTTGGCCTTATCTTCGGCATCCTTCAACTTCTTCTTTGAATGGATCTTCCTCAATAGGTAGCCGAGCGCCACGAACGATATCGCGGCGAGCGCCGCAAGGCCGATGTAGATGATCGTCATCTCCTGATGTTGTTGCATGTTGTTACCCCCTTAGAATGTGGTCTTGTAGAGCGTAGAGAGTTTAGCGTAGAGCGTATAAATTTTTACGCTCTACCCTTTACGCTTAACGCTCGACGAGACGTTTTATCTGACTTAGCTTACGCCGTGATGGTTTTCCAGACGGGGATATCGTGTGAATCTTGAGGAAGGTCTTCCAGGACCTGAAAATCGAAAGCGAGCCCTATGGTCCTGGATCTATTCGGAATGGCACTCAGAAACCTATCGTAATAGCCGTGTCCCCGCCCCAGCCTTACATTCTTTTTGTCAAAGGCTATTCCGGGAACCACAATCAAGTCTATATCTTCTAAAGGAACCTCTTTTACGTGGCCTTGTTTTGGCTGATAGATTCCAAAATGCTGCTTTTCCAAATCCGCGATCCTGTCTTTTATCTCGCCTGCCATCAATCGCTTATCTTCCTTAAAGATCACAGGAACACAAACCCTCTTCCCCGCCTTTATCGCCTCGTCTATCATGGCGAGGGTATTCACCTCGTCCTTTAACGAGACGTAAAACATCACGACCTTAGCTTTTTTAAATGCCTCCTCGCTAAATAACCTGTCCTTTATTATACCACTCTTCTTGGCTTTTTCAAGCTCCGAGTGAGAGTTAAGCTTTTCCTTGATATGGCTTCTAATTTTGTGTTTCATCAGTTAAATTTACGCAGCCTTTGCCTTTTTCTTCGCCAAATAATCGTCAATAGCGCTTCGGAGCGCCTGCTCAGCCAGCACCGAGCAATGCATCTTTATCTTAGGCAATCCCCCGAGCGCCTCCGCCACGGCATGATTGGAAACTTTAAGCGCTTCATCAATCGTTTTGCCCTTGACAAGCTCTGTGACCATGCTCGACGTGGCTATCGCGGCGCCACAACCCATTGTTTTAAACTTTGCGTCT
>Ga0315293_10004192_pt1 | contig 13760 bp, 10 predicted proteins | sample YL17G13_20_MG_FD_203071 | JGI IMG/M metagenome (GOLD analysis project Ga0315293, IMG submission 203071) | Sediment microbial communities from Yellowstone Lake, YNP, Wyoming, USA - YL17G13_20 | ecosystem: Environmental > Aquatic > Freshwater > Lake > Sediment | place: USA: Wyoming | collected... | reverse complement strand
CTGTCAACAGGGCTGCGGACGCCATGACCTTGGTCTCGTTGGCCTTCATCATTCGCCGTCAATATATAGCAGATTCCGGCACTATTTCAATCTTGAATTTCCCATTTCGGCTATTTTCTTTAGTCTTTCTAATAATCAATAATCGTTTAATGACTCTCTGCGTTCTCGGCGCCCTCCGCGGTAAAATAAATCTGTGTAAATCTGTGTTCATCTGTGTCTAAAAAATTCCTCCAGCAACATACGATATACGCATCACACAATACGAAATAAATCCGTGTCTAAAAAAATCTCCACCTCAAATCCCTCATTCAAAAAACCTTGATTCTTAAAGCACTCCATTAGTATATATGCATATACTAATATACTTTCTGACGCTATGTGGTATTCTTGTCCGCCTGTGGCGGAGCCACCTACTGACATTCCCCCAATGGCAGTACAGTGTCAATCCGTGTTAATCCGTGTCTGAAAAAGTTTGTGTTTATCAGTGTTCAAGTGTAAGTCCGTGTCAATCCGTGTCTAAAAAATTCTCTGCGCCCTCGGCGACCTCTGTGGCTAATGAAAATTCAATCCTTTGCGCAAGAGTCTGGCGCAACCAAATGCGCATACTACAGGCGAACCGCCTTTGCATCTACTTCTCTATGAACAATGAACTACGAACTATTAACCAAAAAACTCGCGCGTTTGATGTGAAAAAGTCCTTCTTTTTGCTTGCGCACTTGATGTGAAAAATCCCTTATTTCGCCTGCGCTTTTGTTGCTAATTTCTCGATGAACTATGAACCAAAAACACTCTGTACCCTCATCTACACACCTACTCATCCACTCATTAACGCCTTCAATCAAATGCGCGAGGGGGTACTTCAATCGCGGTTCAAAATGCGTCAATTCTTGCTAATTTTTTGTTATTTTTTGAAATTTTTGCTAATTTTTTACAATTTTTCTCATTTTTTTCCGCCAACAATCGCATTTGATGCGAAAATTTATCCTACCCACTTTGCCCAATCGTTACAACTTAACACTCCAATCTCCATTTTTACCCCAAAAACTCACTTGCGACCCCCAGAAATACCCCCCAAAATCAACCATTTTTCTATAATTCTGGATAATTCAAGTCCTTAATTTTGCAGAAGCCGTTTAATACCAAACGGTAACTATGATGTTAGGCTCACTCTGTTTGCCCTGAATCTCACCGGTAACCGTGTTGGTTCGTTTGATGGCGATGCCTGGATTTTCCTTCAGCCAATTGGTGATTTGCTCGTCAAGAAAGTTGATAGCACCCGGGTGCAGCTTCGCAAAGAACGTTCTAACCCCCGTGACCCTGTCGGACGAAGAACCCCCCTTTGCCGTCGTCGGCGTTTTTACGGTCGGCTTTACCGATGGAGCCGCTGGGCCGGCAGGTGCCTTTGTCGTGCCGGCACCACCTAAATTCAAAGGCGAGTGCGATACGCCCGGACCGCTCGCACCATCGTCAAAAGGAATCGGCTTATCAGCATTGCCGCCGCCAACATTACTTTTGCCAAAGTTATCCATATATAGTCCTCCGCTAAAAATACCGGTGAACGGTAATTATTCACCGTTTAACCAGCTACCAATTACTTTACGTACCTTTGAGCCTTTTCAACTTCGACATTAGTATACTTACTGTTGTTCTGCCTGCCAAGCATATTGTCTAAACGGACTGAATTAAAACATTAGACCATAAGGCGTTTTTTTGCTATTTTTGGCACGCTATGGCAGGTAAAAACCGCAAAAAAACCACAACCGTCGGCTTCGTAAGTTTGGGCTGTCCCAAAAATACAGTCGACAGCGAAAGGATGTTAGCTGAAATTGCCCAGGCAGGATTTTTAGTATGCGCCGAGCCTGACAATGTAGATGTGGTGGTAATCAATACGTGCGGCTTCATTGCGCCGGCTAAAACCGAGGCCCTCGAAGCGATAAAACGGGCTGTGGCCTGCAAAGCCAGCGGCACTATAAAAAAAGTGATAGCCGCAGGCTGCCTTGCAGAAAGATTAGGTGCCGAGCTTTTCAGCCAGGCTGACGGTATCGATGCGATTGTCGGTCTTGGCCAGCGAGATGCAATAGCCGAGATAATTGAAAAAACCCTCAACTCAAACCAGCCTGCCATTTACCTCGACCACCTCTGCAAAACTATCCATGACGACAGGGCCAGAATGCTCATCACTCCGTGTCACCGGCCGTATCTTAGAATCAGTGAGGGCTGCGACCATAAATGCTCCTTCTGCACAATCCCAGCTATAAGAGGCCCCTTTAGAAGCAAACCCAAAGAAATTATTCTGGCTGAGGCTGCGGAATTAGTCTCAGGTGGTGCGGTAGAATTAAATATAATCGCACAGGATACCTCCTGGTACGGCCGAGACCTGAAAATAAAAAACGGCCTGGCAACACTTGCGGCTGAACTCGAAAAAATCCCAGAGTTAAAGTGGATTCGGCTGATGTATCTATCTCCGGCAGGCATTAATGAAAAGTTAATCGAAACCGTTGCGAAAAGTGAAAAAATCGTCCACTACTTCGACATTCCAATCCAGCACATAAACGATAAAATCCTAAAGGATATGCGTCGGCCTGACAGTAAAGAACACATCCGGCGGCTGATTGAAAAGCTGCGTTCGGCTATCTGGGATGTTGTGCTGCGAACGACCGTGATGGTCGGCTTTCCCGGCGAAACCGGGCAGCAGTTCACCGAGCTGCTGGATTTTATCGGATGGGCCGAATTCGACGCTCTGGGCTGTTTCAAGTACTATGCTGAGGCCGGTACGGCCGCTGCGGAGATGCCTCAACAGGTACCCGAGCATATAAAAGACGAGCGTTTTGAAGAGATGATGCTCACTCAGCAGGAAATCGCCTTCGCCAAAAACAAAAAAAGAATCGGAGCCGAACTTGGCTGCATAGTTGACTGTGTTAATAACGAAGGCACAGGCGAAGGGCGTTTTTACGGCCAATCGCCGGATATAGACAGCAGCTGCATCATAAATGGCTGCTTCGCCAAGCCGGGACAATTTATCAATACAAAAGTCATCGACGCGAAAGACTACGACCTGGTCGTCAAACAAATTTAGTGTTGTATTGCACCGGAAACAGGAGTAAACTTGTCGGTATGTTGAAACAGATTCCCAATATCCTGACCTTCGGACGACTTATTCTAACCGTCGTTTTTCTGCTTATGATTCTGCTATCCCCGCGATTCTACGCCGAGGGCGGACGTTCCTTCCCAAGTTTTCTCGACTCGGCGTTTATGGTTTTTGTAATCGCAGGTCTTACCGACATGATAGACGGCCCCGTAGCTCGAAAGTTAAATGTCACCAGCAAGTTCGGACGAATGCTGGATCCGCTGGTCGATAAAGTCCTCGTATGCGGTGCCTTCGTTTGTTTTGCGATAATCGGAGAGCCGAAACTTTTCGATTTCAATCCGACTACAATGGCCATAATTCACTGGTCGGTGGCCGGCGTTATCATCTTAAGAGAAGCTTACGTTACCACATTGCGTCATATCGCCGAAGCCCGCGGCGTCAATTTCTCCGCCACCTTTTCAGGCAAAATAAAAATGTTTCTGCAGTCCTTTACCATCGGGATAATAGTGGTAAAAGAAGCTCACTTCCCGACCTCAACGCGGGGTAACTGGTTCATAACTCTGACGCTCGCAATTATGCTGATTGTTACGGTTATTTCAGGGCTGCGGACAACCCAGCGAAGCTCCTGGAAAAAAGCAACAAGCTAAAGGAGTCGCATACCGGCATGCGGCTGCAAAAAGCTCCTGATTTCTTTTAATAAACAAAATTCAAGCGAAAAAAAACCGCTATGAGAGAATAAATCCTCACAGCGGTTTAATCCCTGTTCTTGTCGTCAGGATATTCCTTTGTGGTTCACTCCGTCTTGGGGGCCTCGACCGGCTTATAGCTGGATACCTTTATCCGATTTTCATCGCCTCTCTTTGAAACAAATCCCTCTGCCTCAACCTCTTTGCCAGCCATTTCTTTGCCGAGTTCCAGACCCTTCATATTCAGTGCTACGTTATAAACGACCCCATCTTTTGCTGTTAACGTTACCTTGGTGATTACATCATTTGCGTCCTTGGTAACATTTACGACACCCTGCACCTTGACTTCGTTCGGCTTCGGCTGCTCCACACCTGGGGTCTGCTCAGCGGCAAAGCATACTGTGCTCAGAAGTGCAGTCGCTGCGATTAACAAAATCGCAAGGTTTACCAAACCCTTCTTTGCTAACATGTTTTCTTAACCTCCAAATACATTATACATTTGCAGTTCCCTCAAAAGAATACACATCTTTCGCAGAAAACCGCTCTCGTTTCGCAGTGTCGGGAAATACCGTAAGAGATGGTATCGGGGACCACAAGAAAGCACAGTTCTGCGCTTTGTGTCCCGTTTTGCGTAATCTGTGCAGTATACAAAGAATTTCTTTTTGTTCAAGAAAATTTTTTACGATTTTCCTGTTTTTTCGAACATTAGAAAACAAGGATGGGTTTACTACCGGTTACGAATATATGCTGTTGACAGCGGAAGATGTAAATCCTATTATACTTTAACGAAACTTCTGAAGGATGAGATAACCTATGGCAAATAAGGGATTTACGCACCTTCATTTGCACAGTCAGTATTCGCTTCTGGATGGGGCTATCGTCTTTGACGGGCTGCTGAAACGCTGCAAACAACTACAGATGGACTGCGTGGCTGTTACCGACCACGGCAATATGTTCGGCGCAGTTGAGTTCTATACAAGTGCGACAGCCGCCCACATCAAATCGATTATCGGTATGGAGGCATACGTTGCCCCCGACAGCAGATTCAACAGACAAAAAAGCAATATCAGCGACGCCGCATATCATCTGATACTTTTGGCTGAAAATAATACCGGCCGTCAAAACCTGCTGAAACTTGCGAGCATCGGCTACACCGAAGGTTTTTACTATCGACCCAGAATAGACAAAGAAATCCTGGCTGAACTAAACGATGGTTTGATTGCCACTTCAGCGTGTCTGAAAGGTGAGATTGCCGCTGGACTTGCCAAGGGCAACGAAAAGGCATCTGTCACTGCGGCGGAAAGCTACGCAAAGATGTTCGGCCCTGACAGATTCTTCATCGAAATCCAAAACCACGAAGATGGCAACACAGATATCCGCCAGGCATTGATAGACCTTGCAAATAAAATGGGTCTGCCTTTATTAGCAACCAATGATGTACACTTTTTAGAGCAAGACGACTATGAGGCACATAACTGTCTGTGCTGTATAAGCACTGGCAAAAACGCTAATGACCCTGGCAGAATGATTTATCCAAAAGATATCTTTCTGAAAAGCCCCGAACAGATGCGAGAGCTTTTTATGCAAAATCCGCAGGCGTGCGACAACACTTTAGCAATCGCCGAGCGCTGCAACGTAGAGCTTGACCTAAAAAAGTGTCACGCACCCAGTTTCAAACCTGCTGACGGCTCAACAGCCGAAGAATTCCTGACCAAACTCTGCTACGAAGGCGCAAAACAACGGTACGGCAAAATTACCGAACAGGTCAAGGAAAGACTCGACAGAGAACTGGACGTAATCAAGTCGAAAGGCTTCGCGAGCTACTTTCTCATCGTCTGGGACTTCTGCAAGTACGCCCACGAAAACAATATACCCGTCGGCGCCCGAGGCAGCAGCGTAGGGACACTTGCGGGATACTGCTTAAGACTGTGCGATGTGGACCCGATTAGATACGACCTGCTTTTCGAGCGATTTATGGATCCACAGCGCAATGAGATGCCTGACATTGACATCGACATCTGCCAGAACAGCCGGGCAAAAGTAATCGAGTACGTTCGCCAAAAGTACGGCCACGTTGCACAAATCATAACCTTCGGGACAATGAAGGCCCGTGCGGTTATCCGCGACATCTGCAGGGTGCTCGGCGTACCACTGGCCGAGGCCGACAGATTAGCCAAGCTTATCCCAGAGTCTCTGGGGATGACACTCGATACGGCTCTGAAAACCGAGCCACAGCTTAGACAGGCTTACGAAAAAAATCCGCAGGCAAAAAAAGTAATCGACATCTGTAAAAAACTCGAAGGCCTTACCCGCCACGCTTCCGTTCATGCCGCCGGCGTCGTAATCGCCGATGAACCGCTGATAAATTTCATACCCCTTTATAAAGCACCCGACTCAGACGATATCATAACCCAGTACGAAGGGCCTATGGTTGAAAAAGTCGGACTGCTGAAAATGGACTTTCTGGGCTTAAAGACACTCAGCGTCCTCGAACGCGCCAGACAATTAGTTAAAGAGATTCACGGCAGGGACATTGACCTGGAAAAAATCGACCTCGACGACCCAAAGGTCTTTGAGATTTTCACAAGCGGTAAAACAAAAGGCGTTTTCCAATTTGAATCCGGCGGGATGCAGGATTTACTAATGAAAATGAAGCCCGACCGGATAGAGGACCTTATCGCCGCGAACGCTCTCTATCGGCCGGGGCCTATGATACTAATCCCGGATTACATTGACCGAAAACATGGGGCAAAATGGTCCCTGCCACATCCCATTATGACCGAAATCCTCGGCGAAACATACGGCGTTATGGTTTATCAGGAACAAGTTATGCGGATTTGCAATAGGCTCGGCGACATTCCACTGTGCGAAGCCTACGGGCTCATCAAGGCAATAAGCAAGAAAAAAGCCAGAACCATCGCCAAAGAAAGAGAGAGATTTGTAAAAGGCTGCGTAGATAAGGGCCTGACGCGAAGTCAGGCTGAGCAGGTTTTCGAGCTTATCGAACGATTCGCAGGCTACGGCTTCAACAAAAGCCACTCGACCCGGTACGCTATCATCGCTTACCAGACGGCGTATATGAAGGCCTATTGGCCCATCGAATTTATGGCGGCTCTGCTGACCTATGAAATGGGCAACATTGACAAGGTCGTCGACTACATCAACGAATCCAAAAGAATGGGTATTGAGGTGCTCCCGCCGGATATTAACGAAAGCGGTGTCAATTTTACACCTCTCTACAAGGGCCACGGGGCGGACAAAAAGGGGGTGATACGTTTCGGCTTAGCTGCGGTCAAAGGCGTCGGCGAAAAAGCGGTCGAACAAATAATCGCGGCACGCGAAAAAACTGGCCGATTCCAAAGCCTGTTCCACTTCTGCGAAAACGTTGACCTAAGGGCCGCCAACAAACAGGTCATCGAGGCTCTGATAAAAGCCGGCGCTTTCGACAGGCTCGGCGGAAACCGGGCCCAAATGATTGCCGGCCTCGAAAAGGCTATGCAAATCGGCGCAGGCGCTCAGGCAGACAAACTAAAAGGACAAATGAGCTTCTTCGGCCAAACGGCACAAGAGCCCGATTACACACACGATGCGCAGAGACTGCCCAAAATCAATCCCTGGCCGGAAGCTATGATGCTAAACTACGAAAAAGAGGTGCTCGGCTTCTATGTTACCAGCAACCCATTAAGCAAGTTCGCTGAGACAATAAATTTCTACTCCACAGTAAATACCTCTGGCCTGGAGGAGGTCGGCCAGGACAGAACCATTGTCATCGGCGGAATAATAGCGAAGAAAAGATACCATATTACCCAGAAGGGGCGAAACGCCGGGGCGAAAATGGCTGTCTTCGTCCTTGAAGATTTGCAGGGACAGGTCGAGGTGGTGCTGTTCCCCGATGCGTTGAATAAATACGCCGATTACTTAGATGAGGATAAAATTGTTTTCGTAAAGGGCAGGGTTGACTTCAGAAGAGAAAAACCCAACATCCTTGCCGAGGAGATTGTAGGACTGGATGAGGCAACCGAAAAATTAGCTGCCAAAGTCAGAATAAGACTCGACGCCAAAGATATCACAAAGGAAAAGGTGGCTGAAATAAAAAGCATCTGCCAAAGTCACCGAGGCAAAAGCCCCGTTTACATAGCGGTAAGAACCGACAAGGGCAGGGTTTATGCCGCCGCCGACAGGGCGCTTGCCGTCAATCCGGACGTGGACTTCTGCCGAAAAATGCAACAGCTCATCGGCGAAGAAAACCTGCAACTGACAAAATAAAGCCACAAAAAATTAAATGGTGTCATTTTGAGAAATAAATTTTCAGGTAAGTTTATCACCCTTGATGGGCCAGACGGCTGCGGAAAGACTACACAAACAAAGCTGCTGGTTGACTGGTTAAAAAAGCAGGGCGTTGCGGTCGAGAGCTTTCGTGACCCCGGCGGAACGGACATCGGCGAAAAGATTCGACAAATTCTGCTTAATCCCGAACACATCCAGATGAGCGCACGCAGCGAACTTCTGCTGTATATGGCTGCACGCACCCAATTGTGGGAAGAAAAAATATCGCCCGCTCTCAAAGAAGGTAGATGCGTCATACTCGATAGATGGCTGTCGAGCACCTGTGCCTATCAGGGCTACGCCGGCGGATTCGGCACCGAGAACGTCATAAAAATTGCGGCAGACTGCCTTGAAAGGCCTTGGCCTGATTTGACCATCATCTTAGATGTGGACCTTGAGACTGCAGCAAAGAGAGTGAAGCAAACCCCCGACAGAATAGAAAGCAAAGGCAAAGGCTACCATAAAAAGGTCCGCGACGGTTTCCTGAAACTGGCCAAAGACCGCAAGAACTTTGTTATCATCGACGGCTCCGATGATATTGAAGCAGTTCACAAACAAATAATAGATACAGTTGAAAAAGTGTTTTAGCTTTTGATTTTTAATTTTTTAATTTCTTACGATGTCACTCAAAGAAGTGTTCTGTCAGGACAAGGCGATTTCGATACTGCAAAAGGCCTTAGCTGGCGACAAACTGCCGCACGCATATATCTTCAGCGGTGCCGAAGGAATCGGCAAATTCAAGACTGCCCGTGAATGGGCCAAGCTGCTGCTTTGCGAAAAGCCTGTTATAGAAAAAAAATTTGCCGACAGCTGCGGTATGTGTGAATCCTGCCGATTGTTCGAAGCAGGTTCACATCCCGACTTCAACCCCATTTACAAGGAGCTGCGGGAATTTACGAGAGACGGAAAAGGAAAACCATCGCCGGTGGACTTGCCTATCGATGTAGTTCGGGAATTTATAATCGAAAAAGTATCAACCAGACCAACGCTGTCGCGAAAAAAGGTCTTCGTCATCAGCGAGGCAGAGCGATTAAATACCGAGTCGCAAAACTGTCTGCTGAAGGTCCTGGAAGAGCCGCCCGAATACTGTTTTATTTTCCTGCTCTGCACCCGGATGGAAAAGCTGCTGCCGACCATTAAATCGAGATGCCAGACGATAAGCTTCGGTTTAATAGACGAAGAAAGGATAATCGAGAAGTTAAAAGAAGTCGGTCTCGAACAAAAAAAGGCCCAATACTTCGCGAGGCTTTCCGAGGGCAGGCTGGGTGCAGCAATGCGGTGGGCCCAGCTTGAACTTGCCAACGCAAATCTCTATCAAATCAAAAAAAAACTGGTCGACTCTCTGTGCAATTGTCAGTATGCCGATGCGCTGGAGCAAGCCCAATGGCTCACAGACAAAAGCAAAGAGATAGCCGATGCGTGGGCCGAGCTCGATAAAGCCACCAGCAAAACAGATATAAATCGAAGGGCCTCGCAGACCCTTATCCGCATAATCATATCCGCGCTGAGCGACGCGATGCAATTAAACATTACTCCGGAAAAAGACCTCACCAATTTCGACCAGAAAGAACAGATAAAAAAGTTAGCGAGCCGATTCGGCCCAGAGCAAGCCGCCGAGAAAATAGCTGAGTGTTTTCGAACATTGCGCTGGGTCGAAGCCAGTGTCAATGAGAAGCTTATTTTCGAACAGCTATTGTTAAACCTCGCCGTTTCTGGTAAAATGAAGGTCTAAAAGCCGCACGGCCTAACACCGAATATTTAACCTGGCCTGCTGTAATAATTCGCAAGGTCATAACCCTTTCGGGTAACTTAGATGACGGAAAAACAGGAAACAAAACCCAAGCCGGCTAAAAGTAAAAAATACATGCTGGTTCGCTACGGCCGGATGAATTCGCTCGGCTTCTTTGAGCACAATGAGACCCATATACCCAAAGCGCCCACCCGAGTCGTGGTAAAAACCGAAAGAGGACTTGAGTTAGGTCATCTGGTGGGCCAAGTGTGCTACAAAGCAGGACAGTTCAAGTTAAGCCCTGAGCAGGTCAAAGAATACTTCGATAAAAGTGAAATTGAGCTTTCCGTCGCGCCAGCCGGCAAAGTAGTTCGCTTTGCAACCGCCGCCGATATAAGCGAAGAGAGGCATCTGCGAAAAAACACGCAGCAGCAGATAGAATGCTGCAAACGATTCGCGAAAGAGCTGGAGCTTGCGATGAAAATAGTCGACGCCGAAAACATATTCGGCGGCGAGCGGATTATTTTTTACTTTATGGCTGACGGACGAGTCGACTTCCGCGAGCTGGTAAAGAAACTTGCCAACGAATACCAGTCGAGAATCGAAATGCGACAGGTCGGCTCAAGAGACGAAGCCAAACTGCTTGGTGATGTGGAAAGCTGCGGCCAGCAATGCTGCTGTCAACTGTTTCTCAAGGCGCTAAAACCAGTCAATATGCGAATGGCGAAGATGCAAAAGGCGACCCTCGACCCCTCAAAAATCAGCGGCTACTGCGGGAGATTAAAATGCTGCCTGCGATACGAAGACCAAACTTATACCGAACTTAAGAAACGGCTGCCGAGAAAAAATGCGAGGGTAAAAACGCCGCACGGCGAAGGTAAAGTAGTAGATACGCAGATACTGACTCAGCTTGTCATCGTCGAAGATGAAAACGGAACGAAAACTGCCGTCGGCGTTGAGCAAGTGGAGATACTTTCCCATCCACCAGCAACAAGGCAGGATGACACCGACGATGACATTGAACCGGACGAAACAGAAAACGTGGAACAATAATCATTAAAGGTGCGCCATGCCTCGCAAAATCGTTGTAACATCAGCTCTGCCCTATGCAAACGCCCCCATACATATAGGACACCTCGTCGAATATCTGCAAACGGATATCTGGGTTCGATTTCAGAAGATGTGCGGCAATAAGTGCCTTTACTTCTGCGCCGACGACACTCACGGTACGCCAATTATGATAAGTGCCCGCGCAGCGAGGATAACGCCCGAAGAGCTAATCAGAGGCGTTTATAAGGAACATCAACAGGACTTCAGCGCTTTCCTGATTGAATTCGACAACTATTACACAACACATTCGCCCGAAAACAAACACTTCAGTGAGCTGATTTTCGATTCGCTGAACCGAGCCGGCTCAATCGTCAAACGAAATGTCGAGCAGGCCTATTGCGAAAACTGCAAGATGTCCCTGCCCGATAGATACATTCGAGGCACCTGCCCCAGGTGCGGCGCCGAAGACCAATACGGCGACTCCTGCGAGGTCTGTAGTGGAACATATCGCACGACCGAATTGATTAATCCCCGCTGTGCAACCTGCCGGCACAAACCGACCCTGCGGACATCTGAGCACTACTTCTTCAAACTGGCTGATTACGAAAGGCAGCTGCGAGACCTTATCGCCGGAGGGTATACACAAAAATCAGTCGCCAACAAACTTGATGAGTGGTTCAAAACGGGTCTGAAAGACTGGGACATCTCCAGAGACGGACCCTATTTTGGTTTCAAAATACCCGGCGAAGAAAATAAATTTTTCTATGTCTGGCTGGATGCCCCTATTGGCTATATGGCCTCGGCAAAGAACTACTGCGAGAGGAACGGTTTGGATTTCGACAAGCTCTGGAACAGCGAGGAATACGAACTGTATCATTTCATCGGCAAGGACATTACGTATTTCCACGCTCTTTTCTGGCCCGCAATGCTCATCGGAGCCGGTTTCAAAACCCCCAACAAACTTTTCGTCCACGGCTTCTTGACTGTAAACGGCGAAAAAATGAGCAAATCACGAGGAACTTTCATTAAAGCAAGCACCTATCTGAAGCATCTTAATCCCGAATACCTCAGATACTACTATGCAAGCAAACTGACCGGCGGCATCGAAGATATCGAGTTGAGCACAGACGATTTCCTGAGCAAAACCAACGCCGATTTGGTCGGTAAATTCGCCAACCTGGCTTCACGTTCCGGCCCAATGCTGACAAAAAATCTTGACTCTCTGCTCGGGCACCCAAACCAGCAGGGAAAAGAACTAATCAGTAAACTTGCTGTTGCCAAAAAACAGATTATGGAAAACTACGAGAACCTCAATTACGCCGCTGCGGTCAGAACGATTAACGCCCTCGCTGACGAGGCGAACCGATACATCGAACAGAATCAGCCCTGGGCGACCGTAAAAACCGATTTGGAAAAAACCAGAACGACTCTTACGGCTGCGATAAACGCTGTACGTATTCTTACGATTTACCTAAAACCCATACTGCCCAAGTTTGCTGAAAAGGTGCAAAAGTTTTTAAACACCGATGACCTGACGTTTGCAGATGTGGAAAGGCCCTTAGTCAATCACAAGATAAATAAATTTGAACGATTGTTTGAAAGAATTGATGAAAAACAGGTGAATGCAATGACGGAAGAAAGTAAAGAAACCAAAGCGGTTCAACCGACAACAGCCCCAGCCGAGCCGATAGCGCCCGAATGTACGATTGACGACTTGGCAAAAATTGATTTGCGAATTGCAAAAGTGATAAAAGCAGAGTCCGTCGAGGGCGCCGATAAACTGCTGCGCCTGGAACTGGATGCAGGTAGAATGCGAAAAAGCGTGCTGGCTGCCATAGCCGAGGCATATAAGCCCGATGAGCTGGTTGGCAAAATAGTAATCTATCTGGCCAACCTGAAGCCGAGAAAGATGAAGTTCGGACTGTCCGAAGGTATGATACTCGCAGCAGGCACAGGTGGAAAAGACATCTTTATACTTACGGCAGATGCCGGAGCAAGGCCCGGCCAAAGGGTCAGCTGATGAAAGAAAGCCTCGAAAAAATTGCCAGAAGCGATGGACGATTCAGCCCCGGTGCCGTGCACTTCGTTTATGACGGGCTCGGTTACACGGTAAAAAAGCTCGTCGACGAACCCAGTCACATCAGTGGGCAAACCCTCTGCGAGGGACTAAAACAATTAGCGATTGAAAAATGGGGCAGACTGGCGATGCTTGTTCTGGCTAACTGGAACATCAAAACGACACGCGACTTCGGCGAAATCGTCTATCTGCTGATAAAACACAAATGGATGAGCGCCCAGCCCACCGATTCCATCGAGGACTTCGGCAACGTTTACGATTTCAAGACCATCTTCAAAGACCAATTCAAATTCTAAGCCTGACGCGATGTGTTGAGCCTGCTATGCTTTCCATATTTCCAGACTCAAAAGGATGAATAACCCAAAAGCCGTGATGATTATGCCGGAAATTTTGTTCAGCAAGGCCAGTTTACCATAACCCAGTTTTTTCAGAAATATGCCTGTGGCACCGCTCAGTGTACACCACCAAAGTCCGGAACCAATAAACACCCCTGCAATTAGTAGGCCGGCCGATACATAATGCCCGGCTGCGCTCACCAATCCTAAGCCCACGAATATTGCTGCAAAAGCAAGAAACGTTGCCGGATTTGCGAGAGTCAGAAAGAACGCGGATACATAATTACCAATATAGCTGATATTATTTCCTGAAGCGGCTCGTTGCACCGGCTTGGCTCGAAAAACCTTCAGCCCCATGTAGCAAAGAAATATACCGCCGCCGAGACGGAGCCACATTTGTTCTTTGATTAGAAAATTTGAAATAAACGTCAGGCCGAAGGCTGCAATGAAGCTACAAACGGCATCCGCA
>Ga0315293_10004191_pt1 | contig 13761 bp, 23 predicted proteins | sample YL17G13_20_MG_FD_203071 | JGI IMG/M metagenome (GOLD analysis project Ga0315293, IMG submission 203071) | Sediment microbial communities from Yellowstone Lake, YNP, Wyoming, USA - YL17G13_20 | ecosystem: Environmental > Aquatic > Freshwater > Lake > Sediment | place: USA: Wyoming | collected... | reverse complement strand
TATACTCTCTATAGAAAGATTACTTGTTAATTACCTAACAAGATTAGTTTTTGATATAGGACTTCTCCCATTTTAACGATCCTAAGTAATTATTAAGGTTGTTACCCTTAGCTCTTTTTCCTGCAATACCACGATAGTAAAGCCCCTATTGATCAGATAGAGTTTTATTTTTAAAACCCCTCTGCACTCAGTTGTAATACTTAGGTAGTATTGACGTTTCTGTTTATAGTTTCCTATTCACAGCAGCTAGTCTATGCTTATGTTCTATTCATTAAGGGTTGTTTACCTTAAGAGAACCCATCACATTATACATTACCATATATTACAACTGCTCACCCTTGGGAAGTGAGTTGTGGTGCATTAAAAGCAGTTTTATATCATGCTTAGGATAGTAGCCATGCCTACCTGTTATACATGGAAGCAGATTCACTGCATAGTTAATTCTATTTTCCGGTTAATTAACTAACCTGTTAATACAAAAGTATTAAATAGTACTAGTATTCTTTTCACTCTTTGAACTAGTATAAAGTGTTAGCCTTTAAGTACTATAAGTACTGCAATGAATTGGCTGATACATTGCTTTTAATTGTGATTCATGATATATCTGTTACCTTCATTAGTTCAGGTATACTGATTAGTAATTGCAAAAATTGACTGTTACTAAATGTAATATACCTTTTAGATTATCTAAAGGATAATATTCAGTTATTACATCTGCCTTAGAATATAATATTTTATTGCATATGTAATGTGTTTCTGTTTCAGATGTTATTCTTTCATAAACATCTAGTGAATTTGATATGAACTCTTTCATAAGTATATATATTTAATTTATAAGATTCCGGATTCAATAGCTATTATACTCTCCTACTAGAGCAATAAGTACAAAGATAGTAGTATAATGTGAGTATGTTGACTAAGTTCATAACTTAGCCATATATTAATATAGATATAGCCTAATCAGGTAGTTACATAAGTTACTTAAAGGTATAGTTTAGGTGGGTGTTTGACTGTCAACTAAAGATACAGTCACAAACTCACACAAATTATACCCACTTAACTAATTAAGTACTAGCATGTTACAGCATTACCTACAAGATAATTAACATTACCTATAATATAATCAATTTGACCAACATCTACGGTGTGAGACTGTCAATATGATTAATATTAATATTATATCACTGTCAAATTATACTTAATGTATCTGACTGAGTATATATATGTATAAAACATATTATATAACATTAATAATAATCAATATGACAGCATTATCTTGTACAATAATCAAATTAAAAGTATTCTTATAAGACCACATAAGAATATAAAATAATACTTTTAAAACATTAGACCACATCATACAAAAACACAACAATCCACAACAGTTTAAAGTTGAATAAATAAAAGTTGACGCAGTCAAGAAAAACATACAGTATATAAAATACAGTAATACATTTAACTACAATGGGAATAAAAATAATAAACCCCTACCTATTAAGGTAAGGGTATATTCTTCCGTGTTATAAGAATGGGTTATCTTCCAACCCGTCTTCATCATTAACAACAGGTGCAGGTGCGTCCACTCCATAGTCTTCCCAACTGAGGCTCTCAATTACTAAACCTGCAACACTTGGTACAATAGTTTTATTATCATCTAATAATGATAATGCAAAACTTACATTGTCCCCCGGTGCTACTTGCCCCCAAACGGTTTCATAGATAACACCAAATGCAGGTTTGTCACTTGCACTAATAATTATACACGTTTTATAACGCGTACTTTTATCACTCTTACTGATTTTAATGTTGTCGTTGATACTCTTTAACAACCCTTTTCCAAAAATGGTTTTCTTTTCCATAATCTTAAATTTATTTAATTAAACATTTATATCCCTAATAGTTTAGAGTTGAATAAAATAAAAGTTGCCGAAGGCAAGAAAATACACAAGGAGTTACCCCTGTGTATTTAATACCTGATAGTTACTTATCAGGATTAGTTTTTTGTAATAACTCTTCAGTCATAGTTTGAGCCCAAGTAACTGTTCAGGTTGTTATCCTAACTCTGTTTACTGCAATGCTACTACAGCAAAGCCTCTATTGATCAGATAGAGTTTCTTCTTTAATATCTTCAATAGATATAGAGTATGACCCGATACTACATTGTAGTATTGCAGTCTTAGTAACACCATATCTAAGATCTCTATAATCTTCAAAAGACATATATCCATATACATCTTTTAATATATAATAAACTTTTTTCATAATATATAATTTAATACTAATTAAAAAATACTAAGGTAAAGGGGTAGAACATTTCTGATACATCAGACAATATGAATGTTAACTATAATTCCCCAATAACCCTAATCAATAATAGTTAAGAGCTGAATAAAAAGAAAGGGTATTACACCCCTTCTATTTGTAATACTTGTAATTCAATATAGTCTTGTAAGTGGTTTCTTAACTCTTCAAGAGCATCTTGTTTACCTATTTGTTGACCTGTATCATAGCGTTCTTCTTTATCTGGGTCAATTATAAATGTTTCTTCTATGATAGCTAATCTACTGTCTATCATAGCAATAATTTGTAATACTGTTTCTGTGTCCATAATCTTTAGTTTAAATTAATAAGAGTTAAGAGCTGAATAATAACAAAGTAAAAAAGGGGCTATTAACCCCTTAGTAAAATAATTCATCTTCAACAATTTCTTCAATGCTATAATAAGCATCAAGAAATATTGCTAATTCTTTTTCATCCATAATAATAAGTTTTAGTTTATAGATAGTTAAGAGCTGAATAATAAAAAAGGGGATGTTATTCCCCTCTTTTATTAGGCTTCTTTAAATCTTATTAAGTAATAAGGTTCAGTAGCACTTGTTGGAACTGAATAGTGAACAAACTGAAATTTTACATCAACTCCTTCATCAAACCATTCAGTATTAGTAGAACAAATATCACAAGTTTCAACATTATATCCATTAGATTCCATAAAGGACTTAATAGCATTACGATAGTTAAACTCTCCTTTTTTAATATTTTGTTCTAAATAAACTGTGTCAAAATCTTTTTTAATGTTCATAATCTTTAAGTTTAAATTAATAATTAATAATAGTTGAAAGTTGAATAAAAAAAGGGGATGTTACTCCCCTTAATATTTATCTGTCTTTAAACATAGCAACTAAGTCAGCATGGTCATCATTACCATTTGAGTTTTCTAACTTAGGTAACTCAGGTAAGTTAACATCTTTACCTGAATATACATGCCAATCTATTGAGCCGTATCCTGTACGTTTCTCATGATAGGTTTCCATGACATATGCTTCAAGCATTTTCATCATATATGTATAATCCATACCTGTTACTTTATAATACCCATCAGAAGTAAGGCCATCAAATCTTGGTACATAACCCATAGTATCCCATGAGTAACCATCATTAAACATTCTAACTTTCTCTGCAACAAATGTGATAACAGGAAAAGGTATAGTAGCTTCTACCTCAATCATTTTTTTATACGTTATTGTTTTCATAATAAATAGTTTTAATTAATATTAATAATAGTTGTGAGCTGAATAAATTAACAAAAAACATAAAGGCTATAAGCCCTTACGTTTCTTATATTCATCAGAATATTTTTCTGAATCCGGAGCCATACTAGCACCCCAAATAAAGAAAAATGAAAACATGCATAATATAGCACATGCAGTTGGTGCTTTCTCTGCCCATGCTTCATAAGCAAAGACCCCAATAATGATACCTATGAAGGTCATCATTATGAATTGAAAAGAATACTTCATAATAAATAGTTTAAATTGTTAATAGTTAAAAGCTGAATAAAAGAAAGGGTATTACACCCCTTCTATTTGTGATACTTGAGCTTCAATAAACTCTTGTAAGTGATCTCTAAAATTTTCAAGAGCCTTTCTTCTACCTAACATTCTATTTTCCTCAGGTGAAAAACTGTAATATAATTTTACATCTTCATCTCTTGTAGATGCTAAATTGTTATCAAGCATCTCAATAATTTGTAATACTGTTTCTGTGTCCATAATTTTTAGTTTTAAATTAATAATTGTTAATAGTTTAAAGCTGAATAGACTAATAAGTAAGGGTATAACCCCTTACTTAGTTCTTATTATCTCAAATAACAAGTTATTGCCACAAGGGCCAACTTGATACTTTACCAACACATTTTGTGTAATACAGGTGTTCAACATGGCTTGCACTTGTGATAGTGCAATAACTTTAGCACCTTCAGGTGCTGGTGTTGTTAGTGCAGGGTTCACAAGCACTAACACAATTCTAATATCTGTACGCATAATTTTTAGTATTTTTCATAATGGTTATGAGTTGAATTCCTTTAAACAATGGGGGGTACCACCTAGGCCTGAAGGGCCGGGGGGTTGTTGAATAAGGGCCCATCTCCATCTCATGCATATACAAAATGTGTACACCTCATCTTACTGCATACAATAAATCCGTAAGTGCATTTATTTATTATAGGTAAGGTGTATTCCGGGGAATTATTATATATTTGTATTAGTAAAATAACATTTCATAATTTGCTAGGTAAGAAAACCTCTGGAGTAATCTGGAGGTTTTGTTTTTATTATTATCTTTGTATCTTAAAATTATTTATTATGCAGTTATATAGAGAAAGGCCTAAGAGTGTTGAGGCTATACAGTATGATGGTACAGAAGAATGTGCTATTAAGATTTCCGGGTATGAGGATTTTGAGGGACACATTAATTATATCAATCATAAATTTGATAGCTTTTTTCTCACTACTATGAATGGTGAGATTAGATTAGCACCGGGGGACTATGTGATACAGGATTGGGCCGGTACATTTTCTTTTATGCCAGAAAAAAAATTTAATAGAATGTATAAAGTATTTGAATAATACTTATATTTGTGATATCATTATTGTTTTGCGATTTATAATGGTTATTGTTTTAATTGGTTATTAAGGTAAGTCTAGGTTTAAAAATCTAGACTTATTTTTTTGTTTAAACTTTAATTGTTTAATAAATTTATTATCTTTACTGGATAATTAAAACATAATATTATGAGTAAAGCAATTAAAAGTCTTAAGGGACGTAGAGTATTAATCAGTCAGCCAGAAAGAAAAGAATCTGTGATTGAATTAAGTGAAGCTGATAAAGCACACATGGATACTGAGGACATGAAGAAGTGGACCAAGTTAACAGTGTATGCAGTTGGTGAAGAAGTTAAAACTTTAGAGGCAGGTGATGTAGTTTACATTGGTGTTAATTCTATCAAGAATGCAGAAGCAATTGAAGTTGATGGAGGTATTAAGTTGATGGTAAGTGAATATGATATTGCAATAGTATGGTAGATATAGATAAACTTTGTGATCTCTATAATGAGAAAAGAAGTAATAGATATTATGATAATGCATTACCAAATTCTTTTAAGTATACAACTCCTAAGCCTGTACTAAAACCAAATAATGAATATGCATTATTTGATGTACTAGAAGCATGGGGACTTGATAAAGATTTTTACTTAGGTAATGTAATTAAGTATCTGGCAAGAACTGGAAAAAAAGATGCTGCTAAAGAGTTAGAGGATCTGGAAAAAGCTGAAGTATATTTAAAAAGAAGAATAGCTGAGTTAAAGAAATGAAATGGCTTTTGATATTATTATTGTATTCATGTGCATCAGTTGGTCCTAACTATAATCAAGGAGGAAGTCACAATGATGATATGGCAATGCGTAGTAAGATTGTATTTAAGGAAGACTTAAGAGTTAAAAACAAAATGATTAATACAAGAAGCTCTGCTAAAAAGAGTATACATAAAGCAAAAAAAATTAAAAATAAAAAATTAAAAAAGTATATTTGATTAAAATATTATTTATATATTGCATTAGCTAAAACAACCATTCTCTGATTTAAGCTATTTATTTGACTAGCTAGGTAAGGAAATCCCAGAAAATTAATCTGGGATTTTGTTTTTATATATATATTTGTAATGATGATTTAAATTTATTTTATGAAAAAATTTGACATGGGAAAATATATACTGTTTGCAGGTAATAATGCTACAGAGATATTTGATTACTATAAGGTTGATGAAATGCATGGGTTGAATAGGAAGGATGCACAAGCAGAAGAGGTAGATAAGACTACTCCTAAAAAAGGAGATGAAGGTAATGGTGTTTATCTTTATGGATTAACTAACTATGATCCTGCAGATAAGAAGTTAACTGCAAAGGATCCATACAAACCATTCTTGTTTATAAACCTTGGTACATTTAAAAGATATAATACTACTGAAAAAGCTACAGCAGTTATGCATGAGACTATGCACATGGCTATCTTACTTAATAACTGGAATATAAAAGATAAAGAAGAAGAGGTTATTACTTTTGCAGAGGATGAAGCTAATAAGATTATTAAGAAGTTAGACTTTGATAAAAAGGAAAGTCCTAAAAAACAATTCTTTAAAAGATAAATTACTCAAAAGAATCCTTGAATTATTTTTAAGGATTTTGTTTTTATATAATTATTTTGTATATTATAGTATATATATATTAAAAATAAATAAACATGGACATTTTAAATTTTATTTCCTGGATTAAAGCAAAGCGTGTAACTACTACACCTCCAGATGGATCTCTAATTGCTGTAGGTGCACCGTCAACAAAAAGAGATGACAAGTATCTTACAGTAGCAATGACATTAAATGATGCAGTTGCTGCAGGTTGTCAAGTTAATAGTACTTATAAGACAGGTATCTTAGATGATTATCCTTGGTATATTACACCATCAATGTTATCTACTTGTACAAGAATTGAAGATACTCCTGCTTTTCCTACAGCATTTGCAGCAAATTTAGTTGGGTATAAAGTAGGTGGATCATATGGTTTACTAGAAGGTGTTAATGTTACTGTAGAATATATTGGTACAGTTGAATCAGTTAATGGTGATGATTTATTTAATTTACCTTGGAAAACTTCAGGTAGTGTTGGTGCATTTGTTAGTGCTCCTTTTCCAAGTCCTTTTACAAGTGCTTTTGCAAATGGTGCTATGGTAGCAGATGGTTTTGGAGATGCTGCACCTGCAGAACTTATGACTATTGCACTTGATTATTATGCACCTGATGCTGTAGATTTATATTTAGTAGTTGTAAGTAACACAGCAGTAGATGGTATGCAAGCTTTAATTTCATTTGAATATGAGTTCTTAGAAATTGAAGGTGAACCAATTAAATTTACTATTTATTAATTTTAAAAAATATTTATCATGGAAAGAAAAACATTTGGTAAAACACCAGAAGGATGGGGTAAAACAGTTGCTCCAAAATTGACTAAAGCTAAAGCAGCTGAAGCAGTAGCAACAGAAGAAAAAGAAAATCCACGTAAAGCAGGAATTAGAAAAAAAATTGAAGAAATGAAAAAAGCTTTATTGGATAGTAGAAAACAAGATCATGTAAAACCAGTAAAAAATTAATTAATTAACTATAAAAAATAAATAACATGGCAGCAGCACCAGCATTAAAAGAAGCAGATATTAAAGTATATGCATCAGTATTGATGAATAACTCAGTATCATTAGATGAAAAAGCAGTAGCATTAACTGCATTATATGATTTTTTTGTTAATACAAATAGTAATACTAATGTATATAACACATTTGGATTAGGGGTATATTTTCGTGAAGAAGGATCAGGTGATATTAAAACTACACACGTACCTACAATAGTACCGTAATTAAAAAAAAAATAAAAAAATATAAATACCACAGATATAATATGTTTGTGGTATTTTTACATTAAACTAAAAATAATAATCATGTTAAATAATATAACTAATTATTCTAATCTTATTAGTAATGGTAAAATTAGAACACTCTTGGATGCAACAGATTTATTTACGGTAGGTGTAAGAGATCCAAACTTTATTGGTAATTATCAACCTGCATTAATAACCTCAACTAATTTAGCTAATAGTATTGCTAGTTTGTTACCATTCCCTTTTACTTTAACTACAACAGGTACATCAGGTGCATCAACATTAATTGGTACAGTATTAAACATTCCTAATTATACTAGTACTGGTGTTGCTTCAGTTACTGGATTAGATACTGATAACACAGATCCACTTAATCCTATTATTCAACTATCTGTTGATGGAACTACTATAACAGGTGATGGAACACCTGGAAACCCACTAGTATCAGTTAGTTCTGTATTACATACTCATTATGCTTTTATAGATTTAGTAAATGGTGATGATTCAACAGCAATATTAGGAGATGTAACTAAACCATATATAACAGTTGCCGCAGCACAAATAGCATTAATTGCATTTGGTGTATCAGAATCCCAACCAGGATGTATTTATTTAAGAAGTGGTATTTATACAGTATCTATAACTTTAAAAACTAATATAATTACTTATTGCGAACCAGGTGTAGTATTTACATCGGGTGGATTTATTGATGATGTAAACACTGTGAAAGCTGTTGTTTTGGGATATGCAACATTTAAAGAAGATGCATTATTGTATTCCGGATTATTTGCATCTGATATTCATATTGAAGCATTTGAAGTATATAAAATGCCAATACCATCATTATACAATACAAGATGCATAGCACATAACCCAACAACGTCAGTAGGTAAAGCTAAATTAACGGTTATTTTAGAAAAATGTACATTAGGAAATAGGGCACAGGATATTGCTGTAAGAGGTGATTGTGATTTTAATTTTACTTGTAAAACACCTGTAATCTTTTACTACGCAATTACCTTAACTGCCATTTCAGCTGGTAGTGTTAACTGTACAGGAACGTGGATTTTTACTGCACCTAGTTGGATATGGAAAACTGGAGGGGGATTTGGACAAAGTTTTAAAAATGCACTCTATTTTCAGCAAACAGATTCAAATTTTAAATTTACAATTCATGGAGATATTATTAATGAAGCTACAAATACAAGTAGCCAGTTAATTCAGAATAATCAAACATTTGGTGGTCTAGTAACCATTAATGGAGATATAGACTTATCAATTGCTAGAGGAATTCATTCCCATAATAATTCTGTTATGACAATTGTATTCAATTCGAAAAAAATAAAAGGTATTAATGGTTTATTTAATACTTCATTAACTATATTTGCAAATGCAGGTAATGTTGTAAAATTATTTTTTAATGGCACAACATTTAATAAGTTAGTTGGTACATTAACTAATGCATTTCTAGTATCTTTAAATAATGAAATTGGATTTGATAAATGTAAAATAATCCAAGATGATGCAACAATAGATATTATTAGTGTTACTGCAATTACTGCAAAATTATCCATGATACGAACTGATGCTGTATTAGTTGGTGGTGGAGGATTTGTAGTTAATACTAATGGAAATGCTGTAACTATAGCCCTTAAAAATTGTGTTTCTAATATGAATATATCAGATGTATTAACACAAAAATATGCAACAAACAATTTAGAAGTTGAACCATTATTCACACTACCAATTTATTAAACCATGAATATTACAATAACAAATAATACTTCTAACGAAATAGAAGAAACAATTATAGTAGACTTAGGTGCTATAGAACTTGATTATAAACCATCTAAAGAAAATAAAACAAATGCAAAAGCATTAACTGATTTTATTGTTTATTTTAATACTAATGTCTTTACTATAATTATAGATGCACCATATTGGGCTAATATCAATTTAATAAGTTCAGTAACATCAACAGTAACTGATGCATCTGTTGAAATTAATTTTAATGATCTTCCTGCTAAGATTAAAAAAGTATTTTTAGAAATTAACACACATAGTTTTGCTGAATAGTAAAACTTAAATAAGCATAACATGAGTACAGAAATAAATATAAAGAAAAGAGTCACAGTAATGTGGCTTTTCTTTTTTATATTTGTATATCTAGAATCTTTTGCGTATATTATTATATATAAAATCAAATTATTATGTCTGTAGGAAATTTAAAAACATATGGTGGCAAGGGTACCAATATGCCATGGCAATTAAAAATGTTATATGGTCAAGAGTGTGCCTGTGACAATTTAATAGATATTAACACTAATACTGTTAATGTTGATTCATTACTTAACCAAATACTTGCTGCAATTCAAGCAGGAACTGAATATGAAGCAGCTTTAGTTGTTGATGCTAATGATGTTACTTGGTTAGAGATAAGAATTTATAATGCAGGTACGGGAACATTTGATCCACCAGTTTATTATTTAGCAGGAACAAATACTCCAGGTACACCACTTGCACCAATTACTTATATCAATCCTAATACTTACTTAGCTCAAATAGTAAGTAATACATCAGCTGTTACTAGAACTCCTAATTATATTAGAACATCTACATCAGGTACAGTTGCTCCAATAACATATAGTCTTTCTATAGCAAATGTAGGAACAGGTAATGGAACTTTCTTAGGTGCTACAATTAAACCAGGAGAATCAGTAAATTTTGGAGCTGATGGTATTAATAATTCTTATGCTGCTTCTACATTTACATATGACGGAACAGGTACTGAATTACTTATTACTTATAATTCATAATACTATATACTAATGAGTACAGAAATAAACATAAAGAAAAAAATTACAGCTCTTGATGAATCTGTAATATTAACCAAAGATCTTAGTACTATTAATTTTGTAGGAGCAGGTGTAGTAGCAAGTTCAATAGGAGAAGATGTTACTGTTACTATTCCTGGTGGATCTAGTTCAGGAGTTGCATCTGTAACAGGATTAGATACGGATAATACTGATCCATTAAATCCAATAGTTAATATAAGTGTTGATGGTGTTACAATTACAGGTTCAGGAACTCCCATGGACCCTTTAGTAAGTGTTGATGCAGTAAGTGGTAGTGGTGCATTGAATTTTGTATCCAAATGGACAGGAATAGACTCATTAGGAAATAGTCAAATAAGAGATAATGGTTCTAAAATAGCAGTTAATGGTGCAATAGTTTCAGTATATAAATTTGCTGTATATAGTACAACAGCTGGAGAAAACTATAATATTTATGGTAATACTACAGTTAATGGTGCTGTAGGTATTGCAGGAGTTAATCAAGGAGTAGGTGCATCTACTAATTATGGTGCATCAGGAACAGCTCAAAGTTCCACAACTCAAAATATTGGAGTTTACGGACAAAGTGGAGGTACAAGTATTGAAAATATAGGAGGTAAATTTGTTGGAACAGGTGCTACTTCAAATTATTCAGTACAACTACGAGATGGTACAGAAGGAGTAGGTAAAGTTCTTACTTCAATGACTGCAGATGGTAAGGCACAATGGGTTACTCCAACAACAGGAACAATTACATCAGTAAGTGGAACTGCTGGTCGTATAACTAGTACAGGTGGTACAACTCCTGTAATTGATCTTGTAAGTGGTGTGGCAAGTGCAGGTACAACGGGATCTTCTAGTTTAATTCCTGTAGTTACCATTGACACTTATGGGCGAGTTACTGCTATTACAACTGCTGCTAATCCACAAGGAACAGTAACTTCTGTTACAGGCACAAGTCCAGTGGTTTCTAGTGGTGGTAATACTCCTGCTGTTTCAATACCTGCTGCAACAACTTCTGTTAATGGTTATTTAACTTCAACAGATTGGACAACATTTAATAATAAGGGTAACGGAACAGTAACAAGTGTAGCAGCATTAACATTAGGTACAACGGGAACAGATTTAAGTTCAACAGTAGCTACAGGAACATCTACTCCAGTTATTACTTTGCAAGTGCCAACAGCAAGTGCAGCTAATAGAGGTGCATTAAGTGCTGCAGACTGGAGTACTTTTAATTCAAAACAAGATGCAATAACATTAACAACTACTGGTACTAGCGGTGCTGCTACTTTAGTAGGAGCTACATTAAATATACCACAATATTCAGGAGCATCATCTGCATGGACTGTTACTACACAAGTAGGTGCAAGTTATACAGCAGTAAGCAATGACTATGTACTTGTAAATGCAGCTACACATACTGTAACTTTACCTGCTGCTGCAAATGGTATTAAAGTAGGAGTTAAAATGATTAATTCTACAGTAACAAATATTAGAGTACTTACACCTTCAGCAGGAATTACTATTGATGGTACAAATAGGTCTGTTACAGGTATGCCGATATTTAATCAATATGATGCATACACATTTGTGTCTGATGGTACTAACTGGTGGATAATAGGATAATATTATGGCTTATATTGCAAATGGTAGAAATTATACTTATGGAGTTGTAAACACTTTAGCAGCGGTAGCTGCAATTAGTGGACCTTCTATTGGAGATACTGTGTTCTGTTTAGAGAACAATAGATTAATGTCTTATAATGGTTCTTTTATTTGGATGTGCAATGATTTTGTACAAATTACAAATGACAGTGGGGTAACTTTATCTAAAGGTGATGTAGTAATTATTAATACAGCAGCTACTAATTCTGTTACTAGAACTACTACTCAAGGAAACCCATTAGTATTAGGTCCTGTTGTATTCGGTAATGATACTACAAGACCTGTTGCAGTTGCTATATCAGGAATATATGATGTAAGAACAAATGGTTCTACTAATGCAGGAGATTATGCTTTAACAAGTACTACTACTGGAGCAGGAGATTCTACCACAACAATGGGAGATGGATTTTTTGGAGTATATGTTCAGCAAAATGCTGTGGCAGGACTTACTAAGTGTTTAATACGTTCTAAACCTGAATATTTCTAATGGCAACTTACTCAAATAAATTTACAAAGTTTGGTAATAAAACCAAAACACAGATAGATGCACTATCCGGTACTTATACATTAGTAGCAGGTGATAATGTGTACAATACAGATATTAATAAAGAAGAATATTGGACAGGAACCAATTGGATAAATGATGATTGTGTAGAAGTAGTAAACAATGCAGGAGCTACAGTATCAGTAGGACAGGTAGTTAATATAGATAATGTTTTACCTGCAGCTAGTCAAGCTACAGTAGAACTTGCTGATACATTTGCAGATAATTGGCATATAGGTGTTGTTTACAGAGGTGGAATAAATGGAGCAAAAGTAATTGTAGCTTGTAAAGGTTTTTACAAAATAAAATTTACTGCCGCTACCACAACTACAACAAGACAACATATTGTTCAACTTACTATAACAAACGGAGAAGCAAGTTCAACAGCGTCAAAAACTGGAGGAACAGGTTCAATTGGAGTTATTGCAGAAGCATTTGCAACAATGCCTGCAGACAGATTAGTAAATTGTTGGATTAATTCAGCAGAATGTTTTTAATTATGGGAGTATTAACTAGAGGACATTTTACTTATGGTAGCCAAACTTGGGCTAACATTATCCTTATTACAGGAGCTAATGCAGGTGATACTGTATGGGACACAACTTATGCTAAAAAACGTGAGTGGGATGGTAATAACTTTGTACATGCAAATCAAAAATCTATGGTAACTACTACAGGTTTTTTAGATGGAGGAGTTGGTGTTTCTTCTTCTACTGTCAATAATCAAATTGGATTTCAAGCATTAGCAGCAGATACAGAAGGAATTATAGGAATTGTAGAAAATGGTAAAGGAAATGTTATAGGAGTAACTGTTCCTATGACATATCATGGTACTGTAAAAGCATTAGTTGTTGCTACGGGTGTAAACCCTTCTAACCCAGGAGATTTTGTAAAAAATGACACTACAAGTAATGGATATGCAAATACTGCAGCAGCAGGAGCAGGAACATTTGCTT
>Ga0315293_10004190_pt1 | contig 13762 bp, 6 predicted proteins | sample YL17G13_20_MG_FD_203071 | JGI IMG/M metagenome (GOLD analysis project Ga0315293, IMG submission 203071) | Sediment microbial communities from Yellowstone Lake, YNP, Wyoming, USA - YL17G13_20 | ecosystem: Environmental > Aquatic > Freshwater > Lake > Sediment | place: USA: Wyoming | collected... | reverse complement strand
AACACCGTCGGCGAAAAGAACAAGGGCAACAAAGGCGACGGCATCCACCTCGTCGGCAACACCAACACCGTCCAGGAGAACGGCATCTACTCCAGCACCGGCGACGGCATCGACCTCCAGGGCGACGGCAACCTGCTGAAGAAGAACATCGTCGGCGACAAGAGCCGCGGCGGCAACGGCCTCGGAAACGTCGCAGGCAACCGCGACGGCATCCGCATCGTCGGCAAGACCAACACCCTCGACGAGAACACCTCCAATGCCAACAAGGGCTACGGCTTCTACATCAGCGGCGCCACCAGCACCGGCAACAAACTGAAGAACAACAAGAGCAACACCGACAGTTCGGGCGGCGGCAGCGAGAACGGCTTGGCGGAGTACCGGTTCGACGTCCTCATCGTTAACCAGGGCGGCAACCGCAAGGACAACGCGGCGTTCACGGCCACGGCGGCTGGCTCCTACGAGTAGCGCCGGACGGCCGGTCCGGCGGTCCGCGAAGGACTGCCGGCGAGTCGCAAAGGGATAAAAGAAAGCAAGAAAGTGTAGAAGTACGACAAGGGGGGGCCCATATGGGATTTCCGTTCCATCGTGTGGAACGGGGGCCCTGCGAATTGATAAAGGAGAGGACTATGCGTACTGCAAAACAGAAGAGTTTCGGGCTGCAACGTTTTACCGACCGCCTCATTGGGGGTGTTCCCGTGCTTGAGGCACTGGAAGCCCGGCAACTGCTGTCGGTGACGATCAGCGCGCCGGTGCTGTTCACGACCCTGGACAATGGGCTGCTGGACTCCAATCCGGCGATTGGGGCCGTCCAGATTGCGGATGATCTGCTCATGACCGGAACGGGCAGCATCACCGCCAACGACCCGGCATCGCCCGCGAACAACAGCGCCTCCCCCATCATCCTCGATGTGACGGGGGGCATGACGATGGGGACCGGCACCTCCATCTTCGCGGAGAACCGCATCAGCGGCGGCAGCGGCGGGAATATCCTCCTGACCGTCGGCAAAGACCTGCTGATGCAGCAGGGTTCCATCATCTCCAGCAGCCGCACGGTAGGCGGCGGCAGCGGCAACGGCGGCAACCTGACCATCGCCGTCATCGGCGACGTCACCTTGCAGCCGGGGTCCATCGTGGCCGCCAACTGTGCCGGCAGCGGCAGGGCCGGCAACATCCTCATCATATCCAGTCTCGGTTCGATCAACATCGACGGCCTGGTGGCTTCCGGCCCAAGCACCACCGTGCTGCCCAGCAAACTGACCGGCTTCATCCTGGACAGGGGCAACACCACTCAGAAGGGCGGAGACATCACCATCAAGATCCTGACGGACGTCGGCAACACGGACCCGGCCCTGTCCCGGCTGAACGTCAGCACCGACGGGGTCATCGTCTCGCAAGGCGAGGACCCCGCTTCCGGCAAGATCACGCTCGAGAGCCAGTGCTCCGGCATCCGCATTGACGGCCTCGTCGGCTCGGTGGCCCCGAAGGGACACGGCGCCACGTCGCCCGGGCCAGGGCTGCCGAAGAACAGCCCGCAGGTTCTCCTGCGGTCACCGCGGTTCATTGAGGTCAACGGCGCCGACCTGGCCGGTGTGGACGGAGACGGCGACGGCCTGCTGACTCATCAGGGACGCGTCCGTGCCGATTACTTGGTTGGGGAGGGCTCGCAACCCTTCGGGGTGGAGATGTACGCCCGCAGTTACATCACTGTCACCGGTCCGACCAGCGGGGACATCTTCGCCGTCAGCGCCTTTGGCGGGACCGCCAGTAACAACGCTCTGTTTGGCGGGAACATCACGGCCATCTCGCTCTTCACTTCCAGCCCCTCCGGCCTCAATGTTGGTGCGGATCTCATTGCCCGAGGCAACGCCTTCGACGCCAGCGCCCCGGGCAGCAAGGGTGGCAAGATCGTCCTGACTGCGGTGGAGAACGTCATTCTGGACAACGCGACGATCAAGGCAGCAGGTAAGGTGAAGGGCGGGCAGATTGACGTCCGCGCTTACAGAGGCGATCTGAGCTGGCAAAACGGCGTCGGCGACGTGCGGCCGACGGGCACGGGCGTTACGGCGGCCAACCGCGGCAAGGTCACCCTGACCGCCCCCAGCGCCGGTGCGGTGAACGTTACCGGCACGGTCTTCCCGGTCAGCAGCGGGCTCCAGACGAACCCGATCATCGTGATCGCCCCCTTTGGCGGTGAAGCGGTGGCGGAACTGATTGCACTGGATCTTCAGTTGGGCCTGCCGATCTGCTTCGACCATGGCGAGGACTGCGACCCGCTGGGTTCCACGATTATCCTCGACGTGGACACCACGGTGAACTTCAACACCGCCCTGTTCGATCCCGCCGGCAACCTCATCCCGGGCTCCGTCACGTACGTCGGCGACCTGGACCTCCTGCCGTTCTTCACCCCGATCGCCTCCCAGTCCACGCCCGTGGATCAGTGGGAGGCCCGCTTTAACATCGGGCTGCACCGGCTTGACATCCTGGACGGCGTCCTGCTGACCGTCAAGTCTGTCGGGATCGGCAACAACCAGCCCGCGCCGGGCATCGAGATCAAGGGCGGCGAGATATTCCTGCAAGGGGACCTGGACAAGAACGGCGATGGCGGCGGCAGCATCATCGTGACCTCCATCAACCAGCCCGCCGGTCACATCTTCATCGACATGGTCCAAGACATCCTGGTTGACGGGTCCATCATCGATCAGGTCGTTGGAACCAATGGGACCCCCGGAGACATCATCCTCAAGACGTTCTGCGGCGACATCCGGGTCGGGAAGAAGGGCCGGGTCGAGACGCGCGGTGTTGACCTCGGCGGCGCCGACATCATCATGGTCGACGGCGTTCCGGGTTCCCTTCTTGCGGGCGACATCGTGATCGAAGGCCTGGTCCGGGCCACCTACAAGGGCGGCACCCCCGCCACCATCAGCATCGTCAACTTCAAGAATACCGGGCAGATCATCATCGACGGGCGGAACGACTTCGGGCTCGTCAGCGAGGCCGGCGGCAATGTCCGCCTGATGAGCGGCGTCCACGTGAAATGTCTGAGGGACCCGACCCCCGGCACGATCAACCTCCAGGCCGTCAATGACATCACCGTCATTGGCAACAACGGGTCGCTGGCCGGCAGTTACGGGACCGTCTCGGCGAAGAGCTCCTCCAGCAATATGGCCGGCGGGACCATCAACGTTCTGTCGCTCGCAGGAGGCATCACGGCCCAGGACCGCGCGTTTGACACCGCCGGTCGGTACAACGACAAAGCCGCGATCACCCTGAAGGCCGACGATGCGATCTTCCTGACCGCCCCGTCCGGCACCGCCGCCAAGCCGTTGGCGGTTGTGGACAACCGCGGCACGTTATCGGGAAGCCGGGGCGGCACCAACCGCATCCGGTCCTACAGTTCCGGCGTCACGGTGGGCGCGAATGCCCAGGTCCTGGCCACGGGAGTTGCCACCGCTGGGAAGAATCACCTCGTGGGCGCCCCGGTCACGATCCTCGGGACCGTGAATCCGGCGAACTCGGTTGCACCCGCGGCCGATCCGATTAACGATCCGCTGGTGCCGCTGTTCCCGACTCTGGCGTCCTTGGGGCTGTAGAGCGGTTTGCACTGCATGAGACGGAAGCAAACAGGTGGCGGCCCGCACGGGTCGCCACCTGTGTTTCCGGGCACTGCAAACTCTCAACTTTCGCGGACGGACCGCCGGGACCGGGCTGGCGCGCCGCGAATCATCAGGCCAGGCTAACCGTTAGTGGGTCGACCCAGGTTTGCTGGAAGGTCGCCATGCTCACGGTGTACTCCGATCCATACGGATTATAGAGTCGTACCTGCCATGCCCCGTTGACCGATTCGACCCCGAGGACCGCGTACGCGTGTGTCCGTGTTGCCGCAGTGACGGCATGACCGGCTTGCAGGTGCGTCTGAATGTACTGGGCGAGGATGGTGGGGTCGCCAGCACTGCTCCGCCACGTGGAGAGCGCCCCTTGAACGGCTGAGAATCCCTCACTCTCCGATCCCCAACCAATCGAGGCGTAGGAGTTCTGCCCGCGGCGGAACTGGGCGAACGCCTTTTCCACCAGGGCCACCCACAGTTCGCCGTCAGGCGTCAGCCCGGCGTATGACGTGTAGGCGTATCCCGGATAACTGTATCCGGGCAGGTCTGCGTCCACCCGGAGATACTTCTCTTGCCCGCCGCTGTAAAACCGGACGGCGTACGTTCCGTCACCCAGCGGGGCGATCATCTGGCGGATGGTCTCCGGGTCGGTGTTTGCCACCGAGGCCAGCGCGGCCAGGAAGTAGCAGTCCGCCGCGCCGCCCTGGCGGATGTCGCTATATTCCGGCCCGTCCACAAACAGCGGCCGGCTGGCGAAACTGATGTAGGCATAGGCGGCCACCGGATCGACTATGTTCTGCCCCGCGATCTCCAAGGAGACCCTTTGGGCGGGGTCGCTGGTGGGCTGATAGAACTGCGTGATGCGGTGGACGCTCTTGGCGGCCGTCTCCGCGGCCGAGGCGTCGGTAATCGTGTCCGTGGAATCCATCCAGAAACTGTCCAGGCCGTCGCCGCCGACCAGCGTGTCCGCCCCGCCGCCGACGGTCACCAGCAGGTCGTTGCCTGCCCCGCCGTACACCGTCGAAGCGCCTTGGCTGTTCTCGAAGACCTGATCGTTGCCGTCGCCCGCATACACGACGCTCCCCGCCGTGATCGTGTTGGTCAACCGGATGAGGTCGTCGCCGGCAAACCCATAGACCACGATGTTCGAGAAGGCCCCCGCAAAGGTCTGGCTGCCCCAGGGAGCCGTCAGCATCACACCCCCGGTTGCGCCGGCCAGGGTCATCACGTCGGCGCCGTTGGTTCCGAGGACCACCAGACGCAGGCCGCTCGAGAGCGACTCGATGCTCCCGGTCACGATGGAGGCCGGAAGATAGTCACTCGCCGGCGGCGTCGGAGTCGGAGTCGGTGTCGGCGTCGGAGTCGGTGTCGGCGTCGGAGTCGGTGTCGGCGTCGGAGTGGGGGTCGGTGTCGGGGCGGGGGCCGGATCCGGCTGCGGCGCAACGCCGCCCGACGGCACGATCTCGAAATTGGCAAAACTGGCCCTGTTGGTGGGCGCCGTGGAGCCGGCCGTCCACAAGCCTACTTCGCCCGAGCCTTGAAGCCCCAACGCGCTGAGGCTGCCGGTGTACGTCAGCGTATCCTTCAGGCTGTCTGCCGCTTGGCTAAGATCCGAATGGCCATAAAACTTGCCCGTGACGGTAACCGCGTCTCCCTGGATGGTCACATCCATTACCAGTTTCACCCACGCCTCTTCGGCAAACAGGCCGTTGACGCCGTGATAGGCGAGGTTCGAGGTTTGGAACGACTGGTCCACGCGATCGATCGAGAACGTCTGCGTGTTTCCCGACGACTTGAGCGAGAGGGCAAGGCCGTACTGGCCGAGCCCCTCGTTGAACAACCCGACGGCGCCGGCCAGATACCCGTTGGTCTGCTCGTACAGGATCAGATCGGTGCTCAGGGTGAACCCGCCGGTGAGGATGGTCGGCGTCGCGTCGGCCGGCGACGTGTCGTACACGGTCACAGCGGTTCCGGTCCCGAAGTTGAGGGCCGCGTAGTTGGCGGAGGGTTGCTCGGTGAACAGGTCTGTCCCGCGGTTGATGCTCGCGCCGTTGAGAAGATCGCGGAAGAGGCCGCCCGCGGGAGGATTGCTGTTGGCGTAGTCGTTGTCGGTCAGGAACTTCACCAGCACGGGAACAACGGCCGCGGGGGAGGGCGCGGGGGCCGGCGCGGGGGCCGGCTGCGGCGCAGGACTCGGGACCGGCTGCGGCGCAGGACTCGGAGCCGGCTGCGGCGCAGGGGCCAGAGGCGTCGGCACAGGCGAAGGAAGCGCCGTCGCCCCGGATCCCAGCGTGAAGTTCGTGAAACTCGCCTTGCTCGTCTGGGCCCCGATGTCAAACAGGAGTCCCACTTCGCCGGTTGCCGCGACGCCCGCTTTCGCCAGTGTCGCGGTGTACTTCAGCGTCGGACCGATCTGCGCACCGACGGCGCCGGCGGGGTTGGTGTGATTGAAGACCTGCCCTGTGACCGTCACGCTGCCGTTGGCCACTACCACGTCCATGACCAGGCGATACCAGGCGCCGTCCGCGATCTTGCCGCTGAGATTGACGTAGGCCAGCCGGGTCGCGGACGAAAGGTCCCCGTTCTGGGGCACCCGATGCAGTTCGAGGGTGTCCGTGTTGCCGGCCTCAGAAACGACGAGCGCCAGCCCCTTTTTGCCAACGCCCTCGTTGAAGAGGGCGACCAGTCCGGGCAGGTTGGCATTGGTTCCGACCTGCACGAGGTCCACGCTCAGGGTGACGTGTCCGCCGAAAAGCGTCGGCGCGACCGTGGCCGCTTCGGTGTCAAGGACGGTCAGTCCCCGGACGCCCTTTGTACCGCTATTGAAGTTCAGGGCCGTCTGGGTTCCCCCGAAGTTGTCGAGACCGCAGTAGATATTCTGGCCGCCCACGACATCGCGGAAAAGGCCGCCCGCGGGGGGACTTCCGTTTTCGTAGTCGGCGGCGCCAACAAAGGCGATCGTCACCGCGTCGGCCGGAGCCTCGAGCGGCTGGGCTGAGGCAAGGATTTCGGCTGCCGTAGCCCCGCTCGCCAGCAGGAGCCGAGGCTCCAGCGGCTCAAATTCCGGAAAGCCCATTCTGTCCGTTCTCATGATCGACCTCCTAAGGCCTTTTTGCCCATTTCGCCCATCTTCTCCACCTTCCGGGCGAGGCGCAAAAAAAACCCAATTGCGGAGGTTTCTTTCGCACCGCAAAGAAGCATACACCTAAAGGGTCCGGGGGCAAATTTTTACGGCGCTCAGGCGCGTGAATCGTCGCGGCCGCGGCCGGGCATTCGTATCTCTTTCAAGGAAAAGGACTTACAATCGCCGGCGGGCTTGAGAGGATTGACTTATCGCTTGCTGGTATCTCGGGCACCGTGCGCGACACCCATGAAAATCGGTGGGTTTTTTCCCACCGGCTCTGACCGTCCGCCTACCCCATGCCTGTCCACCTATGAACCTCAAGCAGCCCCAGAGTCCGAGAGCCGGAAGGGCCGCTCGGTATTCGCACTGGCCGCATCTCGTGCCGGACGGCCCTTCCGTCGCTGCAAGGCTCTTGCATTGGGGCTATCGGTGACCCCCCCTCCCCCCAAGACCTTAAGGAAAACATAAGGCGGCCAGAGAGGTTGACAGGACGAACCGGGGGTGTTTGAGCGACTTCTTCGGGGTTCGACCAACTCAGGGGTTTTGGGGCGGTTTTTTACGGGCCACCGGCCTTGGCGCCCCAGGTGGAGGGGAAGGGGAAAGGGACGTGAGCCCTGTAGGGGCGAAACACTTTCCCTGGTTCTTACGCCCTTTCAGGGCTTGGTGATGAAAAAAGGATGATGATTTGGTTGCTCTCCCCAACCCAGGCCGTTGGCCTGGGCTGTAGTGTTTCAGGCCTTCGGCCTGAATGGCGGTTCCGCGTTCCGGGCCTGCCACGGCGAAGCCCCGATCCATCGGGACGGAGCCGGGTTCCGCGTTGGGATCGGGTGTCGCCGGCCCGAAGGGCTCCTTTGAAGGAACAGGGACCCCAAGGGGGTCCAACGGCAAACAAGGAGAAATCGGCCCCTCGATCCCGACCATGTCGGGACTCGGGCCGCCCTGAGGTTCTCGAAGGGCGGAAAACTGAAATCAGTGTGGAGTTCCCCGAATTCCAATGGTTCGCTGCTTCATTCTTCCCATGACTTCTTCACAAGTTCAGCAATCTTGGCCATCGTGTCCGCTTTCGATGCAATTGCCGCTTTGTCCGTGGGGATGCGGAGAGATTGGTTCTTCTTGGTGTAGGCAAAGCCCGCTTCCTCAAGAAGGGCGATAGCATCCGGAAGATGGGATTCCGTGAACCAGCAGACAAGAAGACTGCGGCCGCTGCTTCTCTTGCGAAGCCACATGTAGTTGTTCCCGTTGACTTTGATTCCGATGTAGTTCTTGACAAAGTTGAGCGTCGCGTTGCCGAATGTGGAACGAGTGGCTTCTAGAATCGCTTTAGCGGCATCCAGGGTCCATGACGATTTCTTCTTCCAGAAGTCCTCATTGTGTTCTTGCCCACCGTTGCCGCCCTCGTCCTCTGGCTCTTCGTATGCGTCGAGGATCTTGGAGAAATGCAGAATTTTCTTCCCGTCTGCTTCGACAACGTTGACTTGAATGGCAATGATGGGAATAGCGTGGCTCAAGAGTTGGATGACGTTGAAGAAACGCCGCGTGATGGTCTCGGCTACAAGTACCGCGAAATGCTCTCTCTGGGGCCATTTCCGCTTTTCATTATCCCAGTATTCGATTGTGCGGATTATGTGTGTCTCATTCGTTTCCCCGAGCATGACTTCAACCTCATACATGGAATCGTCCTCGGGGTCTTTCAGGAGAATGTCGAGTCGGCCGCCACTGGCCTGCCGACGCTCTCGATAGATTACCTCAAACTCTCCGAGTTGCAGACAACTTGGGTTGTCCGCGATCTGGTCCTGAAGCCAGAATTCGTCGTATCCACACGCGCGGATAGATTGGCTTTTGCCGATTGGTATAGTGTCAGTCATTTTTATTCCTTCCTTCTTCGGCGAACGCTAAAACTCAGTGGCGGCGCGGAGCGCCGACCGCTGCGATCGGTTTTACCCGGCGTGCGAAACAACTCCCTAGGTCTTCTTGCCATGAACGACGAACTCGAACAGTTCCTTCTTTGAGGTCCGCTTCCTGATCCGCTCAATGGAGACGCCTGACAATCCGGCGGATGAGAAGAGCGAGGCATAGATCTCCTCCGTTGGCAGCAGGACATCGTAGAACTTGGAGTTTCCAACCACGTAGTGCACCCGCGCCCCGCTAGCGAGTACGCGCACGAGGGATTGGACATGAAGCACCGCGTCTTCAAAATACTTGTGCACATATCGGCCGAGCACATCACTACGCTTTTTGATGCTGTTCACGCAGGGATAGAATCCACTCCACGGAATCTCGATCTTAGGGTCAGCCTCCCACTTGGCGACAAGGCTCGTTGCGCATCCCCAGGTTCCGCCGATGGCCTTCCAATCCAGTTCGCCGGCTTGTCTACCGTCGCTTAGGTACCCAAGCCAATACATGTAAGGTCTCAATTCTCGGATATAACTCATTCTGTTCGGATACGGCGGAGATGTGATGACTGCAGTGTACCGCTCCAGCGGAAGGATCTGAGCGAGATGCCGTGAATCGCCAAGCACCGCCCTGACGGCTCCGGGAGGCGTCTCAGTCGCGGACTTCACGACATCGGCGACAGCGCGAGCGAAGTGACCAAGCACGCGATCTGAGGCTGGTTCACTGAAGAGCGTCGGTTGCGAATCGGCACTGCGAAATGACATTGACTGGTGCCCAAAACTCACCGCGGCGGTTTCGATTGCCGCGCGGCAGAAAGCAATCCGGAGTAGGTCACGCGAGCGGGCGCAGTTCTCCTTGGAAATCTCGGCGAACAGCCCGGACAGTGCACGCAGCGTCGGCTCTGACCACCACTTATGGATGTTCTGAATAGGCGGAGCCCACGCTCCCGACCGGTCCACTTCACGTGATTCAATCTGCTCCGCAAAGGTCTGCGCGTTCCGTATCTCGGCCTCGGAGTACAGTGCACACTTTACCGATGTTAACCAGATGAGAAACGGGTTCACGTCGAGGGTGTCGCAGGCAATATTGTGCTGCGCGCAGGCGAGCGCTGTAGTTCCAGTTCCGCAGAACGGGTCGAGGACGACGTCGTGCTCGGATAGGCCGACAACGAAATCCTGGACCAAGTGGAGCGAGTACGCCGGTGTCAGGCGGAGCCAACCGTGCCGGCCCCGCGACCGGTTTCCCTTAAAGGTCAGATGCTCCCTGTGCCGGAGCGTGGTCTCCGGGGCCGCTTGGGCGAAGATCGCGATGTTTTGCTTATTTCTCATTGAGGATGCTCCTCAGGACCCCTTCGACCGTTGCGCGGAGTGAGGCAGCATTCCGCTGGAAGAACGCTGCAAGATCGTAGCCGACGACATCGCGCGTGAAGACGTATGTACTGTCCCACGGCGAGCCTGCGGTGTTTCCGACGAGGAGCAGCCAACGGGCCCGGCGGTACCGTTCGGCAACATCCGAATCAATCTGAGTCGAGAGAAGGGCGACAACCGGGAGGTATTGATAGGCGTAGGCGTTCGCGGCATTCGAGACGTCGGCGTTCTGTCGCTTCGAGTCCTTGCTCTTGTAGCCCTGACGGACCTCGAACACGGCACCCTGAAGGCTGCGCGCGGCCTTCTTGGTTAGTCCAAGGCGCTTTGCAGACTCTGTGATCCAAGATCGAACAGCATCGGCCCGGAACCCTCCCTGAAGTGCTGCGGTGGGGATCCTTGCGTCAAGCGAGAGCGTGCGCTTGCGGCCGCCCGTGGCTCCCGGAACCTTGTATGACCAGTTCGCGGCTTCCTCGTCGATGCCGAGCGAATCTTGGAGAACGCGGTTGAAAACCCACTGACACCCTATCCCGATCTGTCTGTAAACGGACGTCATTCCCCCGGCAGCCCTGTGGGCGGCGTACATGAGCGGGTTGTCGAGTCCGAACCACGAGTAGAACGGATCGGCCTGGTAGAGTTCCTCGAACTCGGCGACCGTGAATCCGGCCGCGCGTCCGTGACCGAACCGGGGCCGGTAGTCGGCGCAGACTCGAATCGCGCCCGTGATTAGCTCAAGATACTCGACATCAGAAGCCTCGGTCATTCCCGCTCCTGGTTTCTCATGGATCACCATTCATGGTTTGAAGCTCAGCGTTCATTTCGCGCCACCGTCGCCACGCCTCGGCGTGTCGTGTGCTTGCCGCAATGGATGTGCCCCCCCAAAGGGGTCCAACGGCGAACAGGGACCCGACGGCGACAAGACTTTTTCACCCTCACCCCTTCCCTCTCCCATCGAGGGAGAGGGGGGTTCACCCTCACCTCCGCCTTCGCCAAGGCTTCCGCCGTCGCCCTACGGGCTATGGCGGACAAGACGGCGGACAGGCCTTCCCTCTCTCGTTCGACCCAGAGGCTCTCGACGGGCCATCGAGGGAGAGGGGGTTATGAAACAGCATCTAAGCCTTATGGGGCGGACGGAAGGATAGCAGAGGAAAACGGGGGGTGTCAAGGGGGGAAAGGCGAGTGCCTGGGTTCCTGAGTGCCTGAGTGCCTGAGTGCCTGAGGGACGGGTGAGGTAACGCGGAAAGGCGAGTGCCTGAGTTCCTGAGTGCCTGAGTGCCTGCATTTTTGATTGCGGCCCCGCCGGCGGCTCGAAAGGCATAATACGCGGCGGGCCCAGCCTTCGCCCGTTGGGCTACGGCGGGTCTCCGCTGCGCTCCGACAAGCCCGCCGGCTAAATTTCATCTCCTTGCTTCCTCCATCTGCCCGCAGTACCCTGAAAAACTGCGAAAGGCGTCCCGGGGATTCATCCCGACTTCGTCGGGATTCATCCCCGGGCTTTGATGGCGGGCTGCTAAACGTGGGCGGCATCCCCCGGCGGTGCCGGGGGCTTATGGGGGTTCGCGGGGGGGCCGACGGCCGACGACATGATGAAACCCGGCGACACGATCCTGCGGATGGAAGGCATCGTGAAGACCTTCCAGGCGGTCCGGGCACTGGACGGCGTGGACTTCGACCTCCGGGCCGGCGAAATCCACGCCCTCGTCGGCGAAAACGGGGCCGGCAAGTCCACCCTGATGAACGTCCTGGCCGGCCGCTTCGCGGATTACAGCGGCCGCATCACGCTTTTCGGCCGCGACGTTCGCCTCACGAACCCGCGCCAGGCCCTGGCCCTGGGCATCGGCGTCATCTACCAGGAACTGAGCGTGCTGGGGAACCTGACGGTGGCCGAGAACATTATGCTCGGCCACGAGCCGGGCGGCCCGGTGCCCGGCACGCTGGATCGGCGGGCCCTGCGGGCACGAGCCCAGACAGTCCTCGACGAACTGGGTTTCGATCTTTCGGTTGACGAACCGGTCGCGCCCCTCAGCCACGCCAAGCAGTGCCTGGTCGAGATAGCCCACGCGATCCGCAAGGACGTGCGGCTGCTGGTGTTCGACGAGCCGACGGCCTCGCTCGGCGCCGACGACGTCGAGCGCCTGTTCGAGGTGATCCGCGGCCTGAAGGCGCGCGGGATCGGCATCGTGTACATTTCGCACCGGCTGGCCGAACTGCCGCTGATCGCCGACCGCGTCACGGTTCTGCGCGACGGCAAGATGGTGGGGACGCGCCCAATGGCCGACTGCCGAATCTCCGTCCTCAGCCACATGATGCTGGGGCGGACGCTGACCGAGATGTTCCCGCCGAAGCGCAACACGCCCGGCGAGACGATCCTGAAGGTCGAAGGTCTGAGCCGGCCCGGCATGTTCCACGACATTACGTTCGAGTTGCGTGCGGGGGAGATTCTGGGCATCGCCGGCCTCGTGGGCTCCGGGCGGACCGAGATCGCCCGGGCCGTCTTCGGGGCCGACCGAGCCACAGGCCGATGCACGCTGGAGGGACGGGTTTTCGCCCGCCGCTCGCCGAGGCGCTCCATGGCCCGCGGCATCGGGATGATGCAGGAAGACCGCAAGCGGGACGGCATCATCACGGGCTCGTCGGTCGCGCTGAACATCGGCGCGAGCGTCCTGGACCGCCTGTCGGCGATGGGCGTGTTCCTGGACCCGCGCCGGATCCGCGCCAACGCCCGGCGGATGATCGAGCGGCTGGCCATCCGGCCGCCCGACCCGGCCCGGGCGATTCAGACGCTGAGCGGAGGCAACCAGCAGAAGGTCGTCCTCGGCCGCTGGCTCGCGCGCGACCCGAAGGTCCTCATCCTCGACGAGCCGACCCAGGGCATCGACGTGGGCACGAAGGCCCAGATGTATCGCCTGATGATGGACCTGGCTGCGGCGGGAAAGGGAATTATCCTCATTTCGTCGGAGTTTTTCGAGATCGTCAACCTCGCGGATCGCATCCTCGTCGTCCGGGACGGCCGCATCGTGCGCGAAATGCCGGGCCCCGGGACCGACGTCGATGCGCTCTTCGCGGCGTGCGTGCGGAAAGGTGACTCGTGACCAGAGACCTCGGCGCGCCCAAGTCGGCGAAACGCGGTTGGAGACCGTCGTTCCAGACGGTTCAGGCGCTGTCGGTGCTGGGCCTTCTCGCGGCCATCTGTATCGTCGCGTCCGTTCGGTCCGCTACGTTCTTCAGTTGGCAGAACCTGGTATACAACGTTCTGACCAACGCGGCGTACCTGGGCATCATCGCGTGCGGGATGACGTTGGTGATGGTGGCCGGCGGCTTCGACCTTTCGGTCGGGTCCACGACGACGGTGTGCAGCGTGGCGGCGGTCCTCACGCTCCAGGCCATGGCCGGGCAGCCGGTGTGGCTGGCGATTGCCGTCGCCGTGGCGGTGACGACGGCCACGGGGGTCCTGCTCGGCGCCGTCAACGGGGCGTCGGTGGCCTACGTGGGGGTGAACCCGTTCGTCACGACGCTGAGCACGATGCTTATTTTTCGCGGCATCGGGCTGATCCTGGCCCACGGTGGCCAGACGCTGAGCGTGCCGCTCGCCTTCAAGAGCGTTGTCGGCCGCATCTACTGGGGCAAGGTGAGCCTGTTCGGCGTGGCCGAGTATCAGGTCACCATACCGATCCTGATTTTCGTCGGCGTGTTTGCCGTCAGCCTGTACCTGCTGCATCTGACGCGGTTCGGCCACTACGTCTACGCCGTCGGCGGGAACGAGAACGCCTCGTGGC
>Ga0315293_10004189_pt1 | contig 13764 bp, 14 predicted proteins | sample YL17G13_20_MG_FD_203071 | JGI IMG/M metagenome (GOLD analysis project Ga0315293, IMG submission 203071) | Sediment microbial communities from Yellowstone Lake, YNP, Wyoming, USA - YL17G13_20 | ecosystem: Environmental > Aquatic > Freshwater > Lake > Sediment | place: USA: Wyoming | collected... | reverse complement strand
TATGTCATCAATGTATGTAAAATCCCGCATCATAGTGCCGTCACCATAAATGGGGATTGGTTTGTTCTGTTCAATGAGCTTAGCGAATTTGTGGATGGCCAAGTCGGGCCTTTGCCGTGGGCCGTAAACAGTAAAAAACCGCAGGCACGTTATCGAGATTCCGTAAAGGTAGTGATATGTATGGCAGATAAGTTCGCCGGCTTTCTTGGTTGCGGCGTAAGGTGAGATGGGAAAATCCACGTTATCATTTTCAGAAAAGGGGACTTTTTTATTGTTGCCATAGATGCTCGAACTTGAGCCGAAGATGAATCTTTTTATTTTGTGTTTTTTAGCAGCCTGCAACAATACGGCTGTTCCGTTCACGTTGACATCTGCGTAAAGAACAGGCTGCTCGATTGAGGGTCTTACGCCGGCCCTGGCAGCCAAGTGCACGACTATTTCGACACCGTCACCAACCGCTTTATCCATAGCTGCGACATCGCGAATATCGGCTTCAATAAGCCGGAAATTTTTGTTTTTGAGGCAACCTTTGATATTGCGGCGTTTGATTTGGGGGTCGTAAAAGTCGTCGAAGTTGTCTACGCCGACCACAGTCCAGCCGTCATCGAGGAGACGCTCACTCAGATGCGAACCAATGAAGCCGGCGGCACCTGTTACCAATGCCTTCATTCGGGAATACCTCAAGCAGAGTAAATAATTGCCACGCCGATAGCTAACGCAACCAGGGCAAGAATACGGAGAACAGAAAGAGGTTGATTCTGAAACCAGCCAACGATGGATTTGGCCCTTTCAGGGCCGAGCACAAACGTCAACAACCCGGATAAGAGGAAAAGAATTCCAAAGAGGATTACCACCCACGTAACGTCACATTCACGGGCAGCCAGCAAAAAAACGACCGCCAGCACGAATCTTACCAGTCCCACGATATATATGCGCCTGCCCGTTGTGAAAAATTCCATCAGGTACTTCATAACATCAGGTTTCAACAGGTAGACAATCGCAAGACTGAAAATAACAATGCCTATAATTTTAACAACGGTATCCATAATTTTTCTCCTTATTCTGTCAACCTGTTTTTGCGGTTTATAGATACGCCGGTTTTCCTATTAGACCGGCTCCCTTCCGATACTGTAATATTCGAAACCTGCCTTTTTGACCATATCCGGGTCATACAGATTCCTTCCGTCGAAAATAACAGGCTTTTTCAGCTTTGCGGCGATAACTTCAAAATCGGGATTCCTGAATTCCTGCCAATCAGTCAGGATAACGAGGGCATCGGCGCCGGCAAGCGCATCATATCCATTTTGGAAGGTCTCAATTTTGCCGTCCAGGGCTGCCATTGCCGCTGAGGCTGCGGCGGGGTCATACGCGCGTATTTTCATTCGGCACTCGAGAAATTTCTTTACACAGTAAACGGCCGGCGATTCTCTGATGTCGTCAGTTTTTGCCTTAAAGGCAAGTCCCCAGACAGCCAAAGTGGTTTTTTCCTCTCGGGGTGCGAAATAATCCGTGACGCGTTTTGCAAATCGCTGCTGCTGCCTTATATTTACCTGCTGAACCGATTTAGATATGGTCATCTCGACACCGTGCTCGTCGCCGGTACGAATGAGCGCACGGATGTCTTTTGGAAAGCAACTTCCGCCGAAGCCGATGCCGGGAAAAAGAAACGCCCTGCCGATGCGAGAGTCACTTCCAAGACCCTGTCTGACCAGCTCGATGTCTGCACCGAGCTTCTCGCACAGAACTGAGATTTCATTCATAAACGAGATTCTCGTTGCGAGCATAACGTTTGCTGCATATTTGGTCGTTTCAGCAGAGATGGGGTCCATAAATAATATGCGGTTTCCCTTTCGCATAAATGGACTGCAGAGTTGCTCCATTGTCGCTCTGACGTCCGGATTATTTGTGCCGATGATTATCCTGTCGGGGCGCATAAAGTCCTCAACGGCAGCACCTTCCTTGAGGAACTCTGGGTTGGAACAATAGTCGAAAGGTACCTTCGTTCTGGATTTTATAATGTCAGTTATCTTTTTGGATGTGCCGACGGGGACGGTACTCTTTGTTACAATAATTCGATAGTCCTTAAGGTAACCGGCAATATCCGCAGCCACCGAGAGAATCGCTGATATGTCGGCTGAGCCATCGGGTGCCGAGGGGGTGCCGACCGCAAGAAATATGATGAGCGAGTTGTCGACTCCGAATTTCAGGTCAGTTGTAAAGTGGAGTCGGCCGAGCTTTTCGTTGTGCTCGACCATCTCGGTCAAGCCCGGCTCATAGATTGGTAAACGGCCGCTTTTGAGTCCCTTGATTTTGTCGGCGTCGTTATCGACACAGATGACATTATTGCCAGCCTCAGCCAGACAAGCCGCAGTTACCAATCCGACATAACCAACTCCAACAACACAAGTCTTCATTCCGACATTTCCCGTTACTCTCAATACGTGTTTATCAAACTCCTCAGACTCATAAACCCATCTTCGCTATGACTAATTTCCCTGCTCAAGAGGCTCAATTAAATCAGTATCTATTTCGACGCTTGCGGCCTGGCCGAGCATATCTATCTGTAAGACCAGACGCGTGATGGTTTTCGTTTTCAGCACAACCCCCTGCATGTCCGCCAGGGGCCCGGCGAGGACTCTGCACCGCTGCCCAGCTTTTATGTACTTATGCGGCGTCAAAACAGCTCCGGCCCGAAGTGCCTGCTCAATATCCAAAAGCTCACTGAGCAGTTTTTCCTGGTCGTTGACTGCGATGAGGTTCGCAACACGATTAGTTCGGAGCACCTCCAGCCGCTGATTTTCGTTACCACAAAAGAATAGATAGCCACTAAAGAGCGGCAGAAGTGAACGTATTTTTCTGCCCGTTCGGCGCGTAACCCTCCAGCTCATCGGCAAAAAGTAGCTGATAGCCTTGTTGATAAGGTTGTGAGCGAGGGCCTTTTCGTTCCTGCTCTTGGTGTGCGCAACCCACCACAGACCCGTAAAATCGGTGATTGATTTTTCATCCGGCCAGGTAATCGGCGGGTTTTCACTTTGTTTGAGCACTTTTACTTCCCCGGTTGGTTGTTATCCGGTCTTACCTTAACTGAACCGGCATACAGTTTTGGTCGGTTTAGTCAACTCCAGACGATTAGTTTAGAAATATGCGGTCTAAAAGTCAAAGAAATTGATAATTAACAAATTGACTGTTTTGAGGCGACGAGCGACAATAGACCGCAAAATCTATACAGGAAAGTCGGCAATGGCTAAATTGGTATCCACCAGTACGAGACGTTTGAGTGTTTTATTTACCTGCATCGGGCGAAGGGTATCTCTGCTGGGGAGCTTTCGGCGAGCAGGCAGACAGCTAAAGATAAATCTTTCACTGCTCGGCACCGATACCAGTGCACTGAGCTCTGCACTCCAACTGTGCGATAAGGACTTTCTGGTCAAGCCGACGGAACACGCCGACTATATCAGGCAGCTACTATCGATAGTCAAGGCCAACCGGGTAAAACTGCTGGTGCCAACAGTTGATTTGGACCTGATGATTTTGTCGCAAAACAAGCCAAAATTTGCCGCGATAGGCTGTCGTGTACTTGTCTCGAGTCCGGAGGTGATTGATATCTGCCAGGACAAAAGAAAGACCTATCGCTTTCTCGTTAAAAACGGTTTTGACACGCCGGTTACAATGAGTATCAAATCTGCGCTATCGAAAAGGAAACTCAACTGGCCGTGTTTCCTTAAACCATGGGACGGCTACGCAAGCAGAGGCAATGCTGTGGTGAATAATCGCAAAGAACTGCTGCTGTTTGGGAAAAGAATACCGAATGCCATTTGTCAGGAGTTCGTCAAAGGCATCGAGCATACCTGCGACGTATATGTCGACTTCAATATGAAAATTCGAGGCGTTGTTCCGCGAAGGCGAATTGAGGTTCGTGCGGGCGAGGTAAGCAAGGCACAAACAGCCAAAAACCACCGCATAATAAACGAGGGTGTAAAACTTGTCGAGACGCTCGGGGCAGGACCGGGCGTTATAACCTTGCAACTGTTTTTGTCTGACAAGGACAGGATAAGATTCATCGAGATAAACCCACGATTCGGAGGCGGTGTGCCGCTTTCAATCAAAGCAGGGGCGGACTTTCCCAAATGGATATTACAGGAGCTGCTGGGCGGAAGGCCGAGGATTAAACTCGACGGCTTCAAAGACAGGCTGATTATGCTCCGCTACGACAGCGAGGTTTGGCTGAAAGATGGTTGATAGCGAGGGGGTCGAGAATGATATTCGATAATATAATTGGGCCGAGCCGACCGATTACGTGGATGTTACATTTTTGGCCTGTTCTGGGGGCATCTTTTATCTGCTCGTTGGTAGCCACTGCGCTGTGCAAAAGAATCGCCACAAAATTCGGAATTGTTGACCGGCCTGACGACCTTGTCAAAACGCACAAAGAGCCCATCGCGTATCTGGGTGGCATTGGTATGCTCATTGGCGTAACAGTCGGCATATTGACAAGTATCTGGCGCCTGCAAAGCGAAGAACCCTCCGGGCTGGCACTAAAATGGCTGTTAGGGATACTGGGCGGTGGGGTAATAGCGTGCTTTGTCGGACTTGCTGACGACCTGTTCAATATGAAACCCAAACATAAAATATCCGGCCAAGTCCTCGCAGCCACTGCATTGCTGTTGGTGGGCGTGGTACCGAGTCTGTATCCTATTACCGATCAATTAAATCTGTCACTGCCCTACAATGTTGAGACATTGCTGGAAGTTGTGATTGTGATGTTTTTTGTAGTTGGCGCGACAAATTCATTAAACCTGCTCGACGGACTTGATGGGCTTTGCGCAGGAGTAACGGCAATTATTACCCTCGCCATGCTGGCTCTGTCAATACATCTTGCGACATGGAACTTCAGCGAGGTCGGCGACCCTGTTCGGATTATAATTTGTCTTGCGCTGGTTGGTGGGGTGTGCGGCTTTCTGCCCTTCAACCGGTATCCAGCCAAGATATTCATGGGTGACGCCGGCAGTATGCTTCTGGGCTTTATGATGGCCGCGCTTATGATTTTGTTTGCCGAGCATATCCCGCGGTGGTGGATGGCATCGATTGTCGTTTTTGGTTTGCCGATTCTTGACACCGCGGTGGCGCTGGCTCGCAGGGTGCTTAATCACAGGCCCTTGTTTGTTTCGGACCGGGGACATATCTACGACCAAATGATTGACAGAGGGATACCTTTGAAAAAGACGGTGGCAATTTGTTATCTGCTCGCTGGTATCTATGCGGTGATTGGTGTGATGATGAGCCAGATAAGAACCAGATACGCCGCAGTTGTGTATGTTATCGTTTTTGCGGTCTCAGGTCTGGTTGTGTGGAGGAAGGGCTATCTAAAGATGGAGGGACTGAGGGGAGCTATTCACAAATAACTGGGTATCGGCTATCGATAACCAACTAAATAGTTACCGTCAGGTATTGCGTATCGTCAGCAAAACACATTGCTCCTTCGTACTCAGCAGGGATAAGTAAGCAATCGCCCGTTTTGAATTCGACTTTAGCTCCATCAGAGGCAAGGACTGTTCCGCCGCCGGTCAAAATAACCAAGGTTTTCATCTGGCCGTGTGAAAGAAGCGTCTCGCAATCTTTAGCCTGATGACCTTTATCGATTTTGAAGTATTCGCAGTCAACCAGTCGACCGACCGTCGTCACCGAGAGATTGTCGCCGGATGCGTCAAAGTGAATGCTCTCCAATGCTTGGGGTATATGCAACGGCCTGGGTTTGCCGCTGCGGTCGACTCTGTTGAAATCGAAGACGCGATAGGTGGTGTCGGAAGGCATTTGAATCTCGGCAATCAGCAGACCTGCTCCAATGCTGTGGGCGGTACCAGCCGGCAGAAAATGACACTGGCCCGCATAGACAGGCACCTTCTCTAAAAGCTCAGCTACGGTGCCTTTTTCTATAGCCTCGGCAAATTTGTCCTTTGTTACACCTTTCTTCAGCCCCTTATAAATCACAGCCCCTGGTGCAGCAGACACGATATACCAACATTCGGTTTTAGCTGTGCCTTCACCCAGTCGGCGGCAGGTCTGTTCGTCGGGGTGAACCTGGACACTCAAGATGTCCTCAGCATCAAGGAATTTAATCAGCAGCGGAAAAGGCAATGAGAAATTTTTATCACCTGTTATTTCTTTCGGATATTTTTTGATTGCCGAGCCAAGAGTCTGGCCGGCCAGTTCACCGTTTGCGATTACGGATTTATCGTCCGGCAAATCGGCCAATTCCCAGCTCTCGCCGATTTTTTCAAACGGCGGGATATCCTTGTTGAATACTTCCCGAAGTTTTTGTCCACCCCATATTCGCTTTTTGTAAATCGGCTCAAATTTTAACGGGTACAAGTTCACACCAAATTGTTCCTCGTCCGACGTGCTTCGTCTACCAGTGTTTCTTCCACCACAGAAATACCAAGACAAGAGCTGATAAGGCGGCTAAGGCGGCAATAATCCAGAAAGACATAGGGTTATTATGGACAAGCGGCAACCGGACATTCATCGAAAAGATGCTTACAACCAGCGTCGGCAGCATAATCGCCATTGTCAAAATCGTCAGCATTTTAATCCGGATGTTCAGATTGTTTGCTACAATGGTCGCCCTGGCATCCATCAGGCTTGCAAGCACCTGTGAATATATGTTGGCCTGCTCACGGCACTGGCTATTCTCAATAGTAAGGTCGTCAAGGAATTCGAGGTTTTCCGGAGTCAAACCTATCTTGCCGGCATTATTTTTAAGCTTTTCTATAAGAACGCCATTTGAGTTGGTGGCATTGACGTAATAAACCAGGCTCTTTTCGAGTGTAAAAAGATTGAGCAGATACCTGTTCTCCATCGAAGTGCTTATCAACTGCTCAATAGAGCCGGAAAGCATGTTTATCGCTTTAAGGTGTTCGAGGAAGTGAAAAATTGAACGGTTAATAAGTTTGAGCACAATATCCTGGATGGACTGGACCTTCATAAAAGGCCTGCCCTCAAACAGTGGTGCCTCATCGGCGGTCACAATTATGAGTTTATCCTTGAGCATAAAGACGCCGGTAGAAGCCACCTTGAACAGAAAGTTATCCTCGGCGGCATAATGTCTGGGTCGCTTGAAAATCATTGCGATGTGCTCCGGCTCGAACTCAAGGCGCGACAGCTCATCCGGGTCCAGCGAGGAATTAAGTGTATGCTCATCAATTTTATACTGTTCGACAAGCTCCTTTTTCTCTGCCTCGGTCGGCTCAGTATATATGTATACTCGCGGCTCTGCCTTGTCATCTTCCTGCAGCTTGCCATTGTCGGATATATACATTTGTCTTAACATCTTTCAACCTCAAAAGCTGGTTACTGCAAAGAACTCTAATGGTTTCCTTCAGCCAGACCCTAACATTTTGACTGTATCCACGCAAAGCATACAAGTCAAGCTCGGTGATTGATTTCCCATGTTATTTTTTCCTATTCTGTGCGTTAGCAGGATATGGTACATCAGTTTTAAAAATGCTTTTGGAGTCTCAAACACACCGTGGACAAAGACCCTCAAGATGCACCTGCTGACGATGGATAATAAAGCCCTCTTCCAACCCCTTAACAATCGGTATAGACACCCCAGCCACACAGTTTGTTACACCACAGCTTACACAGGTAAAATGTGGGTGACATTGTGCACCGGTACATCGGTCAGCAAGCTCGAAATGTTCCGCCCTTTTATGAACAAATGCCCTATGCACCAGCCCAGCTCCGACCATACTCTCTAATGTCCGATACACCGTTACTTTGTTCGCACACCTCTTGCTCATCGCTGTCATAATCTCATCGACCGTTTGTGGCCTTTTTGCGCTCAGCAAAACCTCAAGAATCGTTCTTCTCGGACCCGTTCGTCTTAATTTCACCGAACCCAACAGATTGTCGATGCTTTCTTTTGCCAGTGACTTCATCTTCTTTCTTCCCAATATTAACGCGTGTGATTATGATGCCCGCCGCCGCAGAACACGCATTGTTCACCATCCGATTTGACAAGCAACATCGGAAAAACTATGTCGCTGAAACAGCACGGCAGCCACACGGCTATAAAAAGAACGATGAAAATACCCGTTACCAGAACCGCCGTCATCGGCTGATTGATGTTCATCATAATATGCGCCGCTGATGCCCAGGTGCTTATCAGAATGTGAAAAGCGTGCGGCAGCTTCGTTCGCGGCAAAAAATACGCAATCAATATCCCTAAAAATACAGCAGGATTCACTATGTACCATTCTTCAATGAATCCGATATGCAATTCCCTCTCGTGTTTCTGTTCCGAGCCGACTTCGTGTCCGTGGGAATGAACCGCCGCTTCTGTCGGCACAACTACCCCCAGTATGTTCTCCCCGAAAAAAGGAATTATCGAATCACTCAAAGTGGCAGTGCCTATCGAACCGACGTATCCCACAACCAGCACAATGAGAAAACCCTTTGTCTTTTCGTGCAACCGGAATAGCGATGCAGTCACCATCGCGCTTAACACAACGTGTGCCGGGTGGAATATGTAGAACAGCCGGTAACTTGCGTGATGACTGATGTTCCTGAACAGAAGCATCAGCATTATCCCCGTAAACGCGCCAAACAGGGTGAATGGTGAGTGGGCTTTTAGCTCAATAAGAACCTGTTTTAACCTTCCCGATACTGGCATTTGGGCTATGCTCCTAAAGCTCGGTATTTGCCTGCGGAAATTTTTTCCGAGACGACATCGGGCTCCAGACTCCACTTGGGGACGCCTAATGGCGGTGCGGAAACGACACCGCAGGTGTCTGACCTTGCCCGACATTTTACCCAAACGCAACTAAGTTGCAAGAAGGAACCTGACTGCCTTTAATTTCTTGATTGGAGACGGTTTTGAGCGTAAAATCTGTCCTTTTCTCAGAGGCTGAGCAAAAAGGGTCTGAATGAAAGTAATCGAATCTAAATCACAGCTTGTCGGCGTGGCCGCAGGAGCGGTCCTGACTATCGGCAACTTCGATGGCGTGCATATCGGCCATCAGGCGATTCTGTCTGCTGCCAAACACATTGCAGGACAAAGACAAACAGAACTGGTTGTGATGACTTTCCAGCCACATCCGCTCAGCATTCTGAATCCGAAAAAGGCGCCCGGCACCCTTACGCCGGCCGTGTTGAAAGAACATCTTCTTGCTGAGTTAGGTGCGGGGATACTGTTTGCAGCAAAAAGTGAGCCGGGGCTTCTGAGTCTTCGGGCAGCAGATTTTGTAGAACGGTTCATTGTAAAAGGAGTTCGGCCGAGCGTTATTGTCGAGGGCGAGGATTTCAACTTCGGCAGCGGGCGAGAGGGTTCTGTGCATACGCTGCAAAAACTCGCAGAAGCAAAAGGCATCGAGGTGATTATAGTCGGGCCTAAGAAGGCTAAACTGGCAGATGGGCAAACAGTTGAGGTCTCGAGTACGGTGATTCGCGACATGGTAACAAAAGGTAAAGTAGCGGACGCAGCCATTCTGTTAGGCAGGCCTTATCGACTTATCGGCGGTATTGTGCCCGGGCGTGGTAAAGGAAAACAATTAGGCTTTCCGACATTGAATTTGGGAAAGCCGCAGCAAATTATCCCGGCGGAAGGCGTCTATGCCGGCACCGCCGAGGTTGCAGAAAGCATCGAAAAGGTTTGCATTGCAAAGGAAAGAATCCCCGCTGTTTTCAGTATCGGTCGGGCAACCACCTACAGCGAGGGTCAATCCCTGCTTATAGAAGCACACCTGCTGGTGGACAACGCTGAGCAGTTTACCGGCCGACCCGCTTCGACTGCCCGTCTCGACTCGGCGTCGAGCCGAGGCGGGACAAAGCGAGGCGAGTATATGGCGATGGACTTTATCGAGCGAATCCGCAGCCAGCAGAAATTTGAGTCGGAAAAAGAGCTTGCCAGGCAAATAGCAAAGGATTGTGAAAAGGCGAAAAGAATACTGAAGTGACTTAACAAAGGAGACAAAATCATGAACGAGACCAAATCTCAGCACTCGGATGAAGACGTTAAGTCAGTAAGAGCATTATTGAGTAGTTATGACCCCTCTCACACCCACAAAGAAAATATGGCCTATGCTGGTGTTTTATTACAGTTCGGAATATTCGGAGCTGTCATGAGGGCCGAACAATGGCCGCCTTGTTGGTTACATTGCAAAGCTGATGTGTTCATCCTGATTCCTGTCGGTTGGCTGCTGATTCACATGTATATTGGATGGCAACTAAACCGGCGAAGACTTTATGCAAAAATAATAAATGCTGCGATGAGGTATCTTTGGGGCACACTCCCACCTAACGCATCAGACAAAGACAGCACCAAAGTCAGTCATCACAAAGCGGTATCCTCGAAGTTCTGTGCTATGCTTCTTTGGCCATGTCCTTGTCCTTTTACTGAAAGTGATGTTGAAATAGAAAAACCTAAAGAACTAGCTGATTCTATTAACCGCGAAAAGGCACCTAGCACTTGGCCTGAAGAGATAATACTATTCCTTATTAGTGTCGGAATGTTGGTCTTAATTCTCCTTAGGACGTTGGAAGGGGTAATACAGTGATCTGAAGAGCGAAGATACAACATAAATCAAGATGTAGGATGGTAAACGAAAATGATTTTCGAAAGACGGTTTGAGAATGAGTAATATTGCCCCGCGCTAACGCTTGGGGCTCAGATTGCAGGTTGCACAATGGAATATCCGATTGCTTATCATATAACATTTACGACCTACGGAACATGGCTGCACGGGGATAGGAGAGGCAGTGTCGATGAACAACATAACCAGTATCGCAGCGCTTTTGTGAGTCCAGATGCAGAACTTCACAAAAAAGAACAGAACAATCTTAAAAATCCTCCTGTTATATTGGATAAGAACATTAGAGAAGTTGTCCTGAAAGCTGTTTTACAAGTATGCAGCTTTCGTAACTGGGCTCCTTATGCTGTTCACGTCAGAAGTAATCATATCCATATCGTAGTAAGTGGAAATGCGAAACCGGAGAAGATGATGATAGATTTTAAGGCATACGCTACTCGGGCGATAAAAGGCAGTGACGATAACCAAAAGTTTATAGGAAAGTATTGGTCGCTGCACGGCAGCACAAAATATATATGGACAAAGGAGAATCTTGCCTCTGCGATTGATTATGTTAAAAATAGACAAGGTAAGATAATGTCTTTATGGGTTGGAGATTTGAGCAGAGCCCTAAGCGTAAGCGCAGGGTATACCCCTCACTGACGTTCGGGGCTCTGAGAATGGGACACCCCGCGGTATGACGGTGGAGCCAATATTGAGGTAATATGCGATGTTCGGTTATGAATTAGTTGTCATTATACTAATGTTGGTTTTCAACGCTGTCTTCGCAGCGTACGAAATGGGTCTTGCCTCTATATCCCGCGCCAGGCTTGCTATTTTGTTCAACGAAAGGAAAAAAGGCGCTGCCGAAGCCGCCTTTATGAAGGACAAAATGGAGGCAAGTCTGGCTACCATCCAGCTCGGTATCACAATGGTAGGGGTTGTTGCCGCTGCGACCGGCGGAGCCGGCGTGGAAAAAATGTTCGTTCCTTACCTTCAGCACACCTTGGGCATCTCCGGAACGCTTTCCGGAATACTGGCAATAGTACTACTGATGATACCGCTGACGTTTGTCATTATAGTTTTCGGGGAGCTTGTCCCTAAAATGATTGCCCTAAACAATAAAGAATGGATAGTGCTAAGGCTTTCGCCGATTATGAAGGTCCTCTCACAGGCCATTTACCCTGTTGTTTCGGTAATAGAAATTACAGTAAAAAAAGTGGTAGGTCTGCTGACGTTGTGGGGCGGTATAGAGCCAAGCAGCCGAGGACAGTGGCTGCACGAATTAAGAGCCGCCGTCTCACTTGCGAGGACCTCCAAACTTATGGGCGAGAGGGAAGAAAAGATAGTTTTAGCCGCCGCACATCTATCCACTCATCTGGTGCGAGACATCCTAATACCAGCTCAGGATATATCGATGATTTATGTGGGAAGCAGCCTGACAGATGCGCTTATCAGAGCACACCTCGATATGCATACGAGATTTCCTGTCTGTATGAAGGAAAATGACCCCCAAAGTATTGATGGCTACGTCAATTTCAAAGATATTGTGGCGGCGCTGAGAGTAAATCCATCGGACCCCACTATCAGGGGTATATCAAGGCCTATAAAAAAGGTCAACGGAGATACACCTCTATCTCAACTGCTCGAGGCGATGATACGGGAAAGAAATCATATAGTAGTTGTTGCATCCGGCGAAGACACTGTTCTTGGGATGGTAACATTGGAAGATATTATCGAGGAGCTTGTGGGCGAGATTGAAGATGAGTTTGACCGCTTACCCACGCATATTCATCCTTACGGCTCATCCTGCTGGATTGTAGGAGGCGGCGTCTCAATAGGCACGGTTGCTTCCACCGCAGGACTTGACTGGTCGAGTAAGTTCAGCGATGGTAAAGTTCCAACCGTTGCTGAATGGTGCGTGCAGCAGACAGGTCGGCCCCTCAAAGGTGGTGAAGTCATAGAAAGTGATAATCTTAGAGTTGTGCCACGCAAATTCCGCAGAAAGAAAGTATTAGAAGCTATGGTGGCTGTCATCGGGCGTTGAGCTGTTTCTTATTTTGGAAACAAGTTTAGGACTCTGGAAATATATGGGAAACAAAAGTTTTTGTTAAGGATTCACAATGACAAACGATGTGGATTTTCAAAAGGCGGTTGAGTTGGTTGGTAAATCAGATAAGGTTTTGATTACGACGCATACGCGGCCGGATGGTGATGCGTGCGGGTGCATTGCGGCGATTTTTGAAACGCTAACCAGCCTCGGCAAAAACGTAAAAATATTACTGCTCTCGGAATTGCCGACATGGTACGAATTTTTATTTGAGCAAAAGCCGGAATTCTTCAGCAAAAAAACAAAAATAGATTCCGATTTAATCATTGTTGTCGATACCAGTAGTTACAACCAATTGCCTGAACTTGACAAATATCTAAAACAATCGGATAAGCCGGTTCTGGTGATAGACCATCACGCGACCAGCGATAACCTCGGCGATGTCAGGCTGATCGATAGTAGTGCCGCAGCTACGGCTCTGATTATCTTTGATTTGTTGAAATACGCCGGCTGGCCGATTACGAAAAAGACAGCGGGAGCGCTTTTTGTGGCGGTCTCCACCGATACGGGTTGGTTTCAGTTCGATAATACCGACAGCAGAGCGCTCAGGGTTTGTGCCGAGCTGATTGATGCCGGCGCAAGTCCTTCGCGGCTGTATCGCGATTTGTACCAAAACTTTTCGCTGCAGCGATTCAAGTTGATGGTTGCGATGCTCAATACGCTCGAACTGCATCTTGATGAGCGTTTCGCAATGCAGCATTTAACACAGGCTGATTTCAAAGAGTCTGGTGCTAAGTATAGCGATACGGAAAACTTAATCGATGAGTGCCGGCGGATAAGCAGCGTGGAGGCGGCGGCCTTGTTTGTGGAACTGGCCGACGGGAAGGTGAAAGTTTCACTGCGGAGCAGGGGTGCTATCGACGTTTGCAAAATCGCCGCCAAGTTCGGCGGCGGCGGGCACAAAATGGCTGCTGGCGCCCATCTGCCCGGCCCAGTTGAAAATGCAAAACAACTTATTCTCAATGCCGTGGCGGAACAGTTCAAGCCAAGAAAACCCTAAGGATTCGAGTTTAGAGGCGGTTTTTGAACAACTTGCTCAAATCAGCCGTAAATAACACAGAACAGGCGAGTAAAATCGAAAAAAATGCT
>Ga0315293_10004181_pt1 | contig 13776 bp, 14 predicted proteins | sample YL17G13_20_MG_FD_203071 | JGI IMG/M metagenome (GOLD analysis project Ga0315293, IMG submission 203071) | Sediment microbial communities from Yellowstone Lake, YNP, Wyoming, USA - YL17G13_20 | ecosystem: Environmental > Aquatic > Freshwater > Lake > Sediment | place: USA: Wyoming | collected... | reverse complement strand
AAAAGAATCTTTTAAAAGCTGTCTTTGAGAGAATATATGTTCGGGATCGGGCGATAGTTGAAGTGAAGCTCAATACGCCGTTCTCAATTTTGCTCAGAAAAGACCTTGAAAAGCTGTTCAAACATAGTCCCTCAGCGGCCACTAAAGAGGACATTTTCGAACAGATGATTGGATTCAGATTTTCGGAGAAGTTTAGGACAATAAATCAGATAATTCGCAGTTTGTTCCTCGACGTTTTAAAGATGGAGCAATCCGGTTTGAGTTCTATCAACAAAGAGTCCACAAGACCCGAAATAATTTCGCCAAATAATTGATGTGAAGTAGATAATGATCCAATTAATGATATTATTACTTGAATTGATTTATGTTATGTTGTATAAATTGCTAGCATTTCAATATTTGGGGATTTTCATCATTATGATAGTGCCTTATAAAAATATTATGAATGTCTCATTATGACAGAGAGTGTCGCTTCTCTTAAAATTATTATTATCGTTGATGGATGGACTCATAATCTATTTCACGAATGTTTATCAGACTCGTTATTGCCCGAAATAAAGCATGAATTCATTGACCAAGGGATTTTGTTTTCTCGCGTAGTCTCATGTTTTCCATCGGTAAGCTTATCATCTCATGCTTCGATTCTTACTGGTATGAATCAGAACGGTCACGGCATTCCGGGGCATCGATGGATGCAATCGAGAGGTTGAAGCAGACAGGCAATCCCAAGGCCCTCCAACACCACCTTGGCCACTCCTCGATTTCCATCGTGATGAGGTATCTTTCGACTTTGACCCAAGAGGAGTCTTTAAAGATCCAGCAGCAAGTGGAATTCAAAGAGGAGGATATTAGTTCTTGAAGCTGATGAGATTTGCTTTTAAAATCTAAAGTGTGCCTCAAAAGCTCATAGAGTTATTCGCTGCTAAAAAATTATCTTTAGCTTTATTTAATGATTTCTTTAAATTTATTGATAAATTGAGTTTGGTGTGTTCCTCTGATAAAAAATAATTTTGTTTTTTCATGCTTCTTGTTGAATTCATTAAGAGCTTCAATGGCATTTTGTGTTAGTTCTAGTGCATTAGTGACAATTATATATGGCGATCCTAGATTTTCGGCTTTAATAAAATGATTTTTTAGTTGGTTACTCGGAAAGTAAATCCCTTTATTAGGAGATAGATAATGAGCAACAATTATATATTTTATCTTTTCTCTTCCTGTTACTTCAAATATTATTTCATTACTGATATCCCTATATAGACCCAAATATTCTCCAAAATATGTTTGGTGTACAGCATCTATAATTATGTTCTTAAATGCATATTCTAGTTCATGTTTTTTTAATTTTCTTAAACCACAAAAGCGCATATCTTTTTTATCAATATCCCACTCTTTTAGTTCATTTTTTAAATCAAACATAATCTTATCGATGCTTTTTGATTTAAAGGAACGAATTACACTTATCAAAAACCAGGCGATTATTAATAAGATAGCTATATAACAGCTTACCTTAATGTAATCAGCCTTTAAAAAAATAGTATCTTTGAAATTGGAAGTGAGAACAGTAAATATCAGCGGAATTAGAATGGATAAGGGAATTAGCCAAAATCGCCTAGTTTCTAAATTCTTTTTGTATTTTCCTAATAAATTTATTAATTTCTCCTCGGAAAAGCGAAACCATATTGGATATTCTATGTAAATCTTTTGAGGCCCAAGATTATTTAGATCATAATTTAATTGCTTCGGGGGCATGCTATTTTTCATTCTCTTTCTCTTCTTTAGGAAGTAAGCCAAGAGGGGCTAAAGCATGCTGGCTTAAATAACCGCAGTTAGCGCAAACTACCACAATTGAAGGAATTGCTTCTCCTCCCAGAACTATATCCGCAACATTTTTCTGAATTGATTGAATAAAATATCCATCTATAAGCATAAAATCATTTTTGCCACATCTTGGACAAGGAAGCTTAGCTCCTCGAGACTTCAAGATTTTTACTATGTCTTCTTTTTTTTCTTGAGAAAATTTATTCATATGTACTCCCCTCTATTGTAAAAACTAATTTGGACTTCAAGCCTTTTATAATACTATAGTTCATAGAAATATAAACTAGCTTAAATATTTTTTCTAGCCCTTCTTCTATAATATTTTATCTCATCCACATCATATCCACAATCCTAACTTAAAATTGCCTGAAAAGGCAATTTTTTGCACCTTGTTTTGATTTTACCCTCCGCTTATTCTGAATAATATAACTATTAATCAAATCAAGGAGGGAATGAAAAATGTCGAATATAAGAAAATTCCGAATAACCTAAGAAAGTACAGAAAGGCCATAGGGCTGAAACAGGAAGAGGTTGCAAGAATTCTAGGTCTAAAAAATTCTGGAATGATTTCCCGATGGGAGAATGGCGTCTGCCTGCCGAGCCTGATAAACGCTTTTAAGTTGTCGGGCTTGTATAGTGTGCTGGTGGACGCCTTGTTTTTTCCGGTGATACGGATGATTAAAAGAAAGATAATGGAGAGAGAAGAATATCTGAAGCGCAAGCATGCCTAAGAAAAAGAAACGCCCAGACATCTACGAGAAGTATCGCCGCATTCTAAGAATGCCTTCTTTGTCTAATAAGTCAATCGAGGAAATGAGAAAAAATCTTATTCTCGTAGCTCAAATCATATGCGAGCATGTATGGAAAAAGAAATTCTATTAATTCATGAACAATACAGAGAAAAATGAATTAAGAAGTCTTGCGGAAAAGGGATGGTATTGGATAAACCAATCTTTATTGAAACGATACGGCCGAATTCTAAAGAGCTCGGGACTTGCGGTCTATAACGCCTTGGCTTCCTATGCAAATTCAAAAAGCCAGACCTGTTTTCCGACTCAAAAATCCATAGCGAAGCTTCTAGGGCTCAGCATGAGAACAGTAAACCGAAAAATCCGGTTGCTAAAAGACTTTAGGATAATAAAAGCCAAAAAAATAAGAGGCCGATGCTTCTATTCGCTTCTCAAAGTTGATACGCCAAATAGGATACAGATATACGCCAAACGGGATATAGGGGATAGGACACCAGGAAAAACAAACAATAATAAATTAATAAAAATAATTAACAAGAATAACCAGGAGAACGATGAAAATCATTATTTCAAGCCTATAAGTCATTTTATTGAAAAGTATGACAAAAGAAATTCCCAAAATCATTGGCATTAATCCCGGCACCAGGTATCTCGGAATAGCGGTTGTTTATGGATCAGAGCTAATGGATTGGCGAATCAAGGTGCTGGATGGAAAGTGGGCGAAGGAAAAAATCAAGAAGGCTATTAAGATAATATCTGATTTGATTGACCAATATGAACCAAACGTATTGGCTCTAAAAAAGCTCCATCCTTCACGGAGGTCGGATAATCTAACTAGATTGGCGAATAAAATCAAGGATTTTGCTAGGAAGAAGAAGATGAAGATCTATCAATATTCTATAAAAGAGATTGAGAAATATTTTATTTATGACAGAAAGCTGAATAAGATGAATTTGATTGAGGCAATGGTTAATCAATACCCAATTCTGCATCATGATCTCGACAAAGAGAAAAGTCTCAGGAATTCTTATTATTTCCGTATCTTTGAGGCGATCGCCTTGGCCTCGGCCTGCGCTCGGGGATTGGGAAAATCCTGATTAGCCAAACGGTTAAAAAAGCGATCTGCGGCAATGGCCGGGCCAGCAAGAAGGAGGTGGCGAGAGTAATAGTTTCAAGATTCCCCGAATTAAAAGTCTATCTTTCCCAAGATAGAGCCTGGAAAGAGGATCACCATAAGAATATTTTTGATGCGGTAGAATTAGGAATAACGCCCTTAAAAAGAAAACTAGACGATTTTATAGGGAGTTACAAAATGATTTAAAATCAGTGATCGAAAAATCAATTTCCCAATTAGGAAATAGGTTTTTTGCTCTCTGTTTAAATTCTTCGTTGTCATTCTCAAGATTAATGCACCTAAACCTAGCTGCTTCTGGTATTATCTCTGGGACAAAAAACCTATGCAGATGGTCGAAATCGGCCGGCGGAAAGCTGTAGCCAATTATAAAAAACTGTTCTGTGAAGGGGAGTTTGCTAAGGATGTTTTTTCTCAGAAAGCTTGCATACCAATTTTTATACTCCGGTTTTGTCTTGCTGGGCGGAATAAATATCGGCCGGAGCCATGTATTTTTTTCTGGGATCCAAAGATATCCAAGTCCAATACAATATTCTTCTTCTTCGGTTGTCGATCTTTTTGGTATGGGCTGTTTTCCTTCCTTTCTAGCTTCAGCAACTTCTTCTTGAGTGATTCCCCTTAAATCTGTTAACACGTTTATTGTGCTGTATCCTTCTGGGCCAATGACCATGACCTGTTTAACTTTTTCCCGAAGCGACGCATCTAATGGTTCATAGAGAGCAACAGACCCATGTATATGGAATTGTTCGATCAATGATTTGATGGGAAATTGCTTATTATTAATCTTACCTTGCAAACCAAAAGCTGGAACACCATATCCTGTTGTCGGAAACCAGTAAGGACTTTCGTATAACAATGCATCATCGACAATTGTATCCCAATTAAAATTGATAATATAATCACCTGGCTCAAGCATTTTTGCCAATCTACGATGGTATCTACATACCTTATCTTCTGACCTATCTCCGGTTCCTTCTGCGATTTTAGAACGTATTATGGCCAGAAAATCTTGACATGCATATGGTCCGTCTTCAGAATGGTCGTTTTCAAGAATATCGTATAAAGATTCAAGTGATAATTTTTGTTTTTCTACAATTTCATCCCAAAATGTTGTAGCTTCTCCTCCATCTTTTTGTATAATGCCGAATTTATTATGTAAATATTGTGCAAGAGGAAATGAATGGCTCATTCCTCTCGTGTTGATAAATGTGGGAGCGCCAAAACCTGATGAAGTTGATAATCGTGGATAAGAAAGGCTCTTTAGTATTTCGCATTGTGTTGGGATGCGATGAACCCCATCTTCATAACAGGCTGAAGCGCCTGCGCCGAAAATGAGGGCAGTTTTAATCCCGTTCATCGTTTCTTCTGTTGGTATAACATTGACTATTATACCCCTTTTACTGTTGCCTGACATAGATTTAAAAAAGAAGCCGTCTCTTTTAAAGATGGGTTTTGTAAGAACATGTTTGAAGCGGTAGCGCTGGGGGCGATGATTCGTTAATGTCGCTTGGCCTTGACCTTTTAATATTGGTTAGGTAAGCTTAAACAAGATAAGATGTGGAAAATCTTATAATTAGCAAAAGGTCGAAATGTAATTTATGAAAAATAGGGATAAAAACCATGAAAAAAAATTGGATTGTAATTAGTCTCGTTTTGGTCGTAGCTCTAGGCATTGTTCTTGTCGTTACCCAGACAAAAAAAGAACCGGGGGAGATAAAGATTGGAGCGATATTAATATTGACAGGGCCGGATGCTAAGGCCGGGCAGAGCGCAAAAAAGGGTGTGGATTTGGCCTTATATGAAATTAATACAGAGGCAACTGGCAAGAATAAGCTTAAGATTATTTTCGAAGACGATCAAGGGGAACCCCTGAAAGCAACTAGCGCGCTTCTAAAATTGATAAATGTTGACAAGGTTTCTGCGGTGATAGGGCCAATGTGGAGTACTTCGGTTCTTGCTGTCGCGCCTATTGCCGAAAAAAACAAAGTTGTTATCTTATCTCCCACTGCATCTGCACCTAAAATTACTAATGCAGGCGATTATATTTTTAGAAATACTTACAGTGATCTTTTTGAAGGAAGGAAAGATGCTGAGTACGCGTATAACGAATTGAAATACAAAAGCGTTGGAATCATATATGTCAATATTGATGCTGGTATCGGAATCGCTAATGTATTTTCTGAGAGATTTAAAGAGTTAGGCGGCGAAATTGTGTTGAAAGAAGGGTACGAACAAAGTACTGTCGATTTCAAGAGTCTCCTAGCAAAATTTCGGAGCAAACAGATTGATCTTATTTATCTAATGGGGTACAGCGAAATGGGTCAAATAGTGAAGCAGACAAGAGAGATGGGAATAAATCTCCCGATACTTAGCACAATAATGTTTGAAATCTCAGATGTCATTAAGATTGCTGGAGATGCTGCAGAAGGGACAATATACTCATATCCATCATATGATCCTGAAAGAGGTGGAGAAATCATCAAGAAATTCGCTGAAGAGTTTAAAAATAAATATGGAATTTGGCCAGATCCTGAGGCTGCATTCTCATATGATGCAACCAAAATATTGTACTCAGTGATTTTGCAGACAGGGAGCAATTCTGAAAATATCAAAGACAAATTATATACAATTAAAAACTATATTGGTGTCACCGGGAAGACCAGTTTTGATGAGAATGGGGATGTGATTAAATCCATAGGCTTCAAAATAGTGGAGAATGGGAAGTATGTTTGGCAAACCTTCCAATATTAAGATCTATACATCTGGGATATGCCGCCGCAAAGATAAATACCTTTTATTAAGAATCAACAAATCTTATAATATATGTCCTGGAGATTGGGAGTGGGTCACATGTAGCATTAGATTGTCAGACAGCGCCCAAAATAATGTATCAAGTTCGCCCCTCAGAAAAAATGCTTTGAATACACTCTATAAACAAACTGGTCTTGCGGGGAGAATTGTGAAGTTTTTCCCGTTCCATCGGTGGTTTGATAACGAATCTAAGCTTCTATTTGTTTTATATCCGGTCCTAATTTATGTCGACAACACGCAAATCACCCTTGCCAAGAACAAATTTGCAGAGTATAAATGGGTCGCGTCAGAAGATATCATAAAGCATGACAGAAAAAACTATCTAACTGATTTCGTAAATCATCTCAATAGGTTTGGGGGGTTTTAAGTTGACGGAAAAATATAAAGAATTAGAGCTGGTGGCGTATGGATGCAATAGACGCATCAATAATGAGCTAGAAAGGTTTCTAAACGAACAAGATATACAATCCTTTACATTTTATGAGTTCTTTTGTGATAAGCCAATTTTAATAGAGCGCGCGATTCCTATATCTGAAACTGAATCTGAAATGAAACTATTATGCCCATTCGTTAAAAGATATGTTATGGGATCTCCTCTTTTGCCAACATCATCGAAAATCCAGGAAGGTCAAAATGCAGTTTTTACATCGAGATTGATAAGAGATAAAGAAAACCTCAGCAGTTTTTATGAGCCCTTGGAAATAAGAATAAAAGATCCGGCTTCCGATTCAAAGAAAGTATTATCGGGATGGGGGAAAAAAAACGGAGAATGCCAAGTTCATATAGAGCATAAAGATGAAAATAACTTTATTAGATATTTAGCTAGCGCAGAAGAACCGCAAAAAAAGGAATTTGCCATAGTGGATGTTTGTTGGCTGGATTATTTAATATCAAACGAAGATACTAGTGTTGCTTTTCTATATACGCCTATTGCCTCGAAGAGTTATTTTTATGGTGAACTTTTATTAATAATTGAGGATAAGAAAATAAATGTTGACCTTGCCATAAGAGGCATAACCAAGGATGACGCGAAGAAGCAAAAAGAAGATGAAATTAAAATAAGAAAAAGGGCAATAGAAGAAAAATTGGCACAAATTTCTCGAGATGATTATCTTCCGTTATTAGTTATATTTGAAAATTATTGGCAAGAGCAGATATTAAAGGACGAGATAGAGAAAGGAAATCCTCCTATCAATAATCCGTTTGCAAGAGCGGAGAGTGATATAGAGAAGGCTCTTAGTGGAATTTGGGAGTGGCGAAAAAGTAAGAATCTTAATAATGGAAATGATAAAAAAGCAATAAAAGATTCATTAATAATGACAAAATATATTGTTGCTTCTCCAGGAATGATTGATAAAGTTAAAAAAGCGATTACTATAGATTTGAGGGATTCTTGTAAGCCTCCTATTCCATGTATTCTTATCGTGGGGGGACCGGGTTCTGGCAAGGAAAATATGGCAAAACTTATCGCCAAATACTCTAAGGAATTCCGAGATGCAAAAATCTTTACAATTAATATGGCATCATTAAAGCCAAAGGAGTTGGCGGGCCCGTTGCTATCAGGGATACCATTTATTGAAGACTACGAGGGATTGCTACAGCGAATAATTATGAACAATGACTTAGCAGTTATTATTTTTGATGAATTAAACAGTTTAGATATCGATTCTCAAGGGACGCTCCTAAGATTAATCGAAAACCGCGAGTTCTGCAAAAAGGGAATCCAAGAGGAAATACCCCCAAAGAACAAAATCTTGATTATAGGATTAATGAACGAAGACCCTGATCGTCTCACAAAATTATCCACGATTCAGAATATCAATAGAGAGGAAAAAATCTTTGGAGGGTTAATTGGGGAAATAATGTACGAATACGTAAGGAGATTAAGGAGATTACGAGAGGATCTTTATGACAGAATGAAAAGGAATGCTGTCATTAATATCCCCGAATTGGAAAATAGAATTGAGGATTTGCCTTTCCTGTTTTACGTTTTTTTAAAAGATGAATTAAAAGAAATGATTGGAGAAGAGCAAACGAAAGCAAAAAAAATAATAATTGAATATGAAGCATTTGAAGTTTTAATGGATAAATCGATAAAATGGATGGGGAATGTGAGGCAATTACAGACGGTAGCAAAAAATGCTGTTAAAAAACTTAATATAAGCGAAGAACGGATTTTTATTGATAGACATTTGATCCGGCAAATTCTTAAAGAAAATCATTTGCTTTCCAAAGGTCTGAACTAGCATCAGCGATAAGATAAGTCGTCTATGGTACAACAATTTATAATTAACGGGATCATTGGAGGGTGTGTCTATGTGCTTATAGCAATTGGTTTTGCTATAATTTATAAAACTGTTAAATTTTTCAATTTCGCCCACGGTGCAGTTTATGCCGCGGGAGCTTATCTGGCCTACAATTTTATTATTCTTTTCAATATAAACTTTTTTATTAGTTTTTTTTTATCCATCATACTCGGGGCCATTCTGGGCGTAGCTATTGATAGACTTGTGTATTATCCCCTTCGCAAACATAAAACTTCGAGCTTAGTCTTTCTTCTCGCCTCCTTCGGCATTTTTATATTCCTCCAAAACCTCATCCAACTGATCTTCGGCGCTCAGATATTGACCCTAAGAACTGGCCCCATAAAAGAAGGTCATCACTTTTTGGGAGCGGTAATTACTGATACACAAATTCTCATCATAGTAGCATGTCTTATATTGTTTTTTCTCACCTGGCTCCTCATCCAAAAAACAAAATTCGGCAAAGCCATCCGGGCGGTCTCAGATGATCCGATAGGCGCGAGAATAGTAGGCATAAATTCTGAAAAAGTCATTATGATTGCTTTTGCTTTCGGTTCAGCCCTGGCCGGAGCCGCTGGAATCCTAATTTCCCTTGAAACGAATATTGAACCTACAATGGGCTTAAGCGCAATTTTTAAAGGTATTATCGCTTCAATAGTGGGCGGGATAGGCAGCATCCCGGGAGCCTTATTGGGCGGACTTTTTCTTGGCCTGGCCGAAAACTTAGGAATCTGGCAAATCCAGGCGGGATGGAAAGACGCCATCGCCTTTGTTATATTAATCCTATTCCTTCTCCTTCGGCCTTCAGGGATCATGGGCGTCAAAACCGAAAAAGAAAAAATCTAACTCATGGAATACCTGATTCACATTCTAATAATCGCCGGCATATACGTCATCTTCACTCTCAGTTTGAATCTTATCGTCGGCTATACGGGACTGGCCGCCTTAGGCCATATCGCCTTTGCCTGCGTTGGAGCTTATACATCGAGTCTTTTCGCTTTGAATTTGGGAATCTCGCCTTGGATAGGGCTTATCGCAGGAGCGATTATGGCATCAATTTTAGGCGCTATCGTTGCCTATCCGTCTTTGAGACTCAAAGGCGATTACCTTGCCCTGGCGACTTTCGGCCTGGGCGTTATTGTTTATTCGATTGCCAAGAACTGGGTAAGTCTCACTAGAGGCCCGATGGGTCTCCCCGGCATTCCCTCGTTCTCGATCTTCGGATATCAAATTTCCAATGTCTGGAGCTATTTGATCCTGGTTTTGATCTTTGTTTTCATCACGTATCTGGCGATCAGAAACATCACTAATTCTCCCTTCGGAAGGATTCTCAAGGGAATCAGGGAAGACGAGATCGCCTCCCAGGCGATGGGGAAGAACGTAAACAAATATAAGCTCATTGTCTTCATAGTCGGCGCGTTCTTTGCCGGAATCGCCGGAAGCCTCTACGCTCATTATATCTCATTCATCGACCCTTCGAGCTTTACAATCATGGAATCCATTACGGTTCTCCTCATGGTCGTATTCGGAGGAATGGGAAGCCTGAAGGGGTCTTTTGTCGGGGCTTTTCTTCTTGTGATCTTGCCCGAGCTTTTAAGATTCCTGGGCATGCCAAGTTCTGTCGCCGCTCCCTTGAAACAGATGATCTACGGGCTCTTGCTTGTTGTCTTGATGATCTGGCGGCCGCAGGGACTTATGGGCAAATACAAGTTTAAATAGTATGACAATGCTTCAACTTCAGAATCTTTATAAGGATTTCGACGGGATAAAAGCGGTAAATAATCTTTCTTTCAAGATTGAGCCGAATTCCATCACCGCCCTTGTCGGGCCGAACGGGTCAGGCAAAACAACCGTCTTTAATATCGTGAGCGGATTCTTAAAAGCTGACAAAGGAAAAGTGCAATTAGATGGCAGAGATATAACGTCATTAAGCCCATATAAGATAACACGACAAGGAATTGGCCGAACGTTCCAGAATATAAGACTTTTTCCTCAAATATCCGTCCTTGATAATGTTATGTTGGGGCTTCGATACGAAACAGGAGAGCGCTTTCCATCTGCCCTGTTTCAAACCAAGAGAATGAAACGGGAAGAGGCGGATAGCATCAAAAAGGCTGAGAAACTCCTTGAATTTGTGGGATTATCCGAAAAAGGGGATTCCCTGGCCGAAAATCTCTCCCATGGTCAAAGAAAACTGCTCGAATTGGCCCGTATTTTGGCCCTAGAGCCAAAAATCTTCCTTCTTGATGAGCCGATAGCCGGACTCTTTCCCGAGACCCGTAGAACGATGCTAAGGCTAATTAAGACCCTTAAAGAAAGTGGCAAGACTATTCTGTTTATTGAGCATGATTTGAATTCAGTTATGGATGTGGCTGAAAAGATTATTGTTTTAGACCACGGGAAAAAGATCGCTGAAGGAACGCCGGAGGAGATCAAACAAAACAAAGAAGTCTTAAAAGCCTATCTTGGGAAAGAATCTTTATGAATAAACTCCTTGAGGTCAACAATATTACCGTCTATTACGGCACGGTCCGGGCTTTAGAGAAAGCCTCTTTTTTTGTTGGCCAGGGAGAGATAGTCGCAATGATCGGACCGAATGGCGCAGGGAAGTCCACGGCCTTAAAAGCAGTTTGTGGATTTGTGCCGGCCAAAGAAGGAGATATAAAGTTTCAAGGAAAAGACATCAAAGGCTTATCCCCCGATCAGTTGGTAAAAAAGGGCTTATCTCTGGTTCCAGAAGGTCGAAGAATCTTTTCCTCGATGACTGTTCAAGAGAATTTGGAGATGGGGGCTTTCACGATCTCCCGCAAAAAAAAAGCCGTGATTAAAGAGCGTTTGGCAAAAGTATTCGCGATTTTCCCGATTCTCAGCGAAAGACGAAAACAGAAAGCCGGTACGCTTTCCAGCGGGGAGCAACAGATGCTGGCCATCGGCAGAGCTTTGATGCTGGAGCCAGAACTGCTTATGTTAGATGAGCCGTCGTTGGGGCTTTCCCCGAATTATCTGAGAATTGTGTTTGAGAAATTAGTTGAAATTAACAGAGCCGGGACAAGCATCTTAATTGTGGAACAGAACGCCTCCAAAGCCCTAGAGGTCTGCCACAGAGGATATGTATTTGAAATAGGAAAAATTGCCCTTGAGGCTAGTAAAGACTTGCTCTTGAAAGATAAACGAATAAAAGGGATACTAATAGGAGCATGAATAATTTTTAATGATAATGGAGGGAATGATTTAGTATATTAGAGACTATTAGCGCAAAAGGGGGACAAGAGGATGAAAAAGTTTCTGATCTATTGCTTTTTCTTTTTCGGTTTCATTTTTCTCTTTATTAATCTCACTGTGGGCGAAACTCTTATGGCGATAGGGGCATTGGTATTTATTATCACGATCGTAGAAAGAAAAGCAGAAGTCCTGGATAATTGGTCGGCATTAATAAAAAACGCGCAAGGACAAAAGGAAAGAATATTTATCGCGACAAAGGAGCTTTTAAAGAATAGCAAGGCTCCATCGCTTGAAATAAAAGAGGATAAAGTGGGCCCCGGTCTGACTTCCGTGCTTACTGGAGAGACTAGGGAATTTTTAATAATCACCGATAGAAGAAATGTCAAACTCAGCAATTTCAAGGCGTATATTTGCGCCAATGATTATGGCGATAACCTCTTTATCGCTTGGTATCTGACCTATATACCTGCTATTTGGCAGGTTTTTCTTTATTTACTGCCCGGCGCAAGACAAATAATGAAGCTTGAAGATTTAAATCTTTTTAATCGACAGGATTTAACGACTTATATCACCAACGCACATCATTGCCTTTTAGAGGCTGTGGACAAGCTGATGCTTGGGATGAACCAAGACCCTTCAAAGATTGATAGGAAATCGAAAGGTTTCTTGGGAATTTCGTAACAATCCCATGGGTCTTTTCGGAAAGAGAAGGAAGAAAGAAAGAGCGCCCTTAGAGCTATCCCCGAAAGGTTCATTTAGGGAAGCGTCGATTGAGGAAAGTCCGGATAAGACGAATAAAGAAAATATTCTAGAGCTCGGTTGGTATTATTCCGAAAACAAAGACGAATTCCAGCTTGCCAAAATCGCCGAGGCTGACAGGTCATCCCATTTCTATGTCATAGGCGCAACCGGGACCGGAAAGACGAAGTTTCTTGAATACCTGATTAAGCAGGATATCGAAAAAGGAAATGGTTTCGGAGTCATCGACCCTCACGGAGATCTGATCGAGGACATCAAGGGTTTCTTCATTCTTCAATACAGCCCAGATGACGAAAGGTTAAAAGACAGAGTCGTCCTTGTAGACCCGGCTGACCCAGATTATACGGTTACTTTCAATCCCCTTGAGAAGATCCCAGGTGTTCCTTTGGCCGAACAAGCCAACGAACTCATCAGCGCCTTCCGTAAAATCTGGTCAGACTCCTGGGGCGTAAGGATGGAAGACCTGATGAGGAATTCCTTGATAGCCCTGGGAGAAGCGGAGCTAACCTTAACGGAGCTCCCTCAATTCCTTAGCCATCGGAGCATCCGGCAAAGCATTTTGGAGAAAGTCAGTCATCCTCTAGCTCAAGAATATTTCAAGAGATTTGATAGTCTAACAGACCGAGGCCAAGTCACTTGGATAGAACCGATAATGAACAAAATAAATGCCTTTTTCTCTGATGAGAGAATTAGGCTTATTTTTTCCTCTGAGAAAAGCTCATTCAACCTCAGAGAGATCATGGATCACAGAAAAATCCTTCTTATTAAGCTCGACAAGGGAAAGCTTAAGGATTCGGCTGATCTTTTAGGGTCGCTTCTTATGGCCAAAATTCAGATGGCTGCCTTTTCAAGGTCGGATATTCTTCAGAAGAAACGGATTCCGTTTTATCTCTATATTGACGAATTCCAAATTTTCGCCAGCGAGTCGTTCTCAGTTATCTTATCTGAGGCCCGGAAATACGGCCTCTCTCTTATCATGGCC
>Ga0315293_10004180_pt1 | contig 13777 bp, 10 predicted proteins | sample YL17G13_20_MG_FD_203071 | JGI IMG/M metagenome (GOLD analysis project Ga0315293, IMG submission 203071) | Sediment microbial communities from Yellowstone Lake, YNP, Wyoming, USA - YL17G13_20 | ecosystem: Environmental > Aquatic > Freshwater > Lake > Sediment | place: USA: Wyoming | collected... | reverse complement strand
AATAGTGAAAGTTTTACTAAAGATGAATTGGCCTTTATTGGAAAGATGATTCTAAATCTAAGCTCAACCTCTGAAATTAATAGTTGCCAAACTTTCGCAGAACAAACAAAAGTTTTTAACGACTGGCTTTGGGAAAAAATCTTTCCAGGCTCCAAATTATGCTTTTTCCCAATTGAAAAATTAACTAAATATTTTTTCTCCAAGATATTGATAAAAGAAAAATCCTTGCCTCTTTATAAATTTTTCTTCGATTTTCCGCTTTCAAAACAAAATGAATTATTCAATGGTATTTATGGAGCCTGGGATTTGATAAAAATCGAGAAATGGCAAGCTGGAGGAGGAACATCTTTTTTTTGGGGAACAAATAAAGAAAAAAGGATAATTCCCTTAAAACGAGTGAGCAGTATTCTAATTGCTGAAGACGAAAGTTTCAAGCCAATAAAATGGAATCCACAAGATTTGGCTTATGCTCTCGAGGAGGAAAGGATTATTCCTTCCATTCTTACAGATTATTTAGTTATTGCGGGACATTATGGCTTATGTTGCTCGGGAGGATTTAACCAAATTGGATATCTAACGCCGATTCTAAAGCAGTATCAAAAAGCTTTATTGGAAATATCCAAAGAGGAGTCCCAAAGGGTTGAAAAAATAATAACAGACGTTGCCCACATGATTTTATATTTCCTCTTTGGAGAAGATAAAAACAAAGTTGTCCCTCTCTGCTCTTTTAATATTTTGCAGGCAAAAGAAGAGCTTGATTCAATAGAAAGCATTCTAAATAAGGTTAAATTAAAGAAGGCATTTGAAATAACCGCCCCTTTAATCTTTCCCTTTATTGTTGAACCAAAAGTGAAGGAAAAAATGGGATTCTCTTTTCAGGAAGTTTTTCTACAACTTAAAAATATTATGCCTGAAGAATTGATTATCCAAAAATGGTAAGTGAAGAGTAAGATTGTCTATTGGATTGATGGAAGAGAAGGCTCACAAACCAAGTTCTAATATTGTGCCATTCTCGGAGCCAATAAAACAGTCCATCGCTGGGCAGTTTTTAATTAATTGTTTGGTCAATCTTTGTTGTGGGTCGCCTCTTCATATCTTCTTAAAAATAATATATAAAAAGATTATGAAGCGTTATAGATTAATAAATTTTGATTTTGACTCCAGGGCGGAAATTTTGAATATGGAAATTCAAGACTCTTGGGAAGAAAAAATTAAAGAGCAACATCTTCGGAATAAAGAAGAAATTAAAAAAGATATTTTACTTGAGTTTGGAGAATCGGATAAAGAAATGAAAATTAAAAATTTTTCAGAGTTGGGTCCATCGCCGATTTCAATACTGGCTTTTCATAATAAATTTTTTAGACAAATTAGAAAAAGTTTCATTATCGGTTCGTATTATCCTGCTTTAACGGGTGTTTGTAGTTTAGGAGAAAGAGTTTTGAACTATCTGATTCTAAAGTTAAGAGATTATTTCAAAGATACGCCCGAATATAAAAAAGTATATAATAAACAATCTTTTGATAATTGGGAATTACCAATTAACGTTCTATCATCTTGGGGAGTTTTGTTGCCCGATGTTGTTAAGAATTTTAAAGATTTGAACAAGATAAGAAATAAAGTGATACATTTTAATCTGGAAACCGAACGAAATGATAGAGAAATAGCTTTGAAAGCCATAACAATTTTTTCAGAAATTATTAAGGGTCAGTTTACTTTTTTTGGAAAACAACCGTGGTTTATAGAAGGAAGTAAGGGTGCTTTTTTTATAAAGAAAAGTTATGAAAATGACCCTTTCATAAAAACAGTTTATTTGCCAAATTGTTTTTTAGTGGGACCGCTCCATAGAATGGATTTTCGTGATGGAAAATGGATTATTATAGACGATAATAAATATGAAAATAAAGAAATAACTGACCAAGAATTTTTGAAAAGATATGAAGAGGTAAGGCAGTAATGACCTGAAAAATAGATTGACCAAATAAAAAATCGCCAATGAGGCGGTTTTTTGGTAGAATAAGAGAATAATAACTAGCACAAAACTATGCCATTCATCACTCAAGGTAAAACCAATTGGAAGTCTCTCTCAATTGTAATTATTCTAGCTATTATCGTTGGCAGTGGAATTTATATCTATCAAAAAAATAATTGGGACTTAGGCAGTATCACTAATCAAGGCACAGTCATAAAGAAAGTATATCAAAATTTAGGACAAGCTATCTCAAATCAAGATTACCAAAACTATCCAGCAGAAAAAAAATATATTCCCTTGAATACTACTGGTTATAGTGGAGATTATTATAACCCCTTTGATAAGACTAAAAAATTAGAACTTGATTTATCGGAAGGGGGCGGCTATAAATGCTGCGAACAAGCAACTTACTATATTTATGTTGATGTCAAAAACAACATTGTTTGGATACGAGACTACCAAGCCAGTTTGCAAGGTATTAATGAGGAATGGTTTGGTCCATTCAAAATTAATGAATTGAAAAATGGACCATACGCCGACTGGAAGACTTACAGAAATGAGGAATATGGATTTGAAGTAAAGTATCCATTGGAATGGTCATACAAGGTTGTTTCGGAAAAACAAGTTGAATTTCGTGAAAAAGGAAAAACATACTCGGTTGAAGAAAGCGATATTTACGCCATCGGGGTATTTATTTATGAAAATACTGACAACCTAACGGCTGAACAAATCGCTGAAGAAAGAAAATCTAAAGCTGGTTGGCCCGTTGAAATTAAAACTTTGACCATAGACAATACTGACGTGGCACAGACTATAGATTATTTGGAGCAGAATACAATTATAGTTAAAAATAAAAAAAATTATAATATTGTAACTCCTTCCAATATTGATAATAGTGTGCGTGAGGTATACGATGAAATGCTTTCTACTTTTAAGTTTATTAACGAAATTAAAACTGGAAAAGTTGAAATAAATTATGAAGAAATTGAAAGAGCTCAACAATCAGTAGATGAGGGGCATCAACCATGGAGATTAGATCCAACTATGGTGGTAATGAGCGAAGCGTGGCAATATGGATTTACTGAAGAAGATAAAAAAACAATTTATACACCACACATCGATTCTCAATGGGTATTAGGAAGAGATATAATAGAGCTTCCAGTTGAAATAACTCATGATAGTAAAAAATATACTATTACGGTGGTCCAGTCATTTCCAGGCGAAGGCAAAATTTGGACTATTTCAGAGATTAAGATTAAATAATCCTAATTAATTTATTTCTACTTTTAGGTTTTTAGACTAAAATACTAGATTTTATGGAAAAAATTAGTCTTCCAATAAAAACAAAGATTGCTGCTTGGATAATGATATTAATGGGTATAATCGGAGGAATATTTGTTGCTTTACTTACTTATTTACTAAGTTCCTGGCATCTTGGTACTAATCCTCCTTCAGAGCAAGAAAAAAGAATTGAGATGCTGAGAACATTTCTTCCTTATGTTATATTACTCTTTTTACCTGGCTTTTTTCTTCTAAAAAGAAAAAAATGGGCTTGGTGGTTTGCTATATTTTCTGCCGTAATTTCTGATGTAATATATTTTATCTCTTCCCCATTTTTTAATGAGATTACCTATCCTATTTTCTATGGCTATCCCCAGAGGATGATGCTTCTATTTATTCCTTTTTCTATAGTTCTTATTCTTCTTTTTCTTGACCGTAAAAACTTCTTTAAAATTGCCTCATAAAACAGGTTCTAACCCTTCAGCTCAACTCAGGGTCTTTGACATCGTCCATCAGGGAGTCCGCAAAATCGCCAAGAGGGCGGTTTTTTGGTTTCTCGGCTCAAGCTATTGACAAAATATATTTAATTTACTATAATCTAAGCCAGAGGATGAGAAAGTGAAGAAAGAATCTTTAACAATTGAACAATTGAAGTTGTTGCTGTTAGCGCGTTTTGATACTGATAAGCCAGCTGACGCAAGAATGCAAAAGCGTATACAATCGGCCTTCGGTGGCAAAGTAATGGAGGAACCACCGGAAGCTGCTGCAATCAAGAAAAAGATCGTCGATTGGATAGCGGAAACTATCGCTCGCCGTCTCCTTGTGCGTAACCGACGGATTGTTATTATTTCAATCAGAGATCTCGCTAAGTTTATCCCAGAATATCTTGATTTAGCTGAACGGAAAGAAGGTGAAAAATTCGATGCCAAAGAACGCATGATACTCACAAAAATAGTGAAAGGGATCTTCAAGAACCTTCTCGAGACGATATTCAGTACGATTTCTGAAAAGAAAAAGCTATATGATGAGTACTGGCAATGGATAACGATTGTTCTTGAACTTGCGGCCGAACGCCATGTTTCGCCCGTAAAGCTTCTCAAGCGGAAGGGGACAAGAGACGAGATTACACGTCGGATGTACACTAAAAAGCAATATACTGCTTTCTACAAAAAACTATTGGAAAGACTACTTGATCTCAACACTTGGAAGAAGATTGTGATCGAGCCTATGATCGATGTAATGTGCGCATCTGAGGGATTAACCGCAGAGGAACGTGCCGAACTAAAGCAAGAGTTCGACGCAGAGGCCATGCCAGAACTCCAGAAAGCCCTTAAGAAACTGAAGAGATTGCTTAATGTTTTCTTCAAGGAAGAAATCGCGCGTATTTATGCAGTGGCATAACTTAGCACAACTTCAAATCTCATCAAGATGGCCTTCCCATGTATTTGCAATAAAGCGAATCTATGGGAGGCTTTTTCATTTTCAAAAGGAGATATTTTATTTATGTGAGCTGGAAAAAGGTAAGAACTGTCTGTAATCAGGCAGTTTTTACTTGGAAACAGGTTCTAACATTGTCCGTCCCTCGGAGCCAAATTAGTTATTAGTTTTTAGTTGCTAGCTAATATCAGCGGTTTGCCCCGTTAGAAAGCTTTGCTTTTTAATGGGGTTTTTTGCCTGCGCTGAGAGTATCGAAGCGTTTACGCTGAGCCCTTCGACCGGCTCAGGACTTACGTTCAGTCAGCCGAAGTGATAAAATGAATCAATGGAACCGTTAGCTTCAAAAATCAGGCCAAAGACCTTAAAAGAATTCGTGGGTCAGGATCATTTAGTCGGCGAAGGAAAACCTTTGAATGTTGCCATAAAGCAAAAGCATCTGTTTTCGTTTGTTTTTTGGGGTCCGCCTGGAACCGGAAAAACAACTTTGGCGAAAATATATGCCAAAAGTTTGGATGCCAAGCTTTACGAATTATCTGCGGTTTCCGCCGGCAAAGCAGATATCAGGAAAATAATCGAGGAAGATACGAAAGACTATCCCAAGGTTTTATTCTTGGACGAAATTCACCGTTTCAATAAGGCCCAGCAGGATTTTCTGCTTCCTTATGTGGAAAGAGGGGACATAACTTTAATCGGAGCCACTACGGAAAATCCAAGCTTTGAAATAATTGCGCCTTTGCTTTCCCGTTGCAGGATTTTTGTTTTGTACGAACTTTCAGATAAAGAGATGGAAACCATCATTAAGCGAACCAAATTCAAATTAGACAAGAAATCAATTGACTGGTTGATCAATATGGCAAACGGAGACGCAAGGCAGGCCATTACCATGCTTGAAAATACGCAAGAGCTTTATAAGAAGATCACCGTGGAGAATCTAAAGAACGCCTTGCAGTCAAAATTCTTAAGATACGATAAAGCAGGGGAGGAGCATTATAATACAATTTCGGCTTTTATTAAAAGCATGAGAGCCAGCCAACCTGATGCTGCTTTGTATTATCTGGCCAGAATGATTGATTCCGGAGAAAATCCGAAATTCATCGCCAGAAGAATGGTTATCTTTGCTTCGGAAGACATAGGATTGGCTCAACCAACGGCTTTGGTTGTAGCTAACGACGTATTCAGAGCAGTGGAAATTATCGGATTGCCGGAGTGCGGCATTAACTTAGCTCACGGAGTTGTCTATCTTTGCCAATGCAAGAAAGACAGAAGCTCATATAGCGCATATATGGCTGCAATGGAAGACGTAAAGAAGTATGGAAACTTGCCCATTCCTTTAAGATTGCGGAATGCGGAAACAAAGCTTATGGAGGATTTGAATTACGGAAAGGGATACGAGAAGTATTCTAAAGAAGATTATCTGCCCGATCAATTAAAGGGAAAGAAGTATTTAAGGCAATAGATTGTATGATAAAAAGAATCGCCAATCAGGCGGCGTAGCCCCGTAGTGAAAGCGAAGCTTTCTACTACTGGGGTTTTTTGGTAGAATGGGAGAACATGAACAAAAATGAGAAAAGGATAGATGAATATAACGAAGACCCCTTTCAGACAAAAGAAGACTTGTTTCAGAAGTCATTACATGGAGAGGCTGATTTTTATAAAGGGTTAGCAAGATATCAGTATAAAAGCGTTTGGATGTTTTTATTTGCTTTCCTGATAGCACTTTTTATTTCGTTTGCAGGATTGGTTTGTATAAGCATAGTAATAGCTAGTGCAATTTCAGCCGTTAAACAACATGTAAGCATGGTGTCGTTCATTCCTGGAGGTATTTTTGCATTATTTTTGGGCGTATTAATAATTTTAATAGCTTATAAATTATTAAAATCATTGGTGCACACATTTTCTATAAAAGAAAGAGAGTTTAAGATTAAAGCAATTGCATTATTAATTATCCCGTTCTCTATATTTATTCTTATTTGCGTTTTGATTCTAAAAGTTATATTCACAATGGATATTACTTTTTAGATTAGACAGGTTCTAACATCCCTATTCCTTCGGACGGGCAAAGCGTCCATCAGGGAGAGCACTTCGACAAGTCCTTCGACAGTGAGCTCAGGACGAACTGCTAAGTGTAAACCGACAAAATCGCCCGACACGTTAGTGTATAGGGCGATTTTTACAAACCAGTCGCTATCGCTCCCTGTAATTGCAAACCAATTAAGGATAAAATGAGGTATGAAGATATTATTTGTTTGCCGGGGGAATGTTTCTCGAAGCCAGATGGCCGAAATATATTATAATTCTTTTACCAAATCCAGTGACGCATCCAGTGCCGGAGTTTTAGATTTTACTCCTCTAAAATATGGGCATCCGGCGAAAGAAGTTATTCAGGTGATGAAGGAAGACGGTATTGATATATCGCAAAAAATCGTTAAGTTTATAAAAAAAGAAATGGTAGATAATGCCGACAAAATTTTTATTATGTGTAGAAAAGAAGAATGCCCCGACTTTTTATTGAATTCCAGTAAAATCATTTTCTGGAATATTGACGATCCTTATGGAATGGATTTAGAAAATCACAGAAGAATCAGAAACGAAGTGAAAGAACGCGTTATCCAATTAATTAAGGAATTAAACCATGATTAAAGCGGTAATTTTCGATTACGGCGGCGTAATAATAAAATGGGCACATTGCACAGGTTCAATAGCGCGAGCTTATGAAGTTCCTAAAAAATTTTTGGCAAAGGAAATGAGGCCTATTTTAGATGTTTTTCAGAAAGGAGTTATTACTGAAAATAAATTTTGGCAGAAATTATCCTTATCTTTGAGAAAGCCCATTCCTAATAATAAAAAAGAGCTGTGGCGCGAGTGCCTCGAAAAAGATTTTCATATATATCCGGAAATGACTCGCTTTGTTAAAAAACTTAGGTCACAGAGGATTAAAACGATGGTATTGTCAAATATAATAAAACCCCATATTGAAGTTATTAAAGAACACTCGGGCTATAAAGGTTTTGATTTTGTAATGTTGTCTTGTAGTTTAGGTACGCGGAAGCCGGAATTAAAGATTTATCGTCTGGCGCTAAAGAAATTAAAAGTTAAACCAAAAGAATGCATTTTTATTGACGACATAAAAGAATTTTTAAAACCAGCTAAGAAACTTGGGATAAAAACAATACTTTTTGAAAACCCTCAAAAATTGAAATCTGATTTAAGAAAAATGGGGATTAGAATTTAACTTTAAGAACAAACTCGAAAATCTCCTTGTGCCTGGCGGCTGGGAGATTTTTTGCTTTTATACTTGACAAAAATATATGCGTTTGCTATAATATGGACACGATGAGTTCATTGAAAATTCAATAGGAATTGCCTTCTCAAAAAAGGAAATAACATTAAACAGTTTCCTTTTTTGAGAAGGCAAACAAAACAAAAAGCCTACGTAAACAACGGGGAGAAAGGAGCATCATAGTCATGGCATAACCATGGCCGAGTGCTCCACGTACGGAGACAAACCCAAAGGAGGAATTGATTCTATGAATAAGAAAGCGACGACGATGTTGCTTTTATTCCTAGTTTTTTTGGGAATGGAAGTAGCATTAAGTAATGCAACGGTTGTTTCTCCTCCACAACAGATCCAGCTTGAAGGTGGAGAAGAAGACAATGCAGGGAATTGGAAAGGTGGTTACTGGACGTTTACCGTCTCAGTGGATCAAGCCGATTCTCTAGTGGGAAGAGTAACTCTTCCTGCGAATACGACTGAGAAAGGAGAAGCTGGAAGCGAAGTAAAAACAAGGAAAACAATCGAGATACAAATAGCTCCAAAGAAGGCATACTACCGACGAATGCTGAAACTGGCCCCAATTGAAGACCGAATAGTCTCGCCAAAGACATTCAAGGGTTCCCTGAGCAAAGTCTGGGGAACATGCGGATGGGATACATCTGTGAGCATTGATTCAGTGGTAGCTGAATACTATACATGGGCAGAGTCTTCTTGGCAGAAATACACGGCCTTTGATGTATCTGTATATATCGAAGGAAAACTGCAAGGGACGACAACTTTCAACACCGAAACAGGAACCAAGGATCTGATGATCAATACAACAAAAGGAACAATGTTGATCAAAAACTTGGGTCGTCTGGAAGGTGACTACACTGAACCACAAGTGCCGAGCGAAGTAGTAATCTTCAATGATAACTACGTATTCTCGGGCGATGCAGTGCAGTACATAAGGTTTGACCACGGAAGACAAGTTAAATACTGGGCTTCCGACAAAAGCTACTTGATGTACATCGAGAACAGCAATGCCTATTCTACCTTCTGGTTTGGTACAGTAAGGTGGAACCCAAATAGCGTCGGAGACAAAGAAGTCGCTGATGGCCCTGCGCCATTCAATAATCCAGGCCTTACAGGCTACGATATAATCGCACCTGAAAAAGGCTGGAAAGGATGCGACAGTCTCTGGGACCTCATTAGAGAACCAGTGCTACCAGCAATATATCCAGAAGAAGGAGACAATAGCCTGATTTGGTACATCAACAAGATGTGCTCAGTGGGCAACATTGCAGACACATGGCTAGCAGGATACGATTGGAACATCGAGCAAAAAGACGGCAAGCCAAACGCCGTGATAGTAGATATGCCATGGGGCGCATATAGTGGAGCGCCAATAGTGACATTCTATGTACCAAGTGAATTAGCAGAGACATGGGTCTACAGACCGCCGATAAGCGATGTACGAATACAGAATGCCATATGGCTGGATGGATCTGATATTTTGCAAGCCGGAAAGAAGAAATGCCAACTGGAACTCAAGCAATATGCAAGAGTAAACAGCAGCGCAACAATATACGCAGAGACAACCACAACGCGAGCTTCGGTTAAGCCAACGAGCATTACCGTAACAATGGCACCAAATGAAACAAAGACAGTGACCTTCGAAGTGTCAGATCTTGGCGTCGATGCTAATACTACTGGAACAGTAATGTTCACAGTGAAAAGAAGCTGGGACGGAGTGCAAACGAGCGTATCTCAACTGAGCTTTAAGCTAGTTGCCCCAGTGCTGCCAGATGATTACAACAAAACTAATGTAATCGACAGGACAGGACCACCAGAAGGCACAGATCCAGCAAAAGTCAGCGAAGGAACACCAACATTGGCGCTGGTTGTAATAGTTTGTGCGACTGCTATAGCCATTACATTGATGGCATTGTTTGTTAGAAATAAGAGCTACCGCGATGCAACAAAAAAAGCTGCCAAAGGAACTGCAAATCTTGCAAAGACGGTTGTGAAACCATTCTATGCCAGGAATCCAGGAGCCACCACTGCATGCATAATTGGAGCAGTAGTATTTTTTGGACTACTATTCAACATGAAGTGGCTTCCATGGTTAAGAGCCTTTCCAATCGACGTTGAAATTCCATTTGTTGGAGGATTTCACAGCGATTGGTTCTGGATACTAGGAACCTTTGTGGGTTTTGTATCCATGGTATGTGGTTTTTGGAAGCTCTTAGTGAGCAGAGTGCCGCAAGTGGTACAGCCAGTGCAGATAGTCATTGCAAAAGCAGCCGAAACAGCAACCAAAGTCGTAACTGAAGGAACAAAAAAGATTTCGGACTACTTCAAGAAAGAGGATTAAACTCTTTAGGTAAGTCTGAAAAGGAGAAAGGAGACCCTCTTTTTCTATAGTTCTTAATTTCCCCGGCCCATCGTGGGCTTTTTCTCTTTTTTAATCACTGAATAAATGATTAGTTTTTTATTTTTTAACGGAGTTTATTTCATGAGCGTCAGATGGGAGCAATAGAATTGAGATTTCAACTGATTTTTATTAGAAAAATATGGTATAGTTATTTAATGAAGAGGAATAAGTTACATATTTTCTTTTTTATATTGATAGTAATAAGCTTCGGGATTATTGGATATTTTGGATATCAGAATTATTTGCTGAAAAAAAACAAACTATTTCTTGAGAGTGAACTTTCAAAAACCCGAGCCGATTTTGCTTCAACAAAAAAAAATCTTGAAGCGCTTATTGAGTCTATTCAACAGGAGCTCGCAAAAACAAAAAAAGACTTTGAAGCGCTTGTCAATTCTCTTCAGCAAAATCTCGCTCAAACAAAAACCGAACGGGACGATTTTTCATTAAAATATAGCGAAGAGAAAAACAGAATGGATTCTTTTTCCTCGCAGATCGAAGGCATCCAAGGCACAGTTGGAACTTTGGAAAGATTAAGCCAGACAGATGAAGAATTGCTTGAAAAATATTCTAAAGTTTTTTTTCTTAGCGAAAATTATATACCCAGAGCATTCATTAAAATAACACCCGAATATAGTTTTGATACCCAAGAGGATTATTTGATTTATGATAAAATTTGGCATTTTTTGCAAGAGATGTTGATAGCCGCAGAAAACGCCAATATCCACATTAGAATTATCTCGGCTTACCGCTCATTTGGTATGCAGGCTGATTTAAAATCATCTTATAGTATGATTTATGGTTCTGGTGCCAATAAATTTAGCGCAGACCAGGGTTATTCAGAGCATCAGCTTGGCACGACTCTTGATTTTTCAACTGAAGAAATTGGAGCTTCTTTCTCAATTTTTGATAAAACAACGGCCTACCGATGGCTTTTAGAAAACGCTTACAAATACGGATTTATTCTTTCGTATCCGGAAGGTAATCAATATTATCAGTTTGAGCCGTGGCATTGGAGATTTATAGGCAGAGGTTTGGCTGAAAAATTGCACCAAGAAGGCAAAAATTTTTACGATCTTGACCAGCGCGAAATTGACCAATACCTGATATCTTTTTTTGATTAGATATTTTCAAGATATCGCGTCATATTGGAGTGATTAATTTTATCACTCTTTTTTGTTTTTAGCCTTGCAGTACCACAGGTCTTGACAAAAGAATTACTATGATTTAAAATCAAAATAGAACCTTACCAATTGAAGACTGATTTTAAAGTCTGATGGAAGGGTTTGGGAAAGAAAAAATAAAATAAAGTATAGAAGGAGGTGGAAAGAATGAATGAAACAAGACTGATAATCATACTTGTCGTTTTTGGCTTGCTGTCAACTATCCTTGCGGGCTCTATCTTCAATTTGATGTACTATGCCTACGATAATTTCTATGTTCAGCCGTTTTTGGACAGCCTACCGGAAATCGAGCGCCTTTATGCAAATCCCGCACCATTCTATTCAACGAAGTATGGAATTACAGAGATAGCAGCAAAGGTCTTTATCGCTTTGGCTTGGCTGATGCTCTTGATATACGTATTGCGACTCCATGTTTTATCATGGAAGAAAAACAGGAGTAGTTCTTCTGTTGCCAGTTTTTCTAATATTCGAAAAAAGACTATAACGATACTATGGATTTCTTTGTTTCTGATTGCGTTCACTGTCTCTATTAGCCCCGTCAAAGCAACTGATCTCTATGAGGTTGATGTGCTGGGAATCCGTGACGAAGAAGCAAGGGCTCATCCTGAATGGACAACGAATCTCGCAAGTTTGCTTCAGGAAGTAAATGAGCGTAGATTCATTCCCCACGGCATCGTCTTTAATTTTCGAGGCTGGTTGCGATTCGATTGGGACAGCGATGATGCTACTATATATGCCTACGATTTGACGCAAGAGTGTATTCTTGAGAGCGGCTTACCACACGCAGAAACACGAATAGCGGTACCACCTGATTTCATGGTGGGCCAAGGATTTCCCGGATGTGCTTGGACTGATCCTACTAATGGCGCCACTTATTACATTGATTTGCTTTTTATATTCACTGGCCAGGATAACTGTGACATCGGTGCATTGAGTGTCCCGGAAATAAATATGACAATATTCAAAAAGAATAATTGTCTTAATTTCCATGACATGACTCATGAGCTGGGGCATCAATTCTATGTCCATCATTGCGGAGAGAACTGGTGTGTTATGACCTTAGGCCTGTTTCAGGGTGATGACTTTGGCTCGCGCTGTGGTGCTTTTCTTAACGCGATGCGAGGCAAGTGGACTTCGGATATACAAGTTTTCGTGGGGCTAAATCCTCTTCAAGGAACGCTTGCGACAGACTTTCAATCGTTTGAATGCGAATGCGAATGGGTCAGCGGTAACTGCTATTTGTGCGCAACAAGAAAATCGGGCACAATATTCAGCGTTTCTATTCAGGTACAGGGTTTGCCCGGATGGATATTCGACCATTATCTCGTTACAAAACAAAATATGTTTGGCTACGAAAACGGCTCGCCAGCAGATTCCTACAATATCTATGAACAGAGTTTCACCCTCGTTACGAATAGAACTGTGACTGTGATTCCGGTCTTTCGAAAAGGATCTGTTCTTTCAGTCTGGAATATTAGAGCTGGAAATACGGACCCAGGTTCCGGAGCCCATACTTATGAGATCAACACGAATGTGATAGCTAATGCACTGCCCGAAAACGAAACAATTCTTTTCAAGAATTGGTTTTACGGAATTTCACAGGTTCAAGAAGAGAACAGCGCGCCAGCGGTTATTGGCGGAGCAAGCTTTTTTAGCGGATTCAATATTGTGTTCGCTCAAACGTTTGTGCACGAAAGAACATTTGTTGCCTCGTGGCTAAGACTGAAACTCAATAAAACCTGTCCTATCGGGTATCGTGAGATGTTCTGGGTTTGTCTAACCTGGGCTTTCGACGGCGTTCCTTACGACTTCGGTTCGTATTTAGTTGGCAATGTTTTCTATGCAATCGGAGTCTCTCTAAGCAGTCAGGGAAACTGGTACGATATAAAGCTGCCGGAGATAATGCTTCAGGCGAATACCCAATACGCAATCCAATTATGCCAGTACGAACTAAAATTTGCTCCTCTGTCTTGGTGTTACAGCTCGGATACTTATTCAGAGGGTAAGGCTTTTGTCTCACCCGATGGCGGAAGAAACTATTTCGAGCTAAATGCCGACTTTCTTTTCCAGATTGAAGGCTATGAAACAATGGTTAGTAATGAAAATCAAATAACTATCACCATGAGCGATAATGCATCACTGTATGGTTGCTTCATGAGTCTTGATCTCAATGAAGACGGTCTGATTGATATCTTTGATATAGTACAAGTTGCGGTTGC
>Ga0315293_10004179_pt1 | contig 13783 bp, 10 predicted proteins | sample YL17G13_20_MG_FD_203071 | JGI IMG/M metagenome (GOLD analysis project Ga0315293, IMG submission 203071) | Sediment microbial communities from Yellowstone Lake, YNP, Wyoming, USA - YL17G13_20 | ecosystem: Environmental > Aquatic > Freshwater > Lake > Sediment | place: USA: Wyoming | collected... | reverse complement strand
GGGGCGTACCGGGCCGGGGGGCGCTGCGTGTGGGGTGGGGGGGCCCCCCCGGGGGGGCGGGCACGTCTCTCTCCGGGGCCTTGAACCGGGGCACGGCATGAAGGCATTCTTAAAAGCCCTACGATACTGCTGGCCCTACCGCAGCCTGATCATCCTGGGCTGGGTGTGCTCGCTGCTGGGCACGGTTTTTTACATGGGGTCCATCACCAGCGCCGCCCCCCTCCTGAATCTCCTCTTCCAGGAATCCGCCAAGAACGTCCGCTACTACCACCGCCCGATGCCCACGCCGGCGGATCCGAACCGCAAGGTGTGGACGCTGGAGGCCTCACCCCACTGGAAGGTGGTCGAGGACCCTGCGGTGGAGACGTTTGCGGTCGCGGGTGACACCGTCCGCGTCAAACCGGGCCTGCCGATCATCCAACTGCACGAGGGCCTGGACGTCCTCGCCATCCAGGCCGAGGAGTCGCACAAGTTCTACGCCCCGGCGGCGCGGTGGCTGACCAACCTCCTGCCCGCCGATCGTTATGACTGCCTGCTGTGGATCATGGCCGCCGTGGTGGCCATGACGATCCTGCGCGGGGCGCTGCGCTACGCCAATGACTACCTGGTGGGCTACGCCACGAACCGGGCCATGCTGGCGCTGCGCCTGCGCGTGTACGATCATGTGCTGCGCACCCCCCTGGCCGACTTTACCCGCATCGGCCCCAGCGACACGATGAGCCGCTTCCAGCAGGATTGCTTCCTCGTCCAGGAAGGCATGAAGACGCTTCTCGGGAAAGTCTTCAGCGAGCCCATCCGCGCGACCGCCTGCCTGGTTGTGGCGGTGGCGGTCGGCGTTTCCATCGACCCCTGGCTGCCGGTCATCGTGCTGGTGGCGGCGCCGCTGATCATGTACATGGTGCGGCAGTTCGCCAAGCTGATGCGCCGCTCCAGCCGCAAGTCCCTCGAAAGCTGGGCCGTCCTGATGGGCATTCTCGAAGAAAGCCTCTTCGGCATCCGCGTCGTCAAGGGCTATGAACTGGAAGGCCACCAGCGCCGCAAATTCTTCCAGACCAGCCGCCGGCTCTTTAAGCAGATCCTCCGCGGCATCCGCATCGACGCCATCACCGAGCCCGCCGTCGAGACCATCTTCACCATCGCCGTGACGGGCGGCGTGATCCTGGCCGGCAAGATCATCATCGACCGGGCCCTCGGCCAGGCGGGATTCACGCAACTGATGCTCTTCTTCGCGTTCCTGGCGGGCGCGCTGGACCCGGCCCGGAAACTGTCGAACGTCTCGAACCGCCTCCAGCAGGCCGTCGCCGGGTCGGATCGCGTCTTCGGCCTGATCGCCATGGACGTCGAGCCGCGCTACGGCGCCAAGGGACACATCCTCCCCAGGCTCCGCCAGTCCATCGAGTTCCGCAACGTCTCTTTCGCCTACACCGTCGGAAAGCCCGTCCTTTCCGACATCAACCTCACCGTCCGCTACGGAGAGGTCCTGGCAATCATCGGCCGAACGGGCTGCGGAAAAACGACGCTCGTCAGTCTCATCCCCCGATTTTTCGAGCCGAACGCCGGCGTCATCCTCCTCGACGGCACCGACATCCGTAACGTGACGCTCCGAAGCCTTCGCGAGCAGATCGCCTACGTCCCCCAGGAAGTCGTCCTGTTCGACGACACCGTCGCCGCCAACATCGCCCTGGGCGCCATCCGGGCCGACCGCCATCCGCCTTCTCGCGAGGCCGTCGAACGCGCCGCCCAGAGCGCCCACGCCGACGCCTTCATCCAAAAACTGCCCAAGGGCTTCGATACCGTCATCGGGGAGCGCGGCACGACCCTCTCCGGCGGCGAACGCCAACGGCTCGCCCTCGCCCGCGCCATTCTCCGCGACCCCGCCATCCTCATCCTCGACGAGGCCACGAGCGCCCTGGACGAGGAAACCCAGGCCCTCGTTCAAGACACCCTCCGGCAATTCGTCAAAGGCCGTACGACCCTTCTAATCGCCCATCGCCTGTCCACCTTGACGATCGCCGACCGGATTGCCTTAATGGATGCCGGCCGGATCGTCGACGTCGGAACCCACGAGGAACTGCTCCGGCGAAGCTCTCTGTATCAGCGCCTGAGAGATGCGGGCCTGGAATTGGGATGACCGGCGCGCAAGCGCTTTTCAATACACAACTTGGCCGCAACCCCGACCCGTGGATATCTTGTGGAAAATTTCCAGTAACCGCGCCAAGTCCTTAGTTTTCAATGGCTTGCGCCTTAGTCCTTGCCGGCAGCAATGTTAGCAGTCGTCCCGTCCGCCGTGGGGATTTTCCCGGCCGATGCGGCCCGAAAGGCTATCCGAAATGGGACCTTCGGCGGGTTTTCCGGCAGGGCGGACGGGCAATTAGTACTGATTGAACAGCACGCCGTCGCCGTCCGCGTGGCGGTCCGTCAGGTCCGCGCGGAACTCGCCGGTGGCCTCGTTGTACCACCACCCCCCGTCGGCGGCGGGCGGCGAAAACGATACGTCCACGCCGCTGGCGACCCGGATGGTTCTCTGGCTGCTGACGGGGTTGGCCGGCATCTGCTCGAGGTACGGCCCGTAAGGATGCTCCGCGTCGCACACTTCCGACACCTCGCCGTTAAAATTGGTGGCCTGGGTCATCTGCTCGCCGAGCCGGTCGCCGTCGGGATGCCGGGCGTGCTGATTGCGATAAACCTGAATGTGGGCCCGGATCTTGGAGAGGTTTTCCCTCAGATTGGCGGTGGAAGCCTCCGTCGTGATCCCCCAGTACTGGGGGATCACGATGGCCGCAAGGATTCCCAGCAAAATCACAACCACGAGGATCTCGAAGAGGGTAAACCCCGGTCGGAATCGGTCCATAAAATGGTTCCCGTGCCATCCCACCCGCCGCGCCCGAACCCCGCGCGGGGCCCTCAGGGGGCTGCCACCTGCTTTGGACCCTTATAAGCCGCCCGCCGGCCGCAATCCAGACTTTTCTGCCGACCCCGAGGTTTTTTTTCTTGTCTTCGCCCGCCGAAATGAACATCTTTACGTTGACGGGGCAGGGCGCTTGTGGTAATCTTTTGTGGCTGCACCGGAGCCGCCGCACGCGGCCCTGGTCGGACGGGGCGCGGCGATTCGGCGAGGGGTCGAGGGCCCGCTCCGGCGGCCTTTTTCCATCTATGGACATTCCTGAAAATCGGGAGGCGACGTCTGTGGCGTCCTTGCAGTGGAGCCAGTGGCAGCAGGCCCTCGCGCAGGTCCAGGAAGTCTCTCCCGGCGTGACCGTCCCGCCCTGGTTGTCCCGCGCGTCGTTGTCGGAGTTGGACGCCTCGCACGTGGAGGTCCGGCTTCCCGAAACGGCCGAGGCGGCCCAGGTCAGTGCGGCGCTCCACGCGGCGCTTCGGCGCGCCCTGGAACGGACCCTGGGGCGACGCATCGAGTTGGCGTTCAGCCCGGCGCCGGCCCCCTCAGCCGCCTCGCCGTGGCCCGCCCGGTTTCTGGAGTCGGACCGGCCGCGGCTCAACCCCCAATACACCTTTGACAATTTCGTCACGGGTCCCTGCAACCGGATGGCCCACGCCGCGGCCCTGGCGGTCGGCGACCTTCCCGGCCGGGCCTATAACCCCCTGTTCATCCACTCCAGCGTCGGCCTCGGCAAGAGCCACCTGATTCAGGCCGTCTGCCACAAGGTCCTCAGCACCCGGCCCGAGGCCGCCGTCATGTACGTCTCCTGCGAAGACTTCGTCAACCAGTTCATCACCGCCATCGAACGCGGACAGATCGAGGATTTCCGGTACCGGTTCCGCCATCTCGACGCCCTCGTCATCGACGACATCCATTTCCTCGCCGACAAGGACCGGACCCAGGAAGAGTTTTTCCATACCTTCAACACGCTCTACCAGTCGCAGAAGCAGGTGGTCCTCTCGAGCGACTCCCCTCCTCACGAAATCCCGCGCCTCGAAGAACGACTGGTCTCGCGATTCAAGTGGGGGCTCGTCGTTCGCATCGACCACCCCAGTTACGAGACCCGTGTCGCGATCGTTCAGAAAAAATCGCGGCTGCGCGGCATCGAGTTGCCCGAAGACGTCGTCCGGTACGTCGCGACGGTCCTCGACACCAACAATCGCGAACTCGAGGGCGCTGTCATCCGGATCCTCGGCTACGCCTCGCTCTGCAACCGCCAGGTCGATGTCGAACTCGCCAAAGAGGCCCTCCGGGACCTCGTCAAAGCCCCGAGCCGAACCATCGCCATCCAGGACATCGTGGACGCCGTCCTCCAACGCCACAACGTGCGGCTGTCGGACCTCCAAAGCAAACGCCGAAGCCAGTCGGTTGCCGCGCCGCGCCACCTGTGCATGTACCTGGCCCGGCAGTTGACCAACCGGAGCCTCGAAGAAATCGGGGCCTTCTTCGGCGGGCGGGACCACACCACCGTCCTGCACGCCGAACGCAAGATTCGACTAATGATCGGGCGCGACCCGGGGTTCCGCAGTCTCGTGGAAACCCTCGAGCGGGACATCCTGAGGGAATGACGCTGTGCCGGATAAGAGGCGGTGGAAAAGCCGTGGCGCCGCCGTGGCGCCAAAGCAGGCCGGCCAGGGGCCTCGACCTTGAAAAAAGAGCGCCACGGAACCCGGCCAGAGATTCCACGGCCGTTCTCACGGGTTTTCAACATCGACCCGGAGAAAAGAGTTTTCGTAACCGCTTCTGCGGAAATGAGTTAAAACTTGTTTCGGGTGGTAAATAAACATATCACGCGAATATGATGATGAGTGATAACTTATATCTAATCTAATATAGTAATAGGGGCGATTGGCCAAGGAGGATATTGCATGAAAGCGGTCTGTGATTGTGCCACGTTGACCCGGGGAGTCCAGGTTGCCTCCAGCGTAGTGGCTCCCCGAAGTCCCAAACCGGTTTTGGGATGCATCAAACTCGAGGTGGAAGCCAAGCAGATAACGTTGCTGGCCACGGATCTGGAAGTCGGGATCCGCGTCGAACTCGACAAGGTGGAGGTAAAGGAACCCGGTACGGCACTGGTGCCGGCGGACCGGCTGCATGCCATCCTTCGCGAACTTGAGGCCGAGACAGTCTCGCTGACCTCCACGGGGCAGGAAACCGAGATCTCCGTTCCTTCGGCCAGGTTCAAGGTTCTGGGAGACGATCCGGCGGACTTTCCGCCCATTCCGGAGTTTCCATCCTCCGGCGCGTTCAGCGTTGCGGTGGATGAACTCCTGAGCCTGATCAAGCGAACCCTTTTTGCCACGGCGAAGGAGAATACCCGGTACGCCCTGAACGGCGTGCTCTGGGAAGTCGAGGGCACCAACCTCGTGATGGTGGCCACGGATGGGCGGCGGTTGAGTCTGGCCAGGGGCAAGTGCAAAGAGGGTCCGAAAGAAAAGGCGGCCGCCATCGTTCCGAGCAAGGCCATGCAACTGGTGGAGCGGTCCCTAGCCGACTTGTCGGAGGCGAAGGGACAGGTCCGCATCGTTCTCAGCGGGAAAGAAATCCTCCTGGAAACGCCCTCCGTGGACGGCGGGCGCCGGATCGTTTATTCCCGGCTCGTCGATGGCCACTTCCCGAAGTACGACGACGTGGTTCCGAAGGACTCCGACAAGAAGGCTGTTTTGAAAACGGCCCCGTTCCTGGCCGCGGTCCGCAAGGCCGCCCTTCTCACGAACGAGGAATCCAGGGGGATCACGCTGAAGTTCGACGCCAAGGAACTGGTCGTCACGAGCCGGACCCCTGAAATGGGCGAGGCGGAGGTCCGCATGCCGGCGGAGTATTCCGGCGACGGCCTGGAAATCGGATTCAACCCCCAGTATCTGATGGACGCCGTCAAGGTAATTGATGCGGAAGACTTCGTGTTCGCCTTCAAGGGCCCGAACAAGCCCGGCATCATCACCGAGGGGCGGATGTTCACCCACGTGGTGATGCCGATCAGCATCGTGTAGCAGGGGAGCGGGTATGCCCACAGGGCCCCTTGAAGCCTCGGACTTCGACAAGGATCGGTCGGAGACGGTGGGCGAGATCCTGCGCCGCTGGGTCGCGCGCCGCGGCCTTCTGAAGACGTCCGAACGCCGGCGCCTCTGGGACGCTTGGCAGCGCCTGCTGGGTCCGGATGCGGCACAAACCCGCCTCGAGGGCCTTAAAAACCACGTCGCGACGTTCGCCGTGGAATCGAGCGCCCTGTTGTCGGAACTGAATAATTTTCGCCGGCAGGAACTCCTCGAAACCCTCCACCGCGAGGTGAAAACGTATTTTGTGCGGGACATTCGGTTTCGGCTGATCAAGCGTCGGCCGCCTGCCGGCAAGGGCGGCCCCGGAGAAGGGAAGTGATTCGAAGGATGGCCAAGAAGACTGGCGGCCCTCAATCTAAGGTGGCGGCCCGGAAGACCCGGAGCCCGGCCAAGGCCGAGGTGACGGCGACCGACGGGGCCTATAGGGCCGATGCGATCCGGGTCATGAAGGGCCTCGATGCCGTTCGAAAAAGGCCCGACATGTACATCGGCGACCGCCACCAGCGCGGCCTCCACCACCTCGTCAACGAGGTCGTCGACAACTCCATCGACGAGGCCATGGCGGGCTACTGCACCGACATCTTTGTCACGGTCCACGCCGACGGCAGCGTCAGCGTCGCGGACAACGGGCGCGGCATTCCCGTTGACCTCCACAAAGAGGAGAAAAAACCCGGCGTCGAGGTCGCCCTCAGCATGCTCCACGCCGGCGGAAAATTCGACCACTTGACCTACAAAGTCTCGGGCGGACTGCACGGCATCGGCGTCAGTTGCGTCACCGCCCTGGCGGAATGGCTCGAAGTCGAAGTCCGACGCGACGGCGGCATCTGGCGCATGGCGTTTGCGCGCGGCAAGAAAACCCGCGACCTTAAACAGGCCGGCAAGTCCGCCAAGACCGGCACGACGATTACCTTCAAGCCCGACCGGGAAATCTTCGAGGACCCCACCTTCAAGTTCGAAATCCTCGAAGGGCGGCTCCGTGAAGTGGCGTACCTGAACGAGGGTCTCCACATCCACCTCAAGGATGAACGCGACGGCCGCGAGGCCGATTTCCGGCACAAGGACGGCATCCGCGCCTTCGTCAAACACCTCAACGAGGGGAAGGACACCGTCCACCGCGACATCATTTACTTCCGCCGCGCCGATCCCGCCACCGCCACCGGGGTCGAAGTCGCCATCCAGTACAACGACGGCTACACCGAAAACATTCTTTGCTTCGCCAACAACATCAACACCATCGAGGGCGGCGCGCACCTGTCGGGCTTCAAGGCGGCTCTGACGCGGACCCTCAACTTCTACGCCAAAAAGCAAAACCTCCTGAAAGGCGACTCCCCCCCCAGCGGCGACGACCTCCGCGAAGGCATGACCGCCGTCCTTTCCGTCCGCATCGCCGACCCAAGGTTCGAAGGACAAACCAAAACCAAGTTGTCCAACAGCGAGGTCGGCACGTTCGTCGAGACGGTCACGAACGAAATGTTGGGGCAGTACCTGGAGGAGAATCCCGGCACCGCCAAGAAGATTATCGGCAAGGCCGTTCAGGCCATGACGGCCCGCGAGGCGGCCCGCAAGGCCCGCGACCTCGTCCGCCGCAAAGGCGCGCTGGCCTCCGGGAACCTTCCGGGGAAACTGGCCGACTGTTCCGAGCGGGACCCGGCGCTCTCGGAGGTGTTCCTGGTCGAGGGCGATTCGGCGGGCGGCAGCGCCAAGCAGGGCCGTGACCGTCGGACGCAGGCCATTCTGCCCCTCAGGGGCAAGATCCTGAACGTCGAGAAGGCAAGAATCGACAAGATGCTCGCCCACGAGGAAATCGTCACGATCATTTCGGCCCTCGGGACGGGCATCGGCACGGACGACTTCGACATTTCGCGCGCCAGGTACCACAAGATCATCATCATGACCGATGCCGACGTCGACGGGTCGCACATCCGGACGCTCCTCTTGACGTTCTTCTATCGGCAGATGAAGGAGTTGATCGAGCGCGGTTACGTGTACGTCGCTCAGCCGCCGCTTTATCGCGTGATGCGCAAGAGCCGCGCCCAGTACGTCCTCAGCGACCGCGAGATGAAGATGACGCTCCTCAGGCTGGGCCTGGAGGGGGCCGCCCTCCGCCTCAACCCGCCGCCGAAGAGCCGCAAGAAGTCCGGCGAAGAGATCGGCGGCGCGAAACTCGAGGAACTCGCCCTCCTCCTGGCCGAGGCCGAGGAGATGATCCGGTCCATCGAGCGTCGCGGCATCCCGTGGGAAGCGATCCTCGCGGCCCGCAACAAGGCCGGCGAGTTCCCCGCCTGGGCCGTCCGGATAGACGGCACGTCGAAACTGTTCCACGCCGAGGCCGAGGCCGAGAAGGCCATTGCCGCCGCCTATCCGAAATCCGCGAAGGCCCACGCCAGGGCCGGGGCGGCCAAAGAGGCTAAAGAGACCAAGGAAGCCCAAGAGGCCAAGCCCGCGACGGAGGAGCCCGAACCGGAAATTCCCGAGCCGGAGGAACTTTTCGGCGTCAAGGAACTCAACAAGATCAATCGGAAACTGGAGACGTGCGGCTTGAGCCTGGCGGATTGGCGCCTGGAGGCCGAGGAGGCCGTCGGCGGCGAAAAGCCCTACACGAAGTTCACCGTCGTTTCAGACTCCGGCAGCGTGGACGTGCCCGCCGTCGCACAGATTTTGCCGACGGTCCGGCGGCTGGGCCAGAAGGGGATGGATATTCAGCGATTCAAGGGCCTCGGCGAAATGAACGCCGAGCAACTCTGGGAGACGACGATGGACCCCGCGCGGCGGACCCTGAAAAAGATCCTCATCGAGGACGCCGCCGAGGCGGAACACATCTTCAGCGTCCTCATGGGCTCCAACGTCGAACCGCGCCGCCAGTTCATCGAACGACACGCCCTCGAGGTCCGCAATTTGGATGTGTAGCAATCCCTCTCCCCCGGCGGGAGAGGGTAGGGTGAGGGGGCAGCCGCTTTTATAGGTGTCATTCCGAGCGCAGCCGAGAAATCTCGCTGTGCCTTGCCATGTCGGCGGTCTCTTGGATAGGGGGCTCGCTCATGAAAAGTCGGGTTCTTATCGCTCTGGGAATCGCAGCTGTGGGCATTGTGTTGTTTACTCTCCTTCTTCAGGCGATGCTGATTGGCCAATGGGCCTATGCCTCGCTTATTTCCGTGCTTGCCCTCATTTGCGTGGCTATTGTTCTCTTGCCACGGCTAAAGGAACTGGATCTCAAAAATCTGAGGCTCACACTTGCCGAGATCAAGCAAGTGAAGGCAGAAGTCGAGGAAATATATTCTGGAATTAGCCATTTGAAGCGAAACCCGATGATGATGGATGACGCAAAAATGAGGGAACTTGGGTTTGGCGAACCAGAACCAGGCGGTCTTCCTGGCATATGTGCCATCATGAGATATCCTGCAGGCTGCATAAAAAGAGAACGAGAACGCTTGGCTCGGATTTTCGTTAAGGAAAGACCGTTCGAGAAGATTGCCGAGGCCATTTTAGACGACTCCCTTGACGAGAAGGTGTTCAAGTGGAACGGGCCAGAGGTTGGTTTGGATGTTCCGCCAAAATCCCATGAGGAGAGGGAGCGGGAGAAGAAGGAAAAGGAGAAGCAACAGTAACGCTGAATGTGCGAATTGTAGAGCGGGCATTTTGCCCCCACCGGACGTAAAACTTTTCATTTGACGGCGAGACCCCTCGACTTCGCTCGGGGTGACAACGGAGAGCAGGTCCGCTCGCCGATTGACCCCGCCCTCGCCACGCAGTAGGATGACCGCGGCGTGGGAGCAACTCCTATGATCGAAGTTCTGCTGGCGATTCTAATCCTGCTCGTCCTGGGCGTCTTTGTCTTCCTGGTGGTGTTGTCCAAGCGGCGGGGGGTGGGCGGCGCGGGCGTCGAAGCAGATCTTCGCACCCGCCTCGATGCCGAGCGGACCGCACGCGTCCAGGCCGAGACGCGCCTCGAGGCCGAACGCAAAAACCTCGCCGAGCAGAAACGCCTCCTCGATGAGGCCGAAACGAAACTCAAGGACGCCTTCGCCGCCCTCTCGGCCGACGCACTCAAGAACACCAGCCAGCAGTTTCTCGCCCAGGCCGAGGAGCGACTCAAACCCATCCGCGATCTCCTCGGCAACTACGAGCGCCATCTCGGAGAGATCGAGAAGATCCGCAGCGATGCCTACGGCGGCCTCAAGGCACACCTCGACACCCTCGCCCAGGCCCACCAGGTCCTCCAGAAAGAGGCCCACCAACTCTCCACGGCCCTGCGCTCTCCCACGGTACGCGGCCGGTGGGGAGAGATGACCCTCAGGCGCGTCGTCGAGGTGGCCGGCATGTCGCCGCAGTGCGACTTCGAGGAGCAGGTCAGCGCCACGACCGAGGACGGCCGCCTGCGGCCCGACATGAAGATCAAACTCCCCGGCGGCCGCATCATCGTCGTCGACTCAAAGGTTCCCCTGGAGTCCTACATGGACGCCATGGAAGCCAAAGACGAGGCCGCGCGGCAGGCCGCCCTGGCGGGTCACGCCCAGCAGGTTCGCAAGCGATTTCAGGAACTCAGCAAGAAGGCCTACTGGGACCAGTTCGCCGGCGCCGCCGAGTTCGCCGTGCTCTTTCTGCCGGGCGAGTCTTTCTTCAGTGCCGCCCTCGAACAGGACCGCTCGCTCATGGAAGACGCGATGGCCAATAAGGTGTTTCTCGCCACGCCCACCACGCTCATGGCCCTCCTGAACGTCGTGGCGCACGGCTGGCGCCAGCAGGAGATGGCCGAGAACGCCGAGCGGATCGGCGAGGCGGGCCGCGAACTGTACGAGCGGGTCGCCAAGTTCATCGAGCATTTCGCGAAGGTCGGCGACGGCCTGGACCGGGCGAGCAAGGCCTACCAGGCGGCGTGCCGCTCGTACGAGTCGCGGATCCAGCCGTCGGCCAAGCGGCTGGCCGAGCAGGCGGCGATCCTCGAAAAGGAGTTGCCCGAGGTGCCCACGGTGGACGGCCCGGGACGGGCTTTGCTGGCGGGCGATGCGCCAGCGGAGCCGCAGGCGTAAGGGCGGGCGGCGCGGCGGTGTTCATGGGTCGGGGCTGAAACGGAGGTCGATCATCCATGGAACAGGAATTTCTCGCGCAGGACCCGTGGCGGGTGTTTCGAATCATGTCGGAGTTCGTGGATGGGTTCGAGATGATGGCCCAGGTGCCGCCGGGCGTCAGCGTCTTCGGCTCGTCCCGCGCCACGCCCGCCCATCCGTACTATCTAAAAGCGGTCGAGGTGGGCCGCCGCATCGCCGAGGCCGGCTTTTCGGTCATCACGGGCGGCGGACCGGGAATCATGGAAGCCGCCAACCGCGGCGCCAAGGAGGCGGGCGGCGAAAGCATCGGACTCAATATCGTCCTGCCGTTCGAGCAGGTCGCCAACCCGTACCTGACGAAGGTCATCAACTTCCGGTACTTTTTCGTCCGCAAGGTGATGTTCTCGAAGTACGCGGTGGGGTTCATCTTTTTCCCCGGCGGATTCGGGACGCTGGATGAGTTCTACGATACGGTCACGCTGATTCAGACGGGGAAGATTCATCGGTTGCCGGTGGCCCTTGTCGGTAAGGATTTCTGGGGCGGCCAGTTGCGGTGGCTCCAGGAGACGGCCTGTGAGCGGTTCCAGTACATTTCACCGGCGGACATGGACCTGTTCCACCTCACGGACGATCCGGCGGATGCCGTGCGGCACATCTGCGGGCATCTGGCGCCGCGCGACCGCGAACCGGTCCGGGGCGCCCAGAAATGGGACACGCCCGAAGGGAAAGTGATACCCTAGGCGCGCCGGCGTGCGGGCCGGGCAGGGGCCGGCGGCGGTTTTTCTGGCGGCCGCGCCGGGCGGCAGGTATGCTGAAGGCCGTAGCGTCACCGTTCCTGCCCGCCTGCCGTCAGGCCACGGCACGCCTGCCGTGCCAGGGTGGCACGTGATGGGAGCCTGCGATGAGCCAAGACGAAAGGGCCTACGAGCGATTCGACTCGCCCCTCGCGAGCCGCTATGCCGGCGAGGCCATGTCGCGGGTTTTCAGCCCGGCGGCGCGGGTCCGGACGTGGCGGCGGCTGTGGCTGGCGCTGGCCGAGGCCGAAAAGGAACTCGGCCTCCCCATCACCGACGATCAGATCCGCGAGATGCGCCGACACCTCGACGACATCGATTTTGAGCGGGCCGAGGCGCTCGAGCGCACCCTGCGCCACGACCTCATGGCCCACGTCCACGCCTTCGGTGAGCAGTGTCCCAAGGCCCGCCCCATCATCCACCTCGGCGCGACTTCCTGCGACATCACCGACAACGCCGACCTCGTGGCGATGCGCGAGGGCCTGAAAATCCTCGAAGGGCGGCTCCTGACCATCGTGGACCGCCTCGCCCGTTTTGCGGCGGAGAACCGGGCGACGGCGACGCTCGGCTTTACGCATTTTCAGCCGGCCCAGCCCACGACGGTCGGGAAGCGCGCCTGCCTGTGGCTCTGGGACCTCCTCGTGGACCGGCAGGCGGTCTCGTCGGCGCGGTCGGGCCTTCGGTTCCGCGGCATCAAGGGGACGACCGGCACCCAGGCGTCGTTCCTCCGCCTCTTCGACGGCGACCACGAAAAGGTGAAGCGCCTCGAGCGCCGGGTGGCCGAGAAACTGGGCTTTGCGGAAGTCCAGCCGGTGACGGGGCAGACCTACACGCGGAAGGTGGATTCCCAGGTGCTGGCGGTCCTCTCGGGGATCGCGCAGAGCGCCCACAAGTTCGCAAACGACCTCCGGCTTCTTGCGAACCTGAAGGAACTCGAAGAGCCGTTCGAGAAAGAGCAGGTCGGTTCTTCGGCGATGGCCTACAAGCGGAACCCGATGCGGTCGGAGCGGATGACGGGCCTCGCGCGGATCGTGATGGGCCTCGAGCCGGCCGCCGCCGCCACCGCCGCCGAGCAATGGCTCGAACGGACGCTCGACGATTCGGCCGCGCGGCGGATCGTCCTTGGCGAAGGGTTTTTGGGGGCCGATGCGATCTTGCGCCTCTACCAGAACATCGTCGAAGGCCTCGTGGTCTATCCGGCGATGATCGCCCGCCACCTCGCCGAGGAGTTGCCGTTCATGGCGACCGAGAACATCCTCATGGCCGCCGTGAAGGCGGGCGGCGACCGCCAGACCCTCCACGAGGCCATCCGGCGGCACAGCCAGGAGGCGGCCCGGCGCATCAAGATGGAAGGAAAGGCGAACGACCTCCTCGCGCGGCTCAAGGCCGACCCGGCCTTCGCGAAGGTGGACATCGACGCCGAACTCGACCCGAAACGATTTGTGGGCCGCGCGCCGGAGCAGGTCGATGAGTTCCTGGCCGACCACGTGCGCCCCGTCCTCGAGGCCAATAAAGACCTCCTCGGCGCCGAGGCGGACATCAACATCTGAGCGGCAGGCGCCGTTCGGATCCGCAAGCCGCCTTCGTCATGCTACACGCGGGCTACCGCTGTGGCGCAATCCCAAATCCAAGATTCGAAAAGGCTATTTCGCCATCACCTTGTCGAACGAGGCCTTCATCGCTTCAACGTTCTCGACGGCTTCGTAACCCCCCACAGCCTTGTCTTTGGCGTAACGCATCTGGAACGTGTAGGTGATGTCCTTCGCCTTGGCCCCTGCGGCCTGGCCGTCCAGAGCGACGTCCCACCGGAGAATCCCCGCCGGCTTAAGATCCCTGACGTACACCTCGTCGGTCGATAGCGGCGCGCTCGTCGCCGCAAGTTCAATCCGCACGTCCTCGGTTTTGCAGGCCGGCATGCGGTCCATCAGGCGCACCTGGACGGGCACGTCC
>Ga0315293_10004178_pt1 | contig 13785 bp, 10 predicted proteins | sample YL17G13_20_MG_FD_203071 | JGI IMG/M metagenome (GOLD analysis project Ga0315293, IMG submission 203071) | Sediment microbial communities from Yellowstone Lake, YNP, Wyoming, USA - YL17G13_20 | ecosystem: Environmental > Aquatic > Freshwater > Lake > Sediment | place: USA: Wyoming | collected... | reverse complement strand
CACCAGCGTGATAAAGCTGCATTCCATCTGCGTGATACCACTCCCTCACTTCCACCAAGTCTAAATCTGGATAATCTTTTTCAAAGGTTACTGTTCCACCAGAAGTCCAAGCAGTATATCCTGTGCTATCCACCCCTAACAATTGAAAAGTCCTCGCCGTCTTGTTGCAATTTGCAACCGTGAAGAGCATACCATTTACTTGTGATACTGGCGGGTCACCAGCCATCATTCCAACAACTGCGAGAATCCTGACCTTTCCGCCATTAATCAAATCCTCTTTTAGTGCACTTGTTGGCCATCTATTAACTGTTACTACCGCCGGATTTGCCTGTGTAATACCAGTGATATTGCCAGCCGTTTCAACCCCAGCTTTCAAAGTAATTGTATTATCCGTATGACTGCTTATATAATAAGTAAAGGATGTTTTTTGTCCATTCTTAGTAATACGCACAGAATCACTATTCTTGACGCTGGTGTAGGGTGTGCCTGAGCCTGCCGTAATTGTCCTGGTTGCACTCTCATAAGAAGAACCACTTGTATCCCTTACATAGACCGGGATTCTTACATTGTAAACATTGTTATCCTCAAACACTCCATTTTTACAATCTATCCCGAAAATACCATCGCTATCTATATCGTGAATTACATTCCTCCTTACGGTCCAGTTTGTGCCCCACGCACTAATACCAAATTCACAATTTGCAATGTCAGAATCAGTAACTACAACGTCATCACTTTTTCTTCCATAAATACCATAACAGAATCCCCCCTCATAATCAGTCCCGGATGGCGGACCATATATAGTCACATTGTTTATCTCGACATTAGAGCAATATTGCGCCCATATACCGGCACTATTGTCTCTATCAACATAACCACTGCCTACGATTTTCATATTCCTGAACCGGATATAAGCAGCCCTGTTACTATTCACTCCTCTTCGATAATTCGGGGTTCCGGTATAGAGTTTGCCAGGATATATCCTGATGCTGTCAAAAGTTAGATAGAGATTGTAGGGACCATCAAACCGGCCTAAGTCGATATATGTAAAGACCACATCGGATTGCCCTGCGTCAGCTTTATAAGTAACCCAGTTGGTGCGACTGCTGGTAAAGTCCTCAAAAGCCCCGTAATTACCGTTGCGCAAATACACCGTGTCACCGCCGACCGCCGAGGATTGGGCCTTCGACAACGTCTTCCAGGCGTGCGACAAGGATGTGCCATCGTTTGCATCATTTCCATTAGCGGCATCGAGGTAATACACCGCCGCGCTCGCCGTGCCTGACACCATAGTATTGCAGAGCAGCCCAACCATCAGCATCGCTGATAAAGAACACTCAAGCGAACGACCAAACCGCCGCACCCGAGCCAAACGATTTACTTTTACCGTGGTTACCATTTGCCCCCTAAATTTGTTGTAGAAAATCTATTTTCGAGTCCTTGACATTATAAAGTGTAAGAATCAATCGCGACAGAAGCAAATATCGCTCCCCACAGAGATTATGGGACTTAATTCGGAAAATCAAGGCGTCTTGAAAGCCATAAGGCCCGCCAATAGCACAAGACTGGCTCTTTTATAGGACTACAAATACGTAATGGCAGCTCAACCAGCTCCGGACAACAAGGTTTTCCCCAGCCGGGCAATTTTCAAAATAAGCGCCTTGACAAAAAGCCAATTATTATATAGAATACCGCGATACTCAGTGTAATACTACCGGGGTGGGTGTTGTCACATTCCCTCGGCAGGAGGTGTAGAATCGCAAAAGAAATACGGATAAGTCAGAGGTTTGTTGGCACTATACCCCTTTGGGATTATACCCCTGCGTATAGTTGAGACAATAACTACCCGGAGGAGCCGGGTTTAATCCGATGCAGAAAGAAAAAGCTACAATACCAGCGTGGTTCATTTGGACTCTGGCCATATTACTATCCATATCCGGAGGGATAACGTATCGTGTTCTGGCATCTCGCCTGAAACTTACTACCGGTGCACCTGTAAAACTCCCTATACCTCTCAGCGACATTCCTCTGCGGGTAGGTAACTGGACCGGCCGGGATGTGCCTATCCCCACCAACATCCAGCTCGCGGCAAAAAATGATGACTATATAAATCGGCTCTATGTAAATAAGCTAACGAGCGAATGGGTGAATGTTTACGTCGCTTACACCGCACGCCCGAGAACTATGTTGGGTCATCGGCCGGATATATGTTACCCTGCGGGCGGCTGGGTCCACGATGGGACCACACCGGCGGAAGTCGTTTCCCTCTCCGGTATGAGAACACCCTGTCTAATGCACCGCTTTCACTGGCCATCAGAACAACCTGAGGAACGGGTGGTCCTCAACTTTTACATACTCAACGGTCAGCTTACGGCGAACGAAGATACATTTTCAGGCATCGGGTGGCGCACCCCCAATATAGGGGGCAACCCGGCACGGTATGTTGCGCAGGTACAGATAAGCTCGGTTCTGGAGAACTCTGCCAGAAAGGCCACGGCGGATATGAGCGAACTGCTGCTGGATTTTTTGCCGGACCCCAATGGCAGGGTAAAAGCGGCAACATACAGAACCGATCCAAACGAGTCTGCTAAATGAACTTATAAGCTGCCGGGGAAAAACGCAGCAAATACGAATTATTACAAGTACTAATGCCACAAAAGGTTACATCATTTTCTCGGTGTAACTGACGGGGACGGAGTTTGCCTGACGTCTTAACATTCAGAATCGGTCAGTTGTTAAGCACTTGCACACAAGTGTAATTGAGCAAGGTCAGCACAAAGCAGCCATCTCGAAAGAAAATTTATGCGTGATGAGCATAACACCTCCTTGCGAACCGAAGTCATTTATGGAAGAGAAGCCCTACTAACAATTGGCAAAGACTGGGACGAACTCTTCGAGCGTTCCCTCGCTGCACCACCTTTCCTTTCTCGCGCGTGGGTAACGGTGCTTATTGAAGAAGGTAAGGTCAGAGGAACCCCCTTGTTCGTACTTGCGTGGTCAGGCACAAAACTTGTGGCGCTCTTGCCCCTTGCAGTGCGACAGTCACTATGGGTCAAGATAGCGGAGCCGATCGGCACCGGTTTACACACTTATCTGGGCCTGCTATCAGACCCAAATTATCCTCAAGCCATCGAAGTCTTGGCTAAATTCTTTAAGCAGGAGAAAGTGGCTGACGTTTTGTATATAAACGACCTTTCATCAGAAGATGAGGCAACTGGTAAATTACTTGCTGAACTGGCGAAGAATGGTTTCTTGTACCTGCATGTGTATCGCAATCCATGCCATTATATTAAATTAGGTTGTTCTTTTGATGAGTATTTGAAAAAGAACAAATCTTCGAAGTCACGTCATGAATTACGCAGGGAAGAACGGAAATTGTGTAAGGAGAAAGAAATTGAAGTGGGGTATTACTCAGGTACAGAAATGACTCCGGAAATTCTTAGACGTATAGGTGTAATTCAGCAACAAAGCTGGATGAAAAGACGGGGTGCAGTCACACTGAATCGGTCTTTCAACCAAATGCTCTTGATGAATATGGCGAAAAACAATTTTGCAAACGTATGGATATTAACAATCGACAGGGAAGATGCAGCCTTCGCTTACACTTTGGTGGCCCACAAGAAACTTCACTACTACCAAACTGCGTTTAAGCTGAAGTTCGAGTCGTCACTATCGGTTGGTAAAGTATTAACAATGCAAGTAATTCGCCATGCATGCGAAAGTGATATCGTGTACTTCGATTTTGGACAAGGAGACGCCGAGTACAAGAGGTTTTGGGCTACAAACTCTCACGATGTTAGACGTGCCGCCGTAGGACGCGGTCTCAGAGGGTATGTGGTTGTTCTTTGGTTTGGTCTTATTTGGTGGTTGGCTAAGCATCAATGGATTCGTGCGCAGTACAGACGCATTCGTGCAAAACTTTTGACAGATAAGGGGTGGCGCTCGGTATAGATACCAGATGTTATTTAGTCCGGCCTTGGTCATAGAAAAACCCTTTCAACTACAATAAGGACTCTCCTGAAATATACCATAGCAAGATGGGAAACTTAGCAGCATCATTGCACAATGTATTTTCTCAAATATACAGTCGCACACGCGGACACAACCTCAAGGCACTGTGTGCGCGAAGTTCGATAGCGCTGGGACTCGGGGCGATTGCTGGACAGGGCGCCCGCTTTATTCGAAATATCATCCTCGCGCGTATCCTGGCACGCGAGGAGTTTGGGTTGGTAGCAATAGCTTTTGCCGCCACAATGGTCCTCGATGCACTTGCCGAGGTTGGCGTAAAACAATCGGTCATTCAGAACAAGCGCGGCGCAGACCCCGATTACCTTAACGTGGCCTGGTGGTTCCAGGCGGCGCGGGGATTAGGGCTTTTCGCAATCGGGTCGTTGGCTGCTCCCTGGATAAGCTCTTTTTACGAAAAGCCTGAGCTGCTAAACCTGCTACGGGTTTCTTTTGTGGCAATCCTGCTTAGAGCACTTGCCAGTCCTCGCGCATACGTACTGGAGAAGGAGTTCAAGTTCGGCTGGGCAGCATTCCTGACCCACGGCAGCGCTGTTGTGGGGACAATTGTGGCAGTTAGCCTTGCGTTTGTGGTACGTAACGTCTGGGCTCTGGTCATAGGTTACGTAGCAGAGGCAGCTATATTCTGCCTGGTTTCATACATTTACGTTCCTTTCCGGCCGAGATTTGGTCTTGATAGACAGTGTCTGTGGGAAGTAGTGAGATTTGCGCGCGGTATGTTCGGCCTGCCTATCCTGGTGGCAATAACTTTTCAAATAGATATCGCCGTACTCGGCAAAACTGTAACCAGCGAGCAGTTAGGGCTATACTATATGGCAGTCGGGCTCGCCCAAATGCCGATAACGGCCTATTCCACAGTAATCGGCCCGGTTCTGCTCCCGGCATTCGCACAAAAGCAAGAGGACAAAAAATCACTTGTCAGTGGGGTAATTAGAACTACCCAGTGGACAGCTTTGTTAACCATACCGCTGGTGGCCTTGCTGGCTTGTTGTCCATCTGAGATACTATCCATAGCTTACGGGAACAAATTCATTGCTGCCACTATTCCATTTGGCATATTGTGTCTGCAAGTCATAGCCCGAAATGAAAGTGTTATTCTGAGCACAGTATACTTCGCGTTGGGCCAACCTGACTTAAATCGGCGGTTCGCGATATTGCGGGCAGCAATCATTGTCGGACTGATATATCCGTCAATTGTCCTTTTTGGTTTGGCTGGGGCTGCGGGCGTTGTTGTTCTCGGCAACTTTGTTCCGCTGCTGTTTCAGGCATTTTGGTGCCGCAGAATCATCGACCTCAAATTCGGCCGCTACGTGCGCTCGTACATCCCCGGGCTGTTATCCGCCCTGCCTGTGATTTTAACGGCTGGTCTGCTGAAACTACTACAAATCAAGTCTTCGGCTGTCATCCTGGTTGTGAGCGGCGCCGTCCTCGCCGCCATATACGCGGTGTACATAAGAGGCATACTTGTCTCCAGATTCCGCACAGACTCATCCCCAGCAGGCGAGCAACAGCAGGGAACATCAGCCAACTTACCTGCTATCGAATCTGAGAATGTCTGAAGCAAAAGACCCTGTCAAAAAGAACATGAAAATCTGCCTGCTCGGCGCATCGTTCGAGACCGGCAATATGGGAGTCAACGCCCTGGCCGAGTCATCCATAAAGATTATCCTGAACAGGTGGCCTGAGGCCGAGATTGTTCTTCTGGGCAGCGGGTTGACGCCGCAGGAGCAAAATCTGCCGGTCCTTGACAGACAAGTGGTTCTCAAGACGCTGCCGATAAGGTTTTCAAAAAACCTCTTTTTGCCTTACCATTTTTTGAAGTTTGCAGCTTATGCGTTGCTCGTCAAAATATTACCCGGGCGCAGCCTGAAAAAGTCCGTAACCGAACGCAATCCGTATTTCAAACTATTGTCACAGACCGATTTTGTCGCGGACATAACGGGAGGAGACAGTTTCAGTGACATTTACGGTTTTCGCCGCTTTTTCTTAGGGTTCCTGTGCAAATGGCTCGTCATTTTTTTGGGAAAAAAGTTAGTCCTTCTGCCGCAGACGTACGGCCCATTCAAGGGCCTGCTCACCAGAAAAATGGCCAGATACATTCTCAACAAGGCAGCCGTGGTCTATTCGCGAGACCGGGCAGGCGTGGAATACGTGCGAAAGGCGCTCAATATCAATACCGACGCCGGGAAAATCAGGTCTGTGCCGGATGTTGCTTTTGTCCTGGATGCCCGCAAGCCGGATAATCTTGACGTTGCCTCACTCTCAGAAATATGTCAGGCAAATACCCCGGTAGTGGGACTGAACATCAGCGGTCTGCTTTTCAACCAAGCTCATACAATGAAGGATGCGTTCGGACTCAAAGTCAACTACCAGGATTTGATGCACAAGATTGTGAAGCTGTTTGTTGAGGAAGAAAAAACAAGGCTCATCCTGATTCCGCATGTGTTTCCACAGCGAGGTCTGGAAGTTGAAAACGATTTTTACGCCTGCAAAAACGTCTATGAACAGGTCCCCGATAAAGACAAAAACCGGATAATGCTTGTTGAGACTCGGCACAATCATAACGAACTCAAATACATCATAGGTCTGTGCAGTTTCTTCATAGGTTCACGAATGCACGCCTGCATAGCAGCAATTTCCCAGAACGTACCGGCTCTTGGTCTTGCTTACAGTAACAAGTTCGAGGGTGTGTTCGAACGAGTTGGCATAGGCGAGCTGGCAATAGACCTTAGAGCAGAAACTGAGGATACCATTTTGTCTCGCATCAGGCAGGCGTTCGCCAGGCGCGACAAAATAGCTGCGGAACTGAGCGTGATGGTGCCGAGAGCACAAAAAGAGGTCTTTGGTATATTTGACGGTTCCTGCGAGCTGCCATAATAATGACGGTCAGAACAATTAAAAATGCTGCCGATGTTGCACGCTGGCGGCTCTGTTTGGGCTGCGGGGCGTGCGTGCCTGCGTGTCCGCACAACAATATCCAACTGGTGGATATACAGGACCAGGGACTACGGCCAGTACTTAACGAGGCGAAATGTCAGCAGTGCGGGCAATGCATCAGAGTATGCCCTGGAATCGACCTAACACAGCAGCCATTCAATAGCGAAACAATACCGCCACTGCGCCAAGCGTGGGGACCGGTTTTAGAAATATGGGAAGGGTATGCTGCTGACCCAGAAATCTGCTTTGAGGGATCTTCGGGCGGAGCTGCAACAGCGCTGGCATTGTTCTGCATAGAGAAAGAAAACTTCGCCGGCGTGCTCCATATAGGCGCCAAGCCGGAATATCCATTGCGAAATGTGCCGGTATTCAGCAGAACCAGAGAAGAACTCCTGAGGCACACAGGCTCTCGATACTGCCCTGCGGCGCCGTGCGAGAGGTTGAACTGGATTCAAGAATCTACTGCGCCGTGTGTTTTCATCGGCAAACCGTGCGACGTTGTCGCGCTTCGCAAATCCGAGGCAGTCAACGCCAAGTTAAATAATAAGGTTGGTCTGGCCATCAGCATTTTTTGCGCAGGGACGCCCGCAACCCAGGCAACGCACAATCTGCTCAAAGCACTTGGGGTCAAACCAGAAGAAGTCGAGGAGCTGCGATACAGAGGCTGCGGCTGGCCCGGGGCAGCCGCGGTAAAAATCAAAGGCGATGGCAGGCAAATCCGCCGGATGACCTACGAGCAAGCCTGGGGTGACATCCTGAGCAAGCATACTCAATTCAGGTGCCGGCTGTGCCCGGATTCAACGGGCGAGCTTGCCGACATTTCGTGCGGCGACCCGTGGTATCGAAAACCGGAAAGCGGCGAGCCGGGGATGTCACTCGTGCTGGTCAGAACCGAAAAAGGACGCAAGGTTGTCGAGGAAGCGATGACAGCGGGCTATGTACAGCTTCAACGCGCGGACCCATCGGCGCTGCCGCTTTCGCAAAAGTCGCTTGAACTGCGAAGGCGTCATCTTTGGGGACGGCTGCTGGCAATGCGGCTGTTTCTAATACCAGTCCCGAAATACCGGGGCTTTCACCTATTTTCAAATTGGCGGGGATTATCGACCGGCGACAAGGTTCGTTCGGTGTTGGGGACAATAAGGCGCATCGTAACACGGAGCTGGTGGCGGGCATTGCCGCGCCACTCGAAGTGTGTTTCACAGGATAGACAATGAGTAATGTAACATTACTTATAGGCGTAACAGGATCCTGGACGGGACAAGGTATGGCATTTGGGGCATAATTGCCGATAGTTGTGTGTTTGCTGTCGCAATCCGGAGGTTGCGGCTGCTGCACAGAAACTCCAATGACTACTTCGTGAAATCCTGGGCATGGGCTTTAGGTGCAGCAGTTGTGGGCACAATAATACTTTGTATGTCTGTAAGCCTCTTTGGGCAACCAATTACTTTTCTCTACATCATTCTCGGAATGGCCGGCTCATCAAACCATTTCACAGGCGACCTTGAGCAACTGCAATACCAGGGCGTGCCGGTCCAGAATAATATCTCTATCCCGCCGCAAGAGGCGATGTTAAGGAGAAGTTGGAGTATATGAAAAGCGTATCCTGCAGAACCCTTCCCGGTGGATGGAGCGTGGTTACCGCAAAAAATCTCGCTGATGTCGAGTCGCTTCGCCCGGTGTGGGAGAAGCTGCAAAACAGCAACCAAGCTGCGGCTCCAAACGCCGACATCGATAGATTTATCTCTGTCATTGAAACTATGAAGGACATCGCCCAGCCGCACGTCATACTACTGCAACACAACGGCACTGGCGAAACGCTGGTAATCGGCAGGCTCGAAAAGACAAGGCTCAACTGTAAAATCGGATACAAGACCTTACTGAAACCTGCCCTCAGATGCCTGTCAATTGTATACGGCGGCGTTTTGGGCAGATTAACAGATGACACCTTTAACATCTTACTTGGTGAACTCCAGGCGACATTCGCAAAAAACGAGGCAGATGTGGTATTTTTCAATCATTTAAGAACAGACTCACCTGTCCATAAGCTCATAACGACCAAGCCGGGATTTTTCTGCCGCGGTCATTTAACCAGAACCGAGGTCCACAGGACTATGCCGGTGCCGGAGAACATTGAGCGATTTTACGAGGCGCGTTCCAAAAAACACAGAGGCAATTTGCGGCGATACATCAAGAAGATACAACAGGAATACGCCGACCGTGCAAGAATCGCTGCATATCAGAGTGAGGACCAGGCGGAAGAATTCATAAAGGCGGCTTCGCAAATATCCGGCAAGACATACCAGGAAAAGCTCGGCAGCGGGATAAAGGACGATGAGCAAATGGTGCATTACACCAGAACTGCGGCCAAATACGGATGGCTGCGGGCACACGTGCTTTATCTCGGCGACGAGCCTTGTGCGTTCCAGTACGGACTGCAGTACAAGAAAACCTACTTCCTGGAACAAATCGGATTCGACCCAAAATGGAGCCAGCACAATGTGGGGACCGTTCTGTTTCTGAAAGTGCTGGAAGAACTGTGTGCCGCACAGCAGGTACAGACACTCGATTTTGGTTTCGGAGATGCCGAATACAAACGCAGTTACTGCGACAAATGCTGGACAGAAGCTTCGGCTTATATCTTTGCCCCCAGATTGTATCCCATCCTCGTCAATATAGCACAGTCCTCTATAACGGGGCTGTCGCTCGGATTGGAATACGTTTTGAATAAAACCGATTTATCAGGACGAATCAAGCGAAGCTGGCGGAACCTGCTGCGGGCAAAAAGTCCAGACGAAGCATCTTATGGAGGCAAGTTCTGATTATACCGGCCATTTCAGCTATTGTCGTATTTGTTTTTTTATACGCAGGCGTGCCGCTTGTCCACAGAGAAGTCCTCCGCTTTGTTCTCAAACGCAAAGCCATTAAATCGCAATCGCTCGTATTGACCTTTGACGACGGCCCGAGCAGCAGATTGACCCCTGCGATTCTAAAGATACTTGATGAAAACAACGCCAAAGCATCATTTTTCCTGCTCGGCAGGAACATCCAATCGCGGGAAGAAATCGTCAGGCAACTGGCAAAGCAGGGACATGAAATCTGTTCACACGGTTACGGACACGTGCATTATTGGAAGGTCTGGCCCTGGCGTTCCATAAGCGACATAAAAAAAGGATGGCAGGCCATCAATGCCGCACTGGGCAAGGACAAGGAGGACAAATATCCATTTCGCCCGCCATACGGGCGGCTTAATCTTGTGTGTTTGGTGTATCTATTACTCCACCGCGTCCCGATTGTTTACTGGTCTTTCGATATAGGCGATACAACAGCTCCAGCTCACCGTGACAAACATAAAGCTCTTGAACATCTTAAGAAAGCTGCCGGAGCGGTAACATTAGCTCACGATTTCGAACGCAAGCGCGAGGACACAAGCAAGATGATTCTGGAGGTAACAGCTTCGCTGCTGGAGCAGGCAAAAATAAAAGGCATGAAGGTAGTAACCGTCTCAGAACTTCTAAGAACAAAAAGACAGGTTTATCAACCGAGAGTCGCTCAATAACACATTCCAGCACGCTAAATTCTAAGAGCAGATTACACAAATGCTTTTCAACTCGCCAGACTTTTTCGTCTTTATCGCAGCTTTCTTTATTCTATGGCCCATTTTACGCCACCACAACGGCTCGCGCTACCTCTACTTGATACTCGCATCCTTTGTGTTCTATGGATGGTGGGACTGGCGATTCCTGTCCCTTATCCTGCTCAATGGTATCGTCAGTTTCTCAGGCGGGCTGGCCGTTGCCCACTTCCCGCGATTCAGGAAAAGTCTTCTTATTACTTCCATCTCGGTCAATGCCGGAATACTGGTGATATTCAAACATCTCGACTTCGGCATCGAGAACCTCAACTGGCTGCTTGAGGTACTCGGCGCAGGCCGGCATATAAACCCGGCAAGGCTGACCTTGCCTCTGGGGATAAGCTTTTACACCTTCGAGTCTATGAGTTACATAATAGATGTCTATCAGAACAAATTGAAACCCACACGCAATATCGCCCAGTTTTTTGCTTACCTGTCAATGTTCCCGCAGTTGCTCGCAGGTCCGATTGTAAGAGCCGGAGACCTGCTGCATCAGCTTGAGAGTGCCGGCTCGATAACAGAACAGCAGCGCTGGGACGGCTTGCAGTTGGTCATTCACGGCTTCTTCAAAAAAGTCGTGATTGCCGACAACATAGCTGTTATGGTCAACAGCGCATTTGCCGGCCCTGTCGTCAACAACTCAAGCATATACTGGTGGCTCATAATGATAATGTTCGCATTTCAGATTTACTGTGATTTCAGTGGTTACAGCGATATCGCACGTGGTCTGGCCAAATGGATGGGCTATGAAATTCCTCTCAACTTCAATCATCCATATATCTCTCCCAGTTTCCGCGAATTCTGGACCCGCTGGCATATATCGCTGTCGAGCTGGTTTCGAGACTATATCTACATTCCTCTGGGAGGCTCACGGACAGGAAAAGTCCGAAGCTTTGTAAATCTATGGGTCGCTATGCTGGTGTCAGGTCTGTGGCACGGAGCGGCCTGGACCTTTATCGTCTGGGCGGCGCTGCACAGTTTTTATGTGTCGGTCGAGCGCATTACCGACTGGCCAAACCGGCTCAGTTGTATTAAGGGCGGCAGACATCTTGCGGTTCTTCTGGTTTTTCTACTGGCGTGTGTTGCATGGGTGTTTTTTCGAGCACAGTCGTTTACGCAGGCAACAAGCATCCTGTCGGTAATGTTCAGTTTCAAAAATATTAGCTGGAACATCGCAAGGAATTCCATTAGCGTTACATCTCTGCTTTGCTTATCCGTTATATTGCTGCGAGAACTGTACTTCCACCTCAGGCTCGACCAAACCAACTGGATAACAGCAAAGGTCAACACAGCGGCACAGCCTGTAATCGCGTCCATAATGGTCGTCTTGTGTATTATCCTCCGCGGGCCGGGTGAGGCGTTCATTTACTTCCGGTTTTAGCGAGCATCGCCCCAAATTATGCCAGAGCACTTATCAAAATATCGATGCAAGGCGGCCTGCCAGAAAATATTGCGTGAAAGGCCCTTTATAGTTGCGGCGCTTTCGTGCTTACTAATATTTGCCGTAGGCTTAACACGAAATCCGGAGGTAAAAGGCGTTTATGAAGGGCGCTTCTGGCTGATGAAATTCCACTGGAGAAGCTGCGCAGATGTAGTGTTCGCCGGAGACTCGCGAGTATGCTCATGCATCCATCCCGCGGAAATGAACCGACATTTACCCGGACTTAGAATACTCAACTACGCTTTCGACGGCGTCGGATATTATAAAGAATATCTTGAAGCAATCCCGAAAGTGCTTGACTCTCAAAGCAAAAGAAAAATCATAATACTTGGCATAACCCCTCGCAGCCTGGCAACCAGCGCTATCACCAACGACTATTACAAGGACAGCAAAAGGAAGACAAAATACCATTCCAACGCGATACTCACGTCGCTGGACGGACTGCTGCAATTTCTTCAACCTATGGCGCTTCGGGAAATATTTTATATGCCCTCCCCCGGCAAAAACCAGCAGCACTTTTTTAGAAACTACTCCCGCGACGGCTGGGCCGGGCGATATATGGTGCCGGAAGAACCAGGAGCGCTCATTGACCCTTACAGGGAAACATTTATTAGAAACCAAGTTTCACCCGAAACTATTAATGGTTTGCTGGAGTGCGTCCGAAAATGGAGAAATGCAGGTGTCGAAGTTTATGGGTTTCGCCCACCTACCACGTCTGAGATGCTGGAAGTGGAAAGAGCCTTCAGCGGTTTCGATGAGGAATTTTTCATCGCGTCGTTCCAGGCAGCCGGAGGAGTATGGCTTAATAAAGCCGACCAAACCATTTACCGCACCTATGATGGCAGCCATTTATATCCCGATGCAGCAGAAGCGTTCTCCAGAGAGCTGGCCCGAATACTTAGCGACTCCTTAAACAAAAAATCTACCGGCCAGGAGTGCAACGAGACAGGATTATTGCAAGCGGCAATGATGTGATAATCAGGCAGTAAGGAGGCCTTCCAATATGAAAATACTTGAAGTCAAAACCTTACAAATCGAAACAGTTAAAGTCGTTAAATTCGCACGCTTTTGCGACCATAGAGGTTACTTCACTGAACACTACCGGAAAAGCGACTTCAAAAATCATGCGGATATGGTCTTTATGAGGGACGTGGACTTTGTGCAGTGTAACGAAAGCTGCTCGAAGGCAGGCACAGTCAGAGGGCTGCACTTTCAATGGAACCCTTGTATGGGCAAATTGGTGCGGACACTGACCGGCAGAATGATAGATATGGTTTTGGATATACGAAAAGGCTCTCCCACATTCGGCAAAATCATCCTCTACGATATGCCGGTAAGCCGGGAGGCGGATTACAGTGAATGGATTTGGGTGCCGCCGGGATTCGCTCACGGCAACTTTTTCCCGGAAGACACTATGATTGAATACTTTTGTTCGGGCGAGTACAGCCCCGGCTGCGAGGGCTGCATTTCGCCCCTGGCTGAAGACATTGACTGGTCATTGTGCGACAGGAAACTAAAAAAACTTTACGACCAGCTCGTTCCCACAACCAGCCTGATTACGGACAAAGACAAAAATGGGTTCTCGGTCAACGCGTGGCACAAGGACGCTCGCTCTGACAATTTTGTCTATGGAAAGCTGTGAAATTTCAGGAGAATTAACAAGTGAACAGCAGTGCAAAGATTATCTTTATTGGAGGCAGCGGTGCTGGCCCATGATTTCGACCTGGCGACGAACAGGGTGGATGACTAT
>Ga0315293_10004177_pt1 | contig 13785 bp, 20 predicted proteins | sample YL17G13_20_MG_FD_203071 | JGI IMG/M metagenome (GOLD analysis project Ga0315293, IMG submission 203071) | Sediment microbial communities from Yellowstone Lake, YNP, Wyoming, USA - YL17G13_20 | ecosystem: Environmental > Aquatic > Freshwater > Lake > Sediment | place: USA: Wyoming | collected... | reverse complement strand
ATTTAATGCAAAACTCTTTTATCTCTCTTATATTGTCAAACCCTATAAGTAGCACATCCGCGCTTCTCGTTTCTCTGCCAGTAAACAATATCTTAAAAGCCCCCCTTACCCTATCCCAGAATTTAAAATTACAATATTCAATATTAAACAACAATTCTGGACCCCAATCTTCGGAGTTATCAAATAAAAACTGTACCAGACACCTTGGAGCCGTACAGTCACAATGTAAAATCAACTCTTCATCTAATCTTTTTCTTGGCATTTTTTTCCTCATACTTTACAAATATTTCAGTTGCCTTGCCCACAGCGTCGTCTAGGCTCTTGGCGTGGTATTGCCTTATATCCCCCTTGTCTTTGTACCAACAGGTAAAGTACCTTCCCGGCTTGCCCTCGTCTGGGAAAATCCAAACCATCAGGTCTCCGTTGCTAAACGCCACTCTTCCTTGCATTTTTACTCCTCTTCTCCGTAAGTAATATCTACCCCTTCAGGTAACAATTTTATCTCCCCTTTTTCTTTTCATATACTGCTGTTCTATCCAGTCGTATGTTATTTTCAATCCGTCTGCCAGTTTTGTAGTTGGCTCCCAGTTTAGTTTTTCTTTTATAAATGTATTGTCGGAGTTTCTTCCCCCTACTCCCTTTGGAGCAGACAAATCAAATTTATACTCAGGAGCATATGCGGCAATTTTCGTGATTATATCAAGCATCTCCAAAACAGAGACAGATTCGCTTGACCCTATATTTACAGGCGTTGCCACCATATACGGCTTTCCCATAAGAATCATTATTCCGTTTATGCAATCATCTATGAACATGTAGCTTCGCCTTTGTGTCCCATCTCCCCATACTTCTATGTCAATGTCCAAATCTTTTGCCTCGATGATTTTCCTACACAGGGCTGCCGGAGCTTTCTCTCTTCCTCCATCCCATGTACCCCAAGGACCATAGACATTATGGAATCTAGCAATATACGTTTTTAAGCCTCTCTCCGCCCAGTACTCCTGACATAACATTTCAGAATACAATTTTTCCCAGCCGTAACCTCTTTCAGCCTTGGCAGGATACGCATCTATTTCTTTCAGTCCGGCAATGCTATGAGGATTTACCTGTAAATCTGTATTGTATACGCAGGCAGACGAAGAGAAAAAGTATTTGTCCACACCCTGTGCATAGGCAGCCTCAAGCATATGGACATTTATCAGGACGCTACGCATGCACTCTATCCTGAACTTTTCTATAAAGCCCATTCCCCCCATATCTGCAGCCAATTGATAAACCTGATTTATTCCCGAACAGACATAATGACAATTCATCTTATCGCTCAAGTCAACACAGGCGTTTTCCGCATTGTTGTGCAATTGATACCATTTGGCCAAAGGCTTTTTGTCAATTGCCCTGACCTCATGCCCCGCATAGAGCAGTCTGTTTACGAGATGTCCGCCTATAAACCCACCCGCCCCGGCTACCAACACTTTCATTTTTACTTCCTCCTCCTGAAACTTTTCTATATACGAAGCATCATGTTTACTCATTTTTCCCCTCAAACATACGACATTCAAACGTCGAGTTAAAGCCCGTCAAGACCTTACACTCCAACTTGCATTTAATACATAATTCCTGATACCCACGAACTTCCTTAGCCCACCTTTTACGATTCTCTTTATGCTGTTTACTAACACCATAAAAAGAAAAAGTAGGGTTTGCCAAAGTAGATATATCTACTTTTTCTTTTTTATGTTTACTCATTTTTATCTTTCGCCCTGCTTGGAATCGAACCAAGAGCCTCAGCCTTATAAGGACTTTGCTCTACCTTTGAGCTACAGGGCGTTTTTATAATCACTTATTGTCCTTTGAGAATGGCACTTGCTGTATCGGCTTTGGGTCTAACTCGTCCCATGTCAGGTCCACATTATCGAGACTACGACTGGCTCGTTCATCAATTATAATTATTACAACAGCTATGAGCAGAACGAGCAGGATGATGACGATAAGTTCTGATACTATATTCTTTGCAAAGATTATTTTGTAAAATCTCACTTCTTCTCCATACTCTTTTTCCTTCTTCCTATTCCCCAAGTATTTCTGTCCACTGTAAAAATATCTATCATCTTCCACCCCGTTTGTTCCATAAGAGTTTCCATTCCATCCGGCAATATCCTCCAACAGTCAAGAGGAACTCTATGATAAGGCCAAGTATGCGGAGCCGTTAGGAATAAATAAGCATTTGGTTTAGCTATCCGAAACATCTCTTTAGCCAAAGAAAATGGATTTCGACAGTGTTCTAAGACCTGACCACTAATAACTACATCGGCAGACTCTGACGGGAACCCGGTATTGAACTCGGATACCATAAGATAATCCACATTCCTAGCATTTTCCAAATCAAATCCTATGTACTTGAACTTAGGCTCAAAAATTATCCTGTAACATCCATTAATGTCGGCAGCCCCTATATCCACAACCGTTGCTCCGACACGAAGATTACGGAGATACTTAGAAACACAAAGTTTCATCTGAAGCATGCTGTCATAATGCATCGGGTCTCCCTCCAATTCTATTCCTATATTGTGGTGCGTCCCTTTCAGCCCATCTTTAATCATGACCCACCTTTCTCCGAAAATATTTTTGCAAAGACCGGAGTTTTTTTCCCAACAAACGCACCAACGACATTAAAGTAAAAATAATCAATTGCTTCTCGTTCCGAACACCCCTCTTCCATAAGAAGTGCTATAACTTTATAATAATCATAAAGAGCGACACACTTATTGAAAATCTCAACGGTGCCAATAAGGGCATCATCAAAACCGTCAGCAAATAGTAAATCAAAATCCCCCGCCATTTCACAAACCTCTTCTCTGGTCAATTTGCCCTCTTTTTGCGATTTAAGCCACGAACTCGATTTACCCGTAGCTGATACAGGGGTAGGCATAGTTTTGGCCTCTACGGGCCTTCTAGGGGGTGTTTTTGGCATTATTTTACCCAATCTATTCATTTTTTCTTACGCCTTGTCCATTTCTTACGCCTGCTTATCTTTTCATCCTCGGGAATCGACTCAGAATCCTTGACTACTTTGCTTCCAAGTAACCGCTGAACGCACTTCCAACAAACGACATCTCTATTTGGAGTTACGTTTGAGAAAATCGGCTCAGAACAATGGCAACAATAAGCTGTCGGTTCTTTTTTCATCAACCAAGCTCCTCTTTAAAATACTCAAAGATAATATTCAATACCTCAACCAAGACATCCCATTTTGCACCCTGAATAATTTCTATTCTTTCTAGTTCTTTGCGTCTCCATGTCGGGCATGTCTCTGTTCTCATTTCTGCCCGTACTTCTCTAAGTTTTTGTTCACACCCATCCCGCCAGTCTTGTAAATCTTGAATAAACAATAACACCTTTTTTTTTCTCATGACACAGACTTTACTGGATTGTAACTTGTACAAAGTACATCTTCCCGATTCAGATAAAACTCGGGAACCCTGTCAAGCCCCTTTAGGCAAACAATTCCGATATTATCATTTGCACAAGTAGCACACCTAAATTCGTTTTCCCCCCTCGGAGGATTCTTAGGATAACTCTGAAAAGACCTATACCTAACAGGAGAAAATACTGGTTGCCTTTCATCCACATCGTCATAATCAAAATCGGGTATATATGTCTGCAAATCCAACTCGTCACAAACACCTGCAACGGCGACATTTTCATCAACCGACTTCTTCAGGGTTTCTTTCTCTACGTCACTCAAAGAATCAGAAATCTCTATTTCGATATCGTCCCATGTCAAAATCTTAGGGAGCATAAGAACAGCCCAATCTCCCTCACCCTGACTATCTGCCTTTTCGGAAATCTTTTTCTGGACCGTCTCAAAACTAACATCCATACGAGCCTTCATGGACCCATTCAAACACAGGACGATTGAGAGTAGCCAACCCTGCGGAGCAAGGTCTTCAATCGTTCCTGTATCCGTACCGGACCAGAAGCAACCCATATTGACATGACTATGAATCCAACACCTAATTTTTTCGGGATGAGGATGAGTCTCGACAAATTGAGCCAGAGCAGGCATGTCGAATGTAGCACTAGCCCCCGTAACTCTCTGCTTGATTACATGAAGGTCTTCAACCAACAGAGTCTTTCCAGATACGGAAACTTCTCCGAGCATCTGAACTTCCGAAGGCGAGGCAAGACGAGCAATATACAGCATCTTGTCACGAACCCTTTGAGGAAGAACGACCTTCCAACCTCCGGACCCAACGGGCATAATATTTTCTTTCATATTAAACCTCCATCCGGTGAAGAGTCAGGTCAGTCATACTTGCAATAACGTCATGCATTACTTCACCGTTTTTAAGATATCCACGAACAAGCCGAGTTACGATTGCCGCAACCATGAACCCAACATCGATGATTGACTTGGCAGTGCAGGGAAGAGGCGCAGCATCTTTGTCTTCAAAGAGATTTTTCTCATACCACCCATACTTCATATAATCATTGATTGGACGAACCGACAAAATCCTAATAAACTCACCACCAATACGGCAGTCAATGAAGAGACGAACATTCGTATTCATCTTGACGGCTTCCCAAATTTCTTTCCGACCATCCGTATCCCGATTAGCATTCCTACCCATACTATCAACAGCAGAGATAACTATTCCAGAAAGACCTGCCGCTTTTTCCGGAGTCCAGAATTCGTTCTTGACTTCGATATCGACTTCGCCAAGGTCATGACACACCTTGGCGATACTCTCTGCTTTTGGAACCCCGACTGAAGCAATCGCATGAAGCTGATTCGGTAGATTGTGATTTTCTACCTTATCTCCATCCCAAACTCTCATTTTATTTATACCCAGTTTAGCAAGAGCAAGAGCAACAAAAGAGCCAATGCCACCCGCTCCAATAATCTCAACCCCGACATTGCCATCTTTTTCAGGGTCAAAGAAATCAAGCTGCCTCAAAAAATTTGACTGGTTACTCATATCTTTACTTCCTTTCTCCCGCAACCACAGCCTGTTCTGGGATAGGGAGTGGTTTTCTCTTGACAGCTGTAACAAATAAATGTTCCAAATCACAGAATCTGTCCGCAGGATTGTAGACATTCAAAAAATTCCAGATAACATGAACAAGAAAACTCCAATTCCAATCAGCCATCAGTTGTCTCACACCCTCGCTCAAATTTCCCCAACAAATTGAAGAACCACCGCTTGTGATATGCGGACCCTGATAAGACTGATTCAACCCCCACTCATCGGCAGTGAGTTTAATCGAACTATGACCAATATCAATTGTGGCGGTATAAGTCCCAAGAGGCCACAGTTTCCCATCATGCCGAAGAGTCACTGCATCATAAGTAACAACGATATTATTTCCATACATCCGGACACCACGAACAAAAGGATATTTTACAATCCTGTCAATGTGGTCAGCATTCGTTTTTTTAAGAGCCTCTCTTCTATCCGAAAGAGACGCGTCAAGCAACCTACGATTCGTTTCGACTTGCGCCCCAAGAGTCACAACATTCTTAATATTAATCTCCATCTGTTTTTCGATATCCGAATTTTTTATCTGACTGAGGATAGAAGCGACACCTTTCGCAAAGTCCTCTTCGTAGTCCTTTTTATTCTTACCAAAAATTCCAGAGAGAGCATCGAACACTTTTTCTCTCTGCTCTTTTTCTTTTGGAGTATTTGCCGCATCAGTGATATCCGTCAGCTTAGAGTAAAGAAACTTCTGAACCTGATACGGCCCGATTGACTTTCTCATATTAGCCATAACCTGCTCATATTGAGAAACAGAATTATCAAGAGCTATCCTAACTTTTTGTCTGATATCATTACCACACGCAAGCATGACTTCAGTCATTTTTTCAACGACTGTAACATCAACCTTAACTTCATCCAAAAGGTCTTTTATTTTCTTCTCGGCTATTTTAGATTTTTCTTGCGTAAGTCCGATAAGTTTATTAAGACGACTGGTTTGCGGAGCCGGAGGAGCAACCCGCAAATTGTCTCCGTTCATTACGATATCTCCGGGCGCGGGCGCGTTATCGACAGCCCCCGGAGGAATTACACCTACCCTACTAACCCTTCTGCGAGCCATCTCAAGTCCATCTTGAAACTCTCTGAGTCGCCTTTCATTCTCCTGAAAAGCGGGGTCCACCCGAGCATGCCCCAACCCTCCATCCGGACCAACGGAAACAACCGTGAACCCATAACGAGAACAAATCCTCGTAAATCTATCTAAGTCCCCATCGAATATTGTAAAGTACATAGAATCCGTAGAGGGAATGGAGGAAATACCCCGCATTCCCTCACCAAGCGTGGTCAAAACATCATGAGCCGTGACAACACTACGGGGGTCTGCCCCGTTCCGAAGAACACTGACATTAATCCACGCACCCATAGGATTCTCCACTTTCAGACCCCGGCATTGATACGCTTGATAGCAACTACGGAGTCACCAGCCCGGACGAGGGCATCAATACCCCCAGCCTGCCGACCATTGATAAAGAAATGAAAATCAGGGGAAGAAATATGGTTTTCAGCCACAAGCTCCCCAATCGTCAGTTCTTCATCAGGACCAACGGAAACGGACTTTGGCGCACGACCAAGCTCAGCAACCCGAATCTGACCAACTGGAAGTGCATCCTCATACGCCTCTTCCGCAACCGCGCTACCGCCGTCTCTTACGAGACCGTCCTGTTCTGTCATGTTAGTCTCCTTTCACCCTATAGTATTATAGAATAACAAAATCTTTCAGTTTATTGTTTCAGAGAAATTTATCAAAGAGACAATACCCATGTGGATTTTCCTTGCCAGCAAAGATACATCCGTCGAGAACCCAGCTAAAGTTATTTCTTCAATGATGCTTTTTACTTCCTGCTCCACAGGAATACCCACATCCTCGCTCCATTTGTTTAGAACAACACTCATACCAGCCAAAACACAAACAATGGATTTTTCAACATCGGCATCAACCTGCGTCCGGACTTCTTCATACAAAGCATAGATATAACAAACTCTTCTATAAGCCGACCATTTATCAGTCATTTTTTCCTACCTTATCCCAAAACTTTACAAGTTCCCCAGAATCAGACATAGCTGCCTTAACAATACCTTTTATGCTGGCAAAGTCCTTCCCCTTAAATGCAGCAGCCAAACCATACGTCAGACCACCCTCACTACTACACCGCAAAAAAGAGTTCTCCGCAAACCAAACACTACAAACATCTTTACTGATAAGACCACCCACAACAAGCGGACAAGTACCACACCCCCCACCAAATGTAAGACAAAAATTGCACCAAGGATTATAAGACGGTTTTGAAAATAGCCTTCCTAACCCCATCATATGAGTTCTAAAAATACGAAGTTTTGTTATATTCCGCACAACCGTCCATCGAGCTATATCTAGCCAAGCAGAACGAAGCAATTCTGTTTTTTTATCCAAGGGAGACCGGACCTGCAAGGTCAATGCCGCCTCATAAGCATTAACAAACTGCAAACAACTATTCTCTGAAAAATCAGTACAATAATTCTCTGCTAATATTTCTACCAACTCAAGAGATTGTTTCATCGATTCAGATGGTCCTGTTTGGGGGTCCATTTAACACCTCCGAACATAAGTATTATAAAAAGCAGGATTTTTTCACATATTGCTGTGGTACTCAGAGGTATCCACAGAACTAACTCCGCTCGGTGATTTTCTAACTTTGAGCGTACTACTAATATCACAAAGCAAGTCCGAATCATGAGAAATTACATAAATAGACCTATCCTTTGCCCTCTCCGAAAGAAGGGACATCAACCTCTCTGTCCCGGACTCATCAAGATTTTCAAACACCTCGTCAAACACCTGAATATTCGTATCCACCCCATTCTGCCAAGCTACCAAATCATGCAGGGCTAGAAGCACAGCTACATCGACTCTGCGTTTTTCTCCACCAGACGCTTGTACATAAGACGTAGCCCCCTCCATCGTAACACTCGCAGATATCTTGTCCCGGACCCCACCACGCGCCGTCTCACTTTGACTCCTAAAAGATACTCCGATATCATTGTCTGCAAGTATACCAAGATACTTTTCCATGGCCTCGTTCAAGAACGGCATGATATTGTCTATTGCCAAAGATTTTATACCTTGGTCAGAAAACCCATGCTCCCAAAAAATAAGGACATCCCTGATACTATCGCAAAAGTCTCTCGACTCATCTATTGTCTGCAATTCTCCAGAGATAATCGACAACCGCGCTTCTAACTCAGCTTTGTCGCTCTCCAAAAGTTCCTTTTCTGCGGAATTCCTTCCTGCCTTGTTCTGATAATCAGAAGAAAACCTCTCCGCGTTTGTAAGGTAATTTGAAATTCCTAACCTCTCTACTTCTAGCTCTTGAACTCTTTCAAGACAATCCTTCTTTCTAGTAACAAAATCCTGTTTTTCCGTCTCAGCCTGATTCAATAGTGTCTGTATTGTCCATATTTGACCACGACTAGAATCCAAATCCTTAAGATTATTTTCTCTCTCTTGAACAAGACCCCCAATAATAATTTTAACTTGCTCAGAGTTTATATCCTGACCGCAGGTAGGACAGAATGACGATTCTTTTTTCGGCCTCTGAAATAAACCTATCCTAGAATCTATCCTAGAAATTATTTCTTCGATTGAACTACACTCAGACCCAAGTTTACCAATAGATACCCGCATATCAGCTATTTTATTCATGGCTTCCTGAATATTTAAATCTTCTTCAGAAACCATTCTCTTAGCCTCATATCCTTCAGCCACAATAATAGCCTCTGCTGTTCTTTTATCCTCTATGTTCTTACGAAGTTCCTGTATGGAAAATCCTTCCTGCAATTTTTTTAAATCCTCAGCTAGGTCTACCAGTTTCCTGTCTATAGCCCCAAGCCTTGACCACCCATCACACTGAGCAGCCGTTTTTACGCGTAACTCCACCTCCAAGTTTGTGACCAGTACATCGTAATTTTTTTTAAGTGACGAAACTCTAGCTCTAGCCTGCTCCAACCATCCAAGTGACAGCAAGCTTTCCATAACCTCTTTTTTTTCTGCATCCGTAGCTTCTATGAATCTATAGGGAAGTCCCTGCCCATGAACTACTGAATTCTGAAAAACCACAAAGGGGATACCCAACACATCCGATATTTTCTTGTCCGTATCTTTTGTATGAGGCTCGGAAAGCCTTGTCTCTTCACATGAGAACTCAACACTTCCAGAGCTTCCGGTTCGTATACGGACAATACAATACTCAACAGCACCTTTTTTAAAAAACACAGTAACTTTGCAACTATCGGCTCCATTCCGAATAACCGAAGACCCCGTAACTCCACGCAGAGTTTTCCCATATAACCCCCAAACTAAGGCTTCAAACAGAGACGATTTGCCCGCCCCGTTGCTGTCCGAAAACCCACCCTCTACCTCCCCAACCACCCCGTGCATCCCAGAAGAGTAAATAGGAAAATCAGCAGCCCCAATCGCCAAAAAGTCCCGAACTACAACCCGTAAGAACTCTATTTTCATAACTCCACCCTACTCATAATCTCCTCTATAGCCCCCTGTAGATTGTTATCTGACAAAGCCAGACCACGAACAATGGATTTTCCTACCTCTGTAATCGAGACAGGCTTACTCCGAGCATACTTCTCAACAAGTGTCTCCGGGCTATCTGCAAGACGTAGCTCAGACCTCTCACTCTCCGCACCTGCTTGCTCAGTATATTGGGAAAATCCACGAATCCCCTCCGGCAAAGCATAGTTCTTATCGCTTGTTCTGACCCGATAGTAATCCTCCCTGTCAAAGGAGTGAAATGTATCGTCCACCGTCAAAAACTGAGGATGAGCAAAGGCATGCCGCCTGACAAGTACCTCTTTTCCGGATACTTCCACATCATAGTAAGACCCACCCCCACAATCATCCCCAAAATTATGAGGAATAACAGCTCCCGGAATTAGGATAATCCCCCTATCTGACTGAGATAAAATAGGCTGATGAAGATGCCCCAGTATCGACAAAATAAAATTTTCCCTCAAAAACGACTGACTTACTCCCTTTGACATCCAAGGCTCTGCCTCAAACTCCCTAGACCCAACTACAAACCCATGACTTAACAATATTTTAGGAAAATCAACCTTAACCTGACCAAGTGCTTCTCTTATTCTTACCTCATGTTCCTCGTATATAACAGGGTCCGGAACAGCCACAACAGCCACCACCGTAGAACCCCGCCCCAACAGACAAGGCTCGTCTATAAAAAATCTCTTTGGAGCATTTTCTTCTACGAATGCAGCCAGTGCTGATTTTCCATCACGGGCCAAATCATGAGTTCCTGAACAGGCTATAAATTTAGTAGCTGGATGAAGCTTCTTCATAATCTCTTTGGAATAAACCAAAGACACCGTATCTATTTTCCCCCGCTCATGATAAAAATCCCCACCAAATAAAACAGCATCGTAAGTTCCATCTTGCGTCAAACTGATAATACTATCGACTCTCGATAGTATCTCAGCCCTTCTTGAATTTTCTCCTGAAGAATGCTCTGCAAACATCCGAAAAGGATGAATATGTGCGTCAGAAAAAACTAAAATTCTTAAATTACCATCCATATTATTGCCGCTTCTTCCGTAAGAACCAAGCCATCCCAAGAGACAAAACAGGAACCCAATCCTTCACCTCAGACTTCACCTTTGAGTACAGAGACGGCTGTTTTTCTTCCGTTGGAGCAGCCGCTTCCGGAATTACCTTTTCTGGAATCGGACGCGGCCTTGCCTTGGTCTTATCCTGAAACCCCTCCGTAACCACAGGTTGACGTTCCATAGCCTTATAGGTCACAGCTGGAGTAGTCTCCCTATGCCCCAACTTAGGAATCCAAAGAACGCCCGCCAGTACCACCGTCAATACCCCAAAACCAATGGACGGAACATTACTTTTAATCTTTCTCATTTCTCTCTCTCCCTCGGATTGTGTATCGGACAGTGCAATCCTTCGCAGTAGGCAGGGTCATGCGGAGTGAAAAATCCGTCCCCCCAATCAACAGGTTCCTCCACCTCGTTCATATCCTGACCCGCATCTATAAACTCTTCGTCTTCCTTCGCCCAATTCATGTCCTCGTAGGTAATAGCAAAGCCGGGGGAAGGAGTCGAACCTTCCTCTAGAATCTCCGGACCCGGCTTAAACTGCTCGGCTTTCTCACCTAACTTCTTTACATTTTTATCCTTCAACTTCATAATAATAGGTAACAATTCCTCAGGAGCGCGAAGAGATAGTGAAGGAATAAACCAAGCAGCTCCATGACCTCCGGGATTCTTTACCCAAGCATCATCCAAAAAATCAGAACCCCATCTCCATCCGACAACACGAAATGATGGAATATTACCAATAATTAAAACATAGATATGACTTACGTTGTCTTTATCTCGTATAATAAGACGACCATATAGCTTATTCGTTGTTCGGACTTGAATTATACCCAAAACATCACCAACTTCTCCAAAACTGTTCCAAATAGTCGGGTCAAACTCTATTTCATAAGCCTTACAAAAAACAAATTCCCCCGCCGTACCAAGGATATCATCGTTCAGTTCATCTTTTTCGGTCTGCCCAGAAAGCCAAAACCTTTTCCTATTTTTATTTCTTGAATCCTTAAACCTAGCCTGCGCAAGTAAAGTAATAAAAGAAACTTCATCATCACTAAGAATAATTTCACCCATCTTATTTTTAATGGTCATAGTTTCTCCTTTCCTTCCCTCAGTTTGAGTGCGGCCCGGATGACGGCGAGGGCAATGTAGAATATCATGCGACCTCCTTGAGCGTCTCAATGCGTTCCATTATCCACGCCTCGACCTTATCGAGAACGGCGGCAGAGGCGGCGGCATCGGCGGCATAGGCGGCATAGGCGGCATAGGCGGCATTGGCGGCGGCATTGGCGGCATCGGCGGCATAGGCGGCGGCATTGGCGGCATAGGCGGCGGCATAGGCGGCATTGGCGGCGGCATAGGCGGCATAGGCGGCGGCCTTGGCGGCATTGGCGGCATAGGCGGCATAGGCGGCAGAGGCGGCAGAGGCGGCATAGGCGGCACGATTTTCTTCCGTTGGGTTTTCCAGCCACGCCTTCGCCGCTTCTATCGCCCGCCGGGGCCGCTTGTCGTCCGGGTATCGCTTCTCGTATTCCCCGATAACCAACTCGGCGGAGTATATCGCCATCGCCACGCTGTCAGGCTTCTCCCATCGGTAAGCCTTGACAACCCTCATCTCCGACCAGCATTGCTTGTCGTCCTGTTTTAGATGCTTCCCGCGAACCTCGACGAGAGCGAGGATTTCGCAGTCCACGTACCGCATCGCGTCGATGGCCCGGACGCTGGCGTGGAAACCGGACGTGCACATCGAGAGTTTGCCCTTGTGCTTCGCCCACTTGCCGACCTTCCACGTCATGTCGCCCACGCCGGAGCGCAGGCCCGATTGCATTGACTTCCAGAGAGTTGTGGTTTTCATGTTCCCTCCTCAGCCTCGTACCTTCTCCGTTATGTAGAGAATATGGTCTGGGGGCAACCCCGAGTTTTCGAGCACGTTCCCCGCCGCGTCCATGATGCGGTTGGCGGCACTCATCTTGCCACAGAATAAGCAATCCCCTATCGTTCCCGATGTCGATTTGACGGCGCAATTCACCTGAGCGTCCAGCAATACCCGCATCGCCACCGCGAATGTATTTTTCATTTTTTTACCCACCTACTAAAAGTATCCCAAGGAAGTGTAGCAACTCCATCTTCGTCATTCGTCATAAGAATTGAAGAAGGAATCGGCATAGACCCAAAAATATCCATAAGAACAAGAGTATCAAGATGAGACACACTGACAAACCACTCAGAGAATGGGATTTTCCATACAACTATTGCAATCTTGTCTTCCGGACAATTACCCTTGGCTGTTTTAACCCACGCTCCTATAGTTCCAGAATCCCCCGACAACAAATTGGCAAACGATATCGACCCCTTCTGCCGAGTCTTAACCTCACAAAAAAACAACACATCGTTATCTGATTTTCCATCTTTCAGAAAAACCAAATCCCCTGTGAGTATAGGCATACCGTGCCACGCTCCGCTATGGGGGGTCCGGGAGACCGTACCTTCGCCATTTGGATATATCAACGCTTGGAATATATCCCTAACCTCCCGTTCCCCCCGTTTTCCCTTTTGTCGATTACTTCTACCGATTTTACTTCTATCAACCATCTTCTGATTCCTCCGCGACAACGTCTTCCATAGGAGCCTCGTTTAAAATCTTAAGAGCCACAACTATTTCTACTTTTTTCTCTTCCCACACCTTGGGAAAATCGGTAGAGGGGAATCGTACATCCCCGAACTGATACGACTTCGTTGTCGGCTTTGTAATGACTCCCTCGCTCAAAAGATAAGGCAGGAGTCCGCTCATCGAATGTATGCCCCGATTCAACATCAACTCAAAATGAACTTTTTTGAACGGAACTCCTATCTTTGATTTTATGACTTCAAAAGAACATTTAAACCCAACTACTTTTTCATCGACCTTTATTTTACCTCCCGGCCTAAGAGCCACCCGCATCCCGGAATAATACTTTGGAGCTTTTCCTCCGCTCGTCTCATCCGGGTCTCCAAACATCACTCCTATTTTTGTCCGTAATTGATTAATAAAAAGAACGGACATTCTTTGGTCCGCGATAAGATTCGTCAGTCTTCTAAGCCCTCTAGAAATAGACCTTGCCCTGAGAGCAACACCACCAGTTTCTGTCAAAGACTTTTT
>Ga0315293_10004176_pt1 | contig 13787 bp, 25 predicted proteins | sample YL17G13_20_MG_FD_203071 | JGI IMG/M metagenome (GOLD analysis project Ga0315293, IMG submission 203071) | Sediment microbial communities from Yellowstone Lake, YNP, Wyoming, USA - YL17G13_20 | ecosystem: Environmental > Aquatic > Freshwater > Lake > Sediment | place: USA: Wyoming | collected... | reverse complement strand
TAGAAAATATATCATTACTGGAATTTTTAATTAAATCATCTATTTTAAGATTTGCCTTACCGGCGTATAATTGTTCTGATAACCTTTTATATACTTCATAAGATAGATATTCCCCACCACTAGATGGATCTATTTTATTGACAGCAATTGCAATATCCGGATCTTTTGTCGCATCTATGGGAATTTTTAATCCGGCGCAAACCGTATCTATTCTTTTATCCAGTTTACCTATTTTGGTACGAATATCTTTCAAATCCTGCCTATATTGCTCGGGATCTAATTCTTTTACGAGAACGGATGGATTTACAAATCCCTTAGATAGGGAAGCTACCCTCTCCCTATACCACTCTATCCGGGCTTTGTAATTTAATTTAGATGAATCATCCTTATTTAACGGCATTTTTTCCTTTTGTAGATTTTAAAGCAGGTGCGCCACCTAGCAAAACTAGGGGGGATTTAGGTCTTGCTAGGAGGTTCTCCCGAATGAGGAGATGGACGGATCCTGCGCACCCTAGAAATTTGCCCTACCATCTGGATTTGCACTTCTGAGTCTTCTCGTATTATTAACAGAAACCACAGGTTTACGTCCTTCAGGTTTCCTCTGTTTTGCTCTCATGAAGTCCAAAGTATTTCTTGCTGTTGTCTCAGAAAAAGTGGGCTTACCAAACCATCTCGGAGTAATTGCAAGTCTTTCTCTTTTCGTTTGTTCCAATTTGGTTTTATTCAATTTAAAATCCGGGTCGATCTTTTCACCGAATTTTCCAGAAAATGCTATAGTTACCGCTCTATTCTGACGATTCATATCGCTAAATTCCATTGTAGCGCCTAGAATCGATAACATCCATGCTACTATGGCATGGTCATTCTCATCGCTATAAATCGGCTGACCAAGAGCCGTAGTCCTGATAACGGTATAATCTCTAATCTGACCCACAAGACCATTCTTAATATCTTCCGATTCCGGAAGTATAATCTGACCGTCTTCCATTCTTCTAGCCGCTAGATTAACCATAAAGGGTTTCATATGTTTCTTTACTATCTGTTTGGTGACGGGATCCCTTATCTCCATCCTATCACCGAAGTACATACCCTTTAATTTATTAGCCAGGCCGGTAAGGGGATGTTCTAGACCATATTTTCGAAGCATCTCTATCTGAGTATGACCGTATCCCTGATCAACATATATATATTCGGGATTCCACAACTCATTAAGTCTTATTATTTCCTCGCAAGATCTTACCTGAGTGAACTCTTCCTGAGAAATAATTTTCTTTAATACAACCTTGAATGCGCCCCTACCTCCCTGTAAATTCTTATTCCACTCTGTAATAATAATACAAGTTCCATTTCCCGCAGCATTCCAATCAACTCCCATCGTATAAAGAGAATCGGTATTTCTTCTTACTTTATTGAGTTCATAATTTTGCAAACTTGCGTCTATATGTTTCCTGAGGAATACTCCCTCTGCAACATCTCCAAACTCTGCCTCAAATTCATGTATATAACCAGCATCCGAATATTGGGCTCTTTCTATGCGTTCTGTCTGCAAACTCCATGTCGGTGATACACTCGAAGGAAAATGAAATTCCTTATACCCCAATTCGGGATCAGAGCAAAACCTCCAAAACATCTCCCTCTTACCGGTGGGAGTAGAAGACGCCCAAATCCTAACATCTGGCCGAGATGCCTGTATAGCCAGGATAACTTCAAAATCACTTGAGCTTAGATAGTCAGCCTCATCCATCAAGATCATGTGAGCATCCTGACCACGAATACCGGTCGACTTACTTCCGGTCCTTGTTCCAGCCGTAAAACCCATAATCTTAGATCCGTTATAAAACTCAACCCGATACGGATTCTTTGTATTCCTCTTGATGGAAGCTTTTAATGAACCGCTTTTTCCCAGAAATTGGTCTAATTTATCAAATACCAAACCAACTTGGTTCTTATACGGAGCAATAACCAAAACAGTAACATTCTCATGCGTATATGCAAAATGAAGCATACTTATGCATATGGCTTCGGTTTTTCCCGCACGCCGCCCTATCCTGCTTACTTTTCTGAAAGCAGAACATTTCAGCATGATATCTTGGTACCATCTCGCTATCCAGGATAATTCTGTTCTCGTCCAGAGAATGGGATTATAAAGAAAATTAGCGAAGGCTATTTCGTCTTCGGCCATCAACTTCTTCATTGCTTCACTAGATTCCATCTCTTCATGAATAAGATTACATATCTGAAGTTCGTCTTCCCCGACAACCTTATCCCTGTGATAAACCCTGCCCCCCTTGACATACCATACTTTTGCGTGTTCCTTAAGGCATTGCTGGCAATAAGGATGAATCTCGTTTTTTTTCATATTTGGATGGGTGAGGGAAGATTCTCAGTTATATGTGTATTTTTATTTTTAATATCATACCCGGATCTCACCCGATCACCCATTATCTCTTTCTTTTTTTCTCAGTCCATTTAGACCTGAACATACCGTAACATTGGCCCACGGCTGCCTTTTGGCTCTTTCCTTCAGCCTTCACAACCGGGATACATCTTGACATATAACTTTTTGAACTCTCATTCTTTCTCACACTTGGCATTAATCTCTCCTACTTCTTGGATTTCTTTTTCTTTTTACTTCCCAAATTACCATCCTCCCTTCGCTTGGAATCATACCCAGTCTTTTCATGTTGTAGTTATGTATCGGATGATTCCGTAAACAAATCTATTTTTTCTCGCTGCTCTTGCCGCCGCAACCCATCCTGGCTCCGGCTCTCTCAGCACAACGCGTAATACCCGAAGGATTAGGGGCATTATGAGCATAAGCTTTAGCAGCTTTTACCCGTCCGCATGAATTTACAGGATAAGATCCCTTTGGAGCACCACCGGAAGGCCCGCAAAAAGATTTAACTCCGGTATATTTTCCTACATTTGATCCTCCCGGTTTGTCCTGTGGTCTCTTTGATTTCGAATCATAAGTAGTCATTTTTTACCGGCTTTTTTTGCTCGTCCCATTTTTTTAAATGTTCTAGCTAGAGCCTTTCGCGCAGGAGTACACGTTTTTTTAGTCATCGGAGTACAATAACCTTCATGTTTCGGATTAACCGCGCCCTGGATCCAATTTTTCTTTGCTTTTTTAGCATCTTCCAATGTTTTAAATGTTCCCATTAGTCACCTTCCTCCTGAACTTCATCCAGTTTCCTACTTTTTTCTATTTGGGTTAGAGCTTCATTAAAGTGTTTATCTTTTAGTACAGCCGTACCATCTTCCAACACCGATTTATCTTCTATTGCGAGCATTATAGATGCGAGGACTAATTCTTTTATATAGGCCCCAGTATACCCGCTAGTTTTTTTAACTAAATTATCCATATTTAATTCTTCAGCATTAGTTTTGAAGAGAAACTTCTCCAACATTTTTTTCCTAAGATCTTCATCTGGAAGTTCAAATCTTACTCTAATATCAAATCTACCCGGCCTATTTCTCAAAGCTTTATCAAGTGTTTTTGGATAATTGGAAGAAGCAAGCGTTATAATCCCTTCGTTACTTTCCACTCCATCCATTTGATTTAATAGTTCTCCAGTAATTTTATCGTAAGAACCGGAATCTCCCGCTCTCTTTTTCCCGATGTAATCTATATCCTCAAAAAGAATTATAGTGGGGGATAGTTCCCTCGCCATATTATATATAAAAGATACATCCTCTGGATATATTATGTCGTCTGCAGTAACCCAGATGAAGGTGCTATCAATCTGATTACAAAGAGCCTTAGCAACTAAGGTTTTTCCAGTTCCGGGAGCCCCCTCCATTAATATCCCCCTCTTAATAGCAATATTATTTTTCTTATATAAATCTATATTATTAAACATATCTATGGTCCCACTCTTAATTCTTCTTTTTATCTCATCCTTAAGAATTATATCGTCCATAGTAGTTCCATCGAGTTTAATAAACTTTCCGTTAGGAGTAATCTTTGCTTTTTTAAAAAAATTGTTATTTATGGAATCTTCTATAATCTCATTTATAATTAATGAGGCGCTCTTCCTATTTTCCTCATTACAATAAATAGCAACATATCCAGTATTCCAACCACTTATAAAATCTATCGCCAAAATAAATTTTTCTTTAGTTCCCTTGTCTTCCAGAAAGATATATCCCATTACCATCGCATTCTTAAAAGAATCTATTGATACCTGAACCTCTTCACTCTGTGCAGTTTCAACATCTCCCATATAATTGAACCAGAGTTTTTGCAATTGATCGAATTTAATTGAAATTATTTTGTCTGTAGATACTGCTATAAGCGGCTTCTTATATTTGAGGAAAGACTTTACATTTATTACTTGACTAAGAACATTCGATCCAAGAAATTCATTGAATAGAGAAACCTTGCTGCTCTTCTCTTCTGCTTTTTTCATTAATCTAGAAAGTTTAGCACTCTCACCAAGTTTTCGATCTTCCATTCTATATATATCCCTAAGAAGCCCACTGTTATGTTTCTCTCCCTTAAGAGTTCTTCTGGTTATCTCATATTTATCTTCTCTAAACATTATTTTATCCCCTTATAATATTTATACAATTTCCACTTCTTAAGAGATCCAAATAATTTCCTTACGATCAATTTAATAAACTGCAATTCTTTCTTAAATGTTTTACGATGGCACTTTCTGCATAACGTAGCGCCATTACTTACAAGGTATTTCAACTTTGGAAAAAGAGATTTCGGCAATATATGATGCGGATCTAACTTGCAATTACTTCTTCCGCATAGTACGCATTTATAACCATCTCTTTTATATACCTTAGTTCTCCATCTGATCCATGACTTAAATTTCTTTTTTTCATGATACCATTTCATTTATAATTTCCTTAATACATTGCACCCGGAATAGACCCTTTCCGTCTTGGATCCTGAAACCCTGGCCTAAACCTATTGTAAACCATTTTACTAGCCCGAAGTCCACCGAATAAAGCACCTCCCTTTAATGCCCCCGATGCCATACGTCCGGCCATATTTTGGTCATTATTACCCCTGGCACTATACATTCCATAAATACCACCTGCTGCAGCGCCTAAAGCGGCATATCTCCCTATGGATCTGATATTACCCATATTTCGATTTGCCAAAGATTTAGCATATGACAAGTTCTTTCCGCTAAACATTTTTTCCCATACCGCCCCGGCCTTACCATATATACTCATTATCTTCTCCCTTGTTTGCTAACGATGGAAAAGTTGTGCTTCGTTGCCTATCGCGCTTCTTGCTTGCATATGTGATTCCGCAATAGCTCTCACTGCTCTTTGTCTTGATGTGAAAGCAGCCTGTGTATCGGGAAATACTTGATTCATATCGATATATCTCGTACGTTCCATAGCCCTAGCAGTATTTTTCCATAATGCCATACCCCCAAATCCAGCAATTGCGATAGGAAGTGTCCATGGTTTTACAGCCCCCATAAGAAACATAAATGCATACATTGTGGGGTCAGTCCAAATCATAGCACCTAAACCAAAACTTGTAGCACGAGACGCAATTAACTGAGCCGCTCCTAATCTACCCACCCCTCTAAATTTAGCTCCATACAAAAATGGGTCAAAAGATGTCTTCGCACTTCCCAAACCCCAAGCTTCCACAGCCGATGTTACGGGCCTTACTCCCCACTTTTTTCCTATAGCACTAACCCTAATTCCGCCGCCGCCAACAATACTAGAAAATGGAACCTTATATTCACCAGTAGTTTTAAACGCGGAAAGCATGAAGAGACTCTGCCAACCATATATATTTGCAGCAATCTTTAATAATCCATTACTCTGGTAATCTTCCTGCTGCTGCTCAAGAAATTCACTTCTCATAATAGATTATTTCCTCACTGTTCCCAGTAGAGTTTTTCCCGCGCGATATCCACCGTAGATACCCCCACCTTGAATTGCTCCACCAAGTGCTCCGCTTACGGCTCCTCCTACGGGATTATCATCTCCAGCCCTCATGCCCCTAAAAGCACCAAAGATACCCATACCGACCATCCATTTTCTTAAAGCAGGATTCGTATTACCCATAGAAGTCCAGGCAGTTCTGACATTATCCATCATATTTCTATTTTGGGTCATATTGGTAAAACCCCTTATTCTCTTAAGACGTCCGCCTAAAGCCGCTCCTGGTACTTCGGCCCCCGCAAATCTTGGATTGAAGTGCCTAAGAGATAATCTTGCTGCACCTCCGACAAAAGCTCCCTTCAGAGCCCCACTTAATATAGTTTCTTTGTCACTTACGGCTCCCCATGCGGCTCCCACAATAGCTCCGGGTATAGCTGACGCCAAAAATCTGCTTGCCCCTCCTATCGCAGTTCTCGCTTCCCTGGAAGATGCCCCATACATTTCTGCTCCCCTAAAAAGTGCCCTTTGAGCTGGCCATCCTCTAGCCACAGCTGATTTACCCACTAACCCCAAATTACCCCTAATAGTTGTCCAAGCCGCATTATATACGCCAGGCATTATCTCCTCCCGAATATTCGCCACATGCTCGAAGTTTTCTTAATATTGCTTGAGACATTATGCATAATTTTTCTCTCATGGAGAACATTATTTACCAATCCTTGCACTGGTTTAGTTTCCACATGTTTTTTTATCACATTACTTAATGCAGATGCCTTAACTGCCGCGGCTACTTCACGGTTATCTTGCAGGTATTGTCTTATATATGTGTTTTGTTTTGGACCGGCATAATACCGACGAGCAGTATATACAGCTCTTTCTCCGATGGTTCCCGGAATTTCCGCTTTAAATTGATGTTTTATCCAACTTGCTTTGGTGACTGACAGAGCTGCTGCAAAATGGTCGTGTTGCATTAATAGATTAGAAAGTTCTTCGCTTGACATTGCTGCCAATTTTTTATAAGCTATACCAGATTCAGCCGCTAAGATAGATCTTTCCATTGGATTGTTTCCAGCCCATTTAACTAAATCTTCAGCCGTTCGAGGTTCCATACCCATAATGCTTCTTGCGCGTCCTCTCTCGACCAATCTTTTTTTAGTCTTCCATTTCTTAGCTTTTACATCCCACACCTTGTATTTTTCTGTTATTAACTGTCTTCTGTGGGTTAACTTCCCAGATTCGTGGATAGAAGTTTCATAAAGCCAATTTGTTAAGTTTTCTCTTTTTATAGGATCAGTTTCCGATTCTACGGCAATATGTTCTACCATTCCCTTCAGTTTCTGAGCTCTCACTGATATTGCTGCTTCTTTTCCAACAGGGACAATATTATGAGCTTCGGCTACAGAACCGAATAAAAGAGATCCCGCCAGCGTCGCAGATATGATTCCTTTCCTTCCTAATGTCTCAGCTAAAAACATGGTAGCCTTATTTACCCTGGGAAAATAACTAAATCCTGCTCTGAAATCCGATCTAGTAAATCTTTCAGCCTGAGATTTAGCCCATCCGGGAATATTACCTACTATCTTACCGAATTTCTTTCCAATAGTTAGTGCTGCTACTCCGCCCACCATAATTCCGGCAATAACCAGATCATCCACGAGGGACAAAGCAAATAGACCTGCCTTCTCGCCCTTGTTCCCCTTACTTTGTTCTTCCTCATTATACTGGGGATTCATTTTCTTTTTTAGCTTCTCCTTCGGCAACTACGGAAGTTACGTCTATTAACCCGGCATCCGCCGCTTTCTTAGTAAGTTCCCTCGCTCTTTCGAGCAACTTGCTGGCATACGTGGACGGATCAGCCATAATCCTATTGACATCCTTCGCCTTTGCTTCGCGCGTGGCAATAAGCGCATTCATGATCTTCAGTTTCTGCCTTTGGGCTTTCTCCAAAAAATTGATGATCTGATTCATCTCATCTTTGTAGACAGGTTTCAAACCATCCGGAGTATTCTGAAAACCAGCAACATTCCTCTGAAGGATCTCTGGTTTGCTAGCTAATTCCTCCGTTGCTCTCTTTTCGAGTATTTCCCAGAACACAAGATCCCCTACCAACGCTCCATCAACCTTACTATCTGGATCCACCCCAAGTTCTTTGACATAATCATTGTGCCACATTTCAAGAAGTGTACCCTCTACGGGGCACTCTTTTCCGATAGGATAATTATTATTAGCGCCGAGAGGACACTTCTTGGAATACGGACACTGTTCACCCATACAAATCATCGGGGCAGTAGCCGCAAACCCATGTTTCAAAGTATTAAGGTAAAGAATAAGTCTTTTGGATTCTTTGGGAGTTAAGGTTATCTCATAACCATCATTCAATCTTTTAGCAAATTTTGCAAGCAGAGAATTTTCTACCAAACCTTCGCATGTATTGCGTAAAGTAATTTGTCTTTCTTCAGATTTTTCTTCCATTAATTTCAAATCTCACTTTCATGTTCTTTGGGTAAACCAGCCTTATAACTAGCGCTAGACTGTTTCCTATTCGGAGCCCTTATCTTTATTCCTTTAAGTCCCTTTATAAGTTGTTCCTTACTGATACTCATCACCGATGGCGCATATGTACCTAAATATGGATTTGCTATTTTAGCCATTTTATTTTCCTTCTAAATACTTAATAAATAATAAACATGCTGCCGTAAGAATTCCGCCGACGGCTCCCCACATTCCAGCTTTAACCTGAAGCATACCTATATCCACTTGTATCTTTCCAAGATTCTTATTTAATTCCTCATAGCAATCATTAAGTCTTATGAGTTCAGCTAAGACATGCCTCGACCATTCATTCCAACCGTTATCTTGAGGCATTCGGGAACTCCTTTGATGGGGGAATTGTCACAGTGATATACTTACAATCTTCCGGGAAAAAAGCAGAATGAATAATAAGGGGTTCGTTGTAAACAAAATCTCCTACCTCTAAAATATGCTTTTCCCCATTCTTTATTAACTCCATTATTCCTTTATATATCACTATGTATTCTTTTTCCGGATGTATGTGCTCGGGAAATTTGGTTCCCTTGGAATTAAACCATCTATGTACTGCTACTTCATTCCCGCTACGATGGATAAACCAAGCAAAACAATCACCCTCATTCATTTTATATTCTATGTATCCATTAGACCCATTATCAAGAAGAGGAATAATTTTTGCATCTTTTCCGGGAATACCGTTAGCCCCAGTTTTGCCTATATCCCCTTTTTCTCCTCTGAATGAAACGGGATCAATCGGAAGAGGAAAGGAGGGGAGTTTCTCAGTCAACTCCTTTAATCTAGATATTCCAACACTAGCACAGTCTTTAGACATTATATTTCTCCCAGATCTGCTATATGTTAATAAACGTTGTTACTTTGCGGGTTCTGCCGCTACCGCTGGTGTTATTTTAACATCAGAAGCTTGGGGACCATTTGTACCTTGAATTATCTCAAAGGTAACCGTATCATCTGTCTTTAGTGTTTTATACCCTTCCATAGTTATTGCCGAATAATGTACAAATATGTCGGTACTATCAGAATCCTTCTGAATGAAGCCGTAACCCTTCTTGTTGTTGAACCAGCGAACTTTCCCTTTTTCAAGTGCCATTTCCTTTAATCTCCTTCGTCTGATGACCGCTCTAGTACTATTACTAGATTTGGTTTATTTATGTTTCATTCCTGTGAGCAGCGTGTAAACCCTTGTCGCATCGCCTTCCGCGTCATAGAGCCCACGGTGCACGTTGGCATTTCCAACTACATTAGATATGGTATCGAATCCATAATTTATCGTATCCATAGTTATATTCTGCATTATATCCGTACCCGCCACAACAACACAAGCAGCTTCCTTTGCGGTCTTAAAATCAGCTGCATCGGAAAGAAGCGTTTTCTTCAGATTATCTTGAAGTGCCTGGCTGAGTTTTTCCTCGCTATCAAGGCCTATCCTAGTTACGCCAAGAGCAGCCAATCCCGATGTAGTCAACACAGTCTTGTAATCCTCTTCGTCAAAAGATGTATAATCCGATTCCTGTTTCGAAAGATAGTTGAACATCTGGAACAACTGGGTAATAGTATCGTTGATCGTGCCCCAGAACTTAGCGGGAGGTATACCCCTGTAAAGACGTTCTATCTTCGCGTTATCTATGAGTATAATCGGCCCCAAAAGTGACTTATCGGCCGATTCGAATGTTTGTTTCAATATAGCATCATTGTTCTCTTTTACGACAGTACTCTTTAGTTCCCCTGCGGTGGGAAGAGCCGCAATAACAATTACATCTTTAGCGGGGTCGGGATGTCTCAGGTATTCCAGATATTTAGTGGCTATCCCTATCAAAGTCTCGAGGCTTCCAGCCCCAGTGCCTCCTCCAAATCCGGCGCAGAGAATAACTTTATCTACTGTTCCGAATACTGCCTTCATCTTGTCAAATATCTGTTGTGCCGATTCTTCCGCGGCTTTCTTTCCTTTTTCCATTGATTTGCCCGAACCTTCAGTTGAACCTATCCGAAGTTTCTGTTCGGGGGGTATCCCTAATGGATTAAGATCGGCAGAAGCGGTATTTAGTCCTATTGCCTTGAAGTACCCAATATCGTAAAAGCTTTTGGCTATCCTGCATCCTGCCTGCCCCGAACCAACTATGCCAAAATCCAGCGAACCTTCGTATTGATTTATTAACCCTAATTTAGATATAATTTCCCCTGACGGAATTTCAAAGTTCTCCAGCGGTATCTCAGGTATTTTGATCACTATAAATCCTCCTTGCTTTTGTTTGGTTCTTAAAAGCGCGCATAGCGCGCCGTTTTGCGATTTTCCCATATTACCCCTAATTCACTCAATCGGGGGCAAAAAGGCTAGTATTCTCCGTTCTTAATACTTCGTAAAGCTTAGACTTTCTTCTTTCTTCCTTCACCTATATAAGGAATGATAAAGGCTTGTTTTAGAACAGTTTATGACAGAAATATCTGAAATCCCCTTAAGGCCCGAATTCTCTCCAAAAATTCCCCAAAGATCCAACAGTTTTTGCAGCCAAATCCTTCTTTTTCCCCGCCCGGTTTCCTTACCACTAAAAGCCTTAAGGGACTGAATTCTGGGGATATTTCGTGGGAGATCTGGTGTACTCTATGTCTTGTATCACAGTTCGTTTCGTGCCCGACGTATAAAGTCCGGAACAGAAAGGAGGTGGAGACAATGCGTATAGTATTCGAGATCGTTAAAGTCTTGATTACTGTAGCTATAACATTGGTTATAGTTAAGTTATTCAAGATGTATAAGATCGTAAAGAAGTAAGTAGTATAAGGTAAGTAAGTACGTATAGTATAGAGTAGTATGTATGTAGTATAGTCTATAGAGAAGGGAGGTGAATAAGCATGAATGATTATTATTCCCGCCGGGTAAAAGAAGCAGTCTTTAGCGCCTATGTAGTAATAGCATGTATACTAGGAGCTGGGCTGATAGTATTGGTTGCTGTACTGATTAGGTAGAGTATAGTATAGATATAGGTATATCAGTATAGTATATGATAGGGTGTTACCGTTAAGTGGTAGCGATAAGTACCACTAAACCAGAAGGGAGGTGAATGTGTATGAACGTAGCTAAGGCAGCAGTGCTGCTGGTTATTGCCGCCGTACTAGGTACGTTGGGGTTCCTCTACCGTGTGACGTTAAAGAGGACGTACAACGCTACCGTGAAGCCCGTCTTGGATAAGACGGTTACGGCGTTCAAGACCGGCCTATAGGAGTAGCCTATAGGTAGGGTAAGGAGCTGAGGTAGCGGCTAGACGGCCATATATAGGAAGGAGGTGATGGCTATGTTTGAATATATCGTAGTATGTACTGGACCGTTTAATCCGGCCACTCTAGAAGAGAAAGATACAACTTTAGTGTATATGCACTGCAAGACTTTAGGGGAGGCAGTAGCATGTGCTAGTAAGATGCATTCTTTAGGACATACCTTTCAGATCTACGAGGCAAAGAAGATTGATGCGTATGTTCCCGATTATGTAGTTTAGGTTTGGAAATTAGTAAACGAAAGGAGGTGAAATAAGATGGTTTATGATTCCGGCGCGAGAGAAATACCAAGGAAGGAACACGAGGCTAAGCAGAAGGTAGCTGAGGCTAGAGCCGAGCGTGATCCCGGGTATGTGACTCCAAGCCTTAAACATAGGTATATGGCTGGAGTGTCTATTAATCATCCGTTTGAAAACCTCGGAAGGAGGTGATATAAGATGGATAACGAAGTGCATCCAGGTATAAGCCTGATAGCAGCTATTGTTTGGTGCGTTGTTATATTCATCCTCTCGTCTATTGTAGAGGCGATTATAACGATGTTCATATTTAAGAAGTTCGGTGGTTGTCCTTTGCAGCCGAAGGTAAAGAAGTTAACTAAGGAACTATAAACCAAGGAGGTTAAAATGGAAGGTAAGTTGCATGCAACGCCAATCTTGTTTTCTGAGAATCAGTTGCAGCAGATGATTGCTAATAGGTTAATAGTTATCCATAGGAATGGACAATCATTAACCGTTGGTAAGAAGGGTTGTACGAGTAGACTGGCTAAGTTGATGGCTCGCAAAGAGGAACTCTTGGCGGCTATAGCAGTAGAGAAGTCTAAATAAGAAAGGAGGCATGTATGCCTGTTGATTTCTATGCTCCGACTACTTTAACCGAGATCCGTAAGGAAATTCTTAGGTTGAAGTGGTTGACTAGAAAGGAGTTGTTTGCGTTGAATAGGTATAAAACGTATCAGGAGTTTTATCGTATGAGACGCAGTCAGATTAATCGATTATATAAGGAGGTGAAATAGAATGGTAATAGGTGCTTCGGGTATTGGTGATAAGTATATCACCACCAAGAAGGTCGTTGGGTATTATTATGGTGAGAGTATTGTTCTCCCTAAGGGTACAGTATTGATACTGGACCAGGGGAATCAATACACTTTAGAGTTCAAGAAGCCTGATGGGCATCTTGTAATTCTTCATCGTAAATGGATCAAGGATGCCGGCTATTCTAATTATTTTAGAATGCCGGATGGTATAGAACCGTTAAAATAGAAAGGAGATAATATGGAAGACTGTGTGTATTTGACTGTATGTCATGAGCATACTGTATGTGGTAATGCTTACGCTGGGCATGATTGTAGCCCATGTGTTAAGTGTGATGCGTATGTTTCTCGTATTAAGGCATGTCCGCATTTTAGTGAATGCGGGCATGCTAGTTCTAATGTACCGGATTGTGCGTCAGCTACTTATTGCGCTTATAGGAATTTAAGGTATGGGGATGGAGTACCCATGCCTAAATCTATTAAGCGTGTAGTAGATAGGTTATTAGGTAAATGAAAGGAGGTGAGTGTAATGGATCCTAGAATTAAGAGGAGAGGCATAAAGGTAGATAAACCTATTCTTGTTAAGATGCTGGGTTATGTTACCCGGCATTTAATAAAGGATAGGCTTTTTGCTCCTACATCTCCTAGGGGTGAGCCTATGCTTACTGTTGGATCCCCATATTATGAGGATATAACAGATGGCCAGTATTTAAAGGACTGGTTAAGTAATCAGCTTAATCCCGTGGGTGTGGATAGGAGAGACAATGAGCAAGATGTGTTTGGGTTCTTCGAAAGAAGAGAAGCGTAATCCACGCTCCAAGTATGGATGAGGCCCATGTATGTATGCATGGGCTGTGCCGGTGAGTGAGCGCTAGCTGGTATGTCTGGTGGCATACTGGTTTATTAGCGTAACAAATCCGGCACTCCGGTTGGTGGTCCGTAACCATCAGAAGAAGGAGGTGATAGTTGTCGTTCAAAGCTAATGGTTGAGCTAGTAGTGTAGAATGCTCTCGTGCTATTAGCTAACCTTAATAACTGAGGAGAATGTGGTGGCACACATTCTGAAAACGGGAAT
>Ga0315293_10004175_pt1 | contig 13787 bp, 23 predicted proteins | sample YL17G13_20_MG_FD_203071 | JGI IMG/M metagenome (GOLD analysis project Ga0315293, IMG submission 203071) | Sediment microbial communities from Yellowstone Lake, YNP, Wyoming, USA - YL17G13_20 | ecosystem: Environmental > Aquatic > Freshwater > Lake > Sediment | place: USA: Wyoming | collected... | reverse complement strand
ATTTTCCCAAGAAATATTAATTATAAAATTATTCCATTCTTTATTCATAATTGCAACAATCGTTTGCACGCAATATAATGGCACACATTATTAAAATATTTTTTCATAAAATTTGCATCACGCACAATTTTATCTAAAAGCAAAAATTGCTTTTTAATAAAAGCCCTATCAATATAGAATCCGCAAAAATTACTTAACCAACTATAATAATAAGCAAGATTTAAAGCAACATTTCGATTTTTAAATTCGTAGTTTTTCGCTATACTAAACATAGTTAATGTATTGGCAAGCCTATCATCACTGTTACTTAATGAAGGCGAGTAACAAGGACTATTAATAGTGGCATTAAAGCAACTATCGTATAATTGATATATGTTGCAACCTTTTTCAGGATCAAATGCTAAATATAATACTTCTCTAAACATTAGACTATTTTTTTAGACCAATTTACATACATATACCAGAGACAAATAGGCATCGCTATAGCTTGTAAAATCCACCATATATTGTGCCTTGATACGTTATACATAAAAAATGTAATATTAAAGAAAAATAGAAATAGCCAATAGCCAGATTGTTTATTCATTGAAATGATACCTATGGTAAGTAATAAAGTGCAATATTAATATGGGTTCTGCTTTAAATATGGCTGAATATATGAAAAATCGGCGGAAAGCGCGCCGAGCGAAATTTATCGATCTATTAGGCGGTAAATGTGTAAATTGCGGAGCTACCGAAAATTTACAATTCGATCATTCTGATGCCAAAAAGAAAAAATATGATCTAAATGCCGTAAAAGATGGCAAAGAGACGGTAATTTTAAAAGAACTTAAAAAGTGTGTTTTATTGTGTGGCGATTGTCATTTAAATAAAACCAAGTCTAATAAAGAGCATATTAATAAAGATAAGAAGCCCGCTCGACACGGAACCTTATGGATGTATAAAAAATACAAATGCCGATGTCGTAAATGCCGAATGGCGATAAGTCATTATATGAAAAATAAAAAACTTACTTAATACCAATTAAAGCTTTAATTTGTTTAATATTTGCATCACTTAATTTTTCAATTATAAGGGCAGATTTTATCGCATCTATCGCTATTTGCTTATCAATAATTTTTTGCTCTTGTTTAAGACGCAATTGTATTATTTTTTTAGATACAGCGGTAAAGGTTCTTGTCTTTGTAAAAGTTACAAGTTCAAAGTTCTTGATATCTTTAAATGGTATCAACAGTTCCGCATTTCGTAAGCGAATTGTTTTATCAGCATTCGTCATAATGAATTCATATTTATTATTTTTAATACAGACATTAATAGCTTTAACCCTGGCAACAGCTCTTCTGTAAGTAGAGCCTTTTGCCTCGTTGATAGCAGTTGGCAAAGGTCCCGGATAAGTGTCTATCTCATAGAGATAGATGGGCAAAATTTCTTTAGTATCAATATCCGCATCGTGAATAGCAGCTGTATATGAGCGCGTATCATCTATCGTTAATACAACGGAGGTTGTATCAGTTTTTGAATTTGTCATAACTTTCTCTTTCTATTTAATATGATTGTCGAGCAATATGAAATTCTTTTTGCGATGAATAATCTAAAGAACAAGTATCTATGTCCCATATGATTAGCTTATCATCTTCAATAAGTATTTCACCTTCTAATTTAATAAATTCTATCTCGTCTTTTTCCGCATCAAAGCCTTCAAAACCTATATATTCAATACCGATGATTGCGCCAAATGATTTGGGCTCTTTATTAAAGATAGCCGCGATCCAACAGCCGTCAGTCTCTAATATATCTGGATCAAGACCCAATTCATTAACAGCTAAATCTCGTGAAATTATATTTAATTCATCAATATAGTCGTGACACTGACCATATAAATGGTCTTTACTATTAATATCTGATAATAAATCAGACTTAAAGCTTTCAAATAAATTATGGTGTAACTTATCACCAGGATCGAATTCAACCAATGCCATATGAACCTCTTGTCGGTGCTAACTCTAATAAATGCTACTTAATTCTTATACATTAAATTTTGATTTTAATTGATTAATTATCGCTTTAGCTTCTTCATCAGTAGAACAAATGATAACAGCGCCGGATCTTTTAAGATTGTTGTTTTTTATTTTTTCTTCTTCTGTCCATCGTTTTTTTTGTTCGGCAGCTTGCTTTTTAAGCAATGCTGCACGAGCGATCATTTGATCATTATATTTTTTAATTCTTTTAACGTCTGTTTTAAGCTTCCTTAATAAAACCCGATCTTCTACTATTTTATGTCCAATTACTCTTAAAGCATTGCTATGATATCTACTATCAATAATAACATTTTGAATATTATTATCTTTAATAAATTTGTCTATTTTAAGTAATGTTTGTTGAAATATAAGAGATGCTCCATCAACAGTTGAAACACTCTTGCAAGTAATAGGAAATTTTTTATAAACTCTTTGAATATATTTTTTTGATAAAATATCTCTTTCAACAGAATTTAAATTTGTAAGTTTCATTACATATTCGTAGTTGTTTAATCTTTTAGAAGCATTTTTAATTGATATCATATGGTTCCTGATAATTTATATTTATTTTTCAAAACTTTAATAATTGATAATGCATCATTTTTATTTGCGCATCTTGTCAAAATACTTTTAATAGAATTATATTTAATTTCTTCTCGTCTTTTTTTATCTTCTTCTTTATTTTTCAAATGATATTTATGCATATCAATTAACTGTTTATCTGTTAAATATTCATATCCAATAATAGTTATTGCATCTCTTCCATAGTTATTAAATTTAAATTTATTGTTAATAACTGGATTATGCCATGTACTATTTTTAATAAATAGATTAGCCTTATTGAGAGTTTTTTTAAAAGCCGCTTCAACTTCAAGCATAGTTTTAGCTTTAGTTAAAGCCGTATAAAAGGTTTTACTTGCTTTTGTTTTATATTTTTGAAATAAAATATTTCTTTCTGTGGGATGCAAGGTTTTAAGATTTTTTACGTATGAATAATCGTTTAAATCTTTTTTAAAATTTCTTGTAGTAAAAAGCTTTGAGTTCATAATCGTACCGTTCTCCGTATATAATTTAATTTTTGAATACTATCAACATAAAAAACCGATCGACCATCTGGTGCAGTTATTTTAGTGATAGGATTATTATCTGGATCTGTTTTTCTTGAATACACTTTAAACTTATCAAAAAACTTTCCAGTGTTACCATACATATCTTTGAACGTCGCTATTGTAGCACCGCCACTCTTATATGCTTCTTGGGCGACTACAATTATATTATTACATATAGTATCTATTTCTTGATTACTTAATCCATAACCACCACAAACGGGTCGCAATGGATGTATTTTAGAAAGATACAACACTTCAGAACGAATATAGTTACCAACCCCCGCAAAGACGCGCTGGTCAAGCAAGGCTTCCGCTATAGTTTTTTGTTCGCAGCGTTTCCAAAGGTGTTGTTTTAAATCGAATGGTATCGGTTCTTGTAAAGCATCCCATCCAAGTGTATTTAATTTATAATCCAATCCTATTTGATCAGATATTTTGAATGTTCCAAAATGACGAATATCATTAAAATAAATATCACCACTTCCAAATGTAAATTTTAAAGCTGAATGTTTTGATTTTGGACCAAAGCTTGCAGCCATACCTAATGTAATAAAGAAAACCTCTTCTTCATCAAAAGTCCAATACAAAAATTTACCTTTACAATTAAACTTTGTATCGTGAAGTGGATAAATTAATTGATGAAATTTTTCAATAGGTTTTTTAAGAAATCGACCACCTACAATTTCGATATTTTGCAGCGCCTGTCCGCCAAATTCTTTATTGAGTTGATCTGTAAATATTTTAACTTCCGCAATTTCTGGCAAAATATACTCCTATAAAAGAAGAATTCTTTTCTTTAATTCTTGTAATAATTGTTCTTCCGAATTACTCGGCAATAGTAGTAAATAGCTTGAGCTTATCATAAATCCAAAAATCTGTGATTTATTATATTTTTCAAGATGACGGATTATATTATGAAATGTTTCGTGATCTTGATCGGATATATCTGGTTCCATCAGCCAGCAAATTTTGCCCACCATTGCCAAATTTTCGAAAATTAAAAGCCTATCATCAAAAGATAAATCTTTATATATTTTAATAATTTGATTACGAATAATTTCCGATGGTTGTTTGATTTTTTGTCGAAGAGTTCTAATATCGGTAATTGGGCTCAATTGATTCAATGTATCGAGATTAATCATCTGATAGCTTTTCTTTAGAAGTAAGCTTCATAATAATCCTCTATTAATGAATTTTATCTTTGGTGTTTTCAGGATCATTTCCAAAACTATCTTTGTCGGCAATTTTTCCATCTCTATTATGAATAACTAATTCTACCTGATGTTCTTTGGCGAGCGCTTTTGCTATGCTATTAGCTTCTTTTTTTGTTTTAGTTGAAGCAATAGGCGATAAAGAATGTTCTTCTTTTACTAACCATCCTCCGGATGGATTAGGCACAATGTGTATATTTTTATATATAATATTCATTTTCATTTTCTTTTTTGAAAGAGCAAGAGCGCCCAATACCGTTATTGTTAATATAAGTGCTGCTAAAATTATTAATAATGTCATTTATTTTCTTCAATTTCTGTTTCAATATTTTCATAGGAAGTTTTCAAATCAGCTATTCTTTTAGATAAATCTTCATATTTATGATCTAATAATTCTGGATTTAAAATTGATTGTTTGGTAAGCTCTTTGACATAAGCTATTGGCCAAGCTCGCGTCTTTTCAAAATACCGCTCTGTTAAAGATCCCAGAGCTTCTCGCAATGTTTGTTCTTCTAATTCTTCTATTTTGAGAATTTCATCAAATCTGCCCGGACGAAGCACAGCAGGATCAAAACCATCAAGTATATTGGCAATTCCAATAACTAATTTTAGTTTAGTATTAACTATTTCCAAAAATTCCAAAATCTTATCATTCATCTCTATTTGATCAAAATCATCTAATATGAGAGCCTCTATTTTTAGAATATCTATTAAATCCAAAAAGTAAGGTAATTTAATTGTGTCGTTAGGGTGAAGTTTTAATGTTCTAAAACCAAAATGGTCCATAATAGTATTAGCAGTAGTCGTCTTGCCTGTGCCTGGCAAACCATACAACATTAATGAACGAGACATATCCTTATCAAAGCATTTTTGCAAATCATTGATAAAGGAGGTAGATTTTTGAGATGTAATGGATTTAAATGTTAAGGGAGTGAGCAATAGGCGTGACTGATTATTATCAGTGCTAATTTCATCCAGTGCTATAAAATTACTATTTAATTCTGCTATTTTAGCATCGCCCAAGAGAGATAATATTTGATTTTTATTATCTTGTTGAGTAAGAATGCGCAACTCCGTTGAGTTGTATCTATCATAGATAACAACAAAGTTCCCATAAGCAGTATTAAAAATTTTTGCCATCTCATAATCAAATGGTAATTTTTTACCTTCAAATACATCCAGGGTAGAAAGGAATAAATTACAAATTGGTTTATGTGGTGTGAGTGGAACCCAACCATTAACTGGCGAGAATAAAATTTCTGGATCATTAGATTTGATATTAAAAAGTATTTCAGTAGCCAATATGGCGCCACTTACCAAACTAAATTTGCTTTTGGTAACAGCAAACTCTGCAAGGGATTTGGCTATTTCTGAAATAGTTTTAATCTTATCTCGATGCTGAATAAGTTTTAATTTTAATTTAGATAACATTTGTAAAAATTTTCACGCACACACGTGTGCGTGTGCAAGTTAACCGTCAACATACCGGCCAAAGATAATCTTCCCATAATCGATCACGAGCGAAACCATACCTATCTTCCAAAGATATTACTTTTTTAATAAATTTATTAATTTTAATATTATATCTTTTACGTTGTTTATCAGCCTCTTGCTCAATTAACTCATATGTAGCTGTTAATTGTTTAGATGAAGGATAGTCGTCATATTGGGCTAACGCCGTGCAACCGCTTTCCCAGCTTATATGCATATCAAGTGGTGGAAGTATAGCTGGTGGTAATTTTACTTTAATACATTTACCTTTTGCCAAAGCTTTAAACTCTCTAACAATAGTATTAATTTCTTTTTTAGAAATAGTCCCGATCGGCTTCATATTGCGTTCCTTTTATATTTCAAATTCAAGCGGAAGGTTAATGGGGTTATACGATCCGTTACAAATGCAACTATTTGCGAAAATAACTCCTAATTCTTTTTGTATACCTCTATCCTCGTGAATGTGCCCGAAGATATGTGCTTTCAGTTTTGGTAGTTCCCAAATCCTATCAGCCAATATTTCACAACCCGTGTGTTCATAATCGAATACGCCGCGCGGAGCTTTATCCAAAATTTGGTGAGGAGGCCCGTGAGTAATTAATACATTGGTAGTTTCTGGAATGGCTTCCCATTTTTTAGCTAACGCTTTACTTTTTCTTGGTAAGTTAAAACTCCAATTATGATACTCTGGTTGAAATGGTGAGCCGTAAAATTCAACGCCATCTATTTTCACACCACTATCTTGCAAATAGATAATGCCACAATCCTCAAACATTTTAAGAATTTCATCTCTTATAATGCCTGGACGATCCAAAGTTAGATCGTGATTGCCTGCGATTATAATTTTTGTGACGTGTGGAAAATCTTTTATCCAATGGGCAAAATCATCCAACACACCGATTTCACCGCGAGCAGTGATATCGCCGGCGTGAATTAAGACATCGCCATCGGGTATATTTTTAATTTTTCGGTGATAGCAATGAGTATCAGAAATTGAAATGATTTTCAAAATATAATCCTAAATAAAATTAAGGCAACTCATTTTATTGAATTGCCCCAATATTGAACGCGGTTTAAAGTTATTGAGTTATTTTAATAGATTGTAAAAGCGACTTCACGCGCTCACATTGAGGCAATGATAATCCGCTCATAGTTACTAGTATGGCGTTTAACTGTTGTTGCACTTCTTGTTGAGCTGCTAACTCTTTACGGCGCAAACTTATCATATTAGGAGATAGTTGTAGTAATGTGACTTTATTTTCTGTTTTCATTTCTGAAACTACTAATGATTTAACATCAAAATCAATATCGTCACACTGTATGCCATCAATAAATATTCTACTAATGCTGGCTTTTTGAAGCCGTGCGAGCATATCCTCTGTTTGTGCTAACCCAGCTTGCCAGTAACCGTATCCTCCCGAACCCGGATTAGGTCTAACAAGATTTATTTGTCCCCCGACAGAAGAAGTGGTAGACAACTCTAGTTGAGGGCAAAACCCTTGTAATATATATTTTGAAGAAGTTAATGAGAAGGTTCTATGTATTGAGCGTGATAATGTGTGCATTACTATTGCTTTCTATTGTAATTAATTAAGAGAATTGCTGCCTTTTTTTGGTAGCACATTAAGTTCTTCAAATGTTTCCAGCAAAGCTTGTGTCTCTGGTTGCGGCTCCATATTGCGTAATGACTCATAATTAATGACCAATTCATCATCAGATGGGTAATAGGCGCTACGAGCCATATCGAGAGCGATATCAAATACCAGTTGTCCCGCTTCAGGATGATGCGCAACATATTCAAATTGTTGCTCTTCTGGTAAAGCTTTCGCCTCCTCAATAACTTGTTCCAAGGTCGCCCGAGCCTTCTCGTCTTCTTCCGAAAGGGGTTCGAGTTGAACGCCATCCTCCAACATATCTTCTACAACCAAATGCATACAATAATGAATAGAGTTATGTTGATCTTCTTCTGATAATTTATGAAATAAAAACATTTATATTTACCTATGATGTGAGAGTTTAATCCACTTATATTGATTTATTTTATTTAAAATACATTTAGATAAACCATAAAAGCCAAGCTCTGGGCAATATTGACTAAACCATAATTTAGCATGAGCTAAATTTTGACAGACGGTCCCATCCAATAAAAGATAATACAGGGCGAGATTTTTTGCCACATTCATATTTCTTTTTTTATATTCAAGTATAATGGATAATGCGAAATTTATATGCTTGGGACAAGTATTTGCAGATACTCCATTATAAAGGGTGTATCGCGGGTCTCCTCGCATGCCTGGGCGCCACTCATAAGGCAAAGGCAAACAAATGTCAAAGTCAGTATCAATTAATCGATGGTGAGTAATATTATGAGTAATGGCTTTGAACATCTGCTGGTATGAATAATAGGGCTTATCGTTAAAATGCGTAAGTGCGCGAAACTAAATGTAAAAAAGCCAGGTGGTCAAAACCACCTGGCTTTTAATGATTAAATTGCTTATTATTATGGTATATTTGTTTAAGGATGTAAATGCTCTATAAAAGATTATTTGTTTTTATTTTCGCATTATTACTTGCCTCCTGCGCTCCTATGACAAAATTAGCAGTCCTCCAACCATCCTCTCCGGAGTTTGGTAAGGCGGCAGCGGTTGCGTTCATTAGAGTTTCGGCAAGTGATAAGTTACCTCGCCGCGCCGGCGCCTATTGCACTGGCGTATGGATTAATAAAGATACTTTATTAACCGCCTTACATTGCGCCCGAGCCGCTGCAAGAATGGCAGAAACCGCTAAATTGCCCCCAGAGCTTCAACCGTTGGCACCACTTCTCGTAGGAGAGGTTAAAGATCCAACTGGTTATGAGATGGTTTATATAGTAGAAGATGAGGTTACAGGCATAGATACTATGCCCAAAGCAACGCATTCTTCCAAAATTGTTGCCATAGATATTAAGGATGATTTGGCAATCGTTAAGGCGGTAAGCGATAAGATGCCAGACCACACCTGGCTGCCAGTAGCTAATTATAATCCAAAAGTTGGCGATAAAGTATCCGTTGTAGGTCATCCAAGCGGATTATATTTTACATTTTTTAATGGAATGGTTTCCGCCATTAGAGAAACAATGCCACACGAGGCTAATGATGAAGCAAGCGTGACTTCGGGAGGTCCTTATGTTCAGGTATTCTCTGGAATTTGGCACGGCAATAGTGGTGGTCCCGTTATTTCTGAAAAAGGCGAAATTGTAGGCATAGTATCATTTGGATACTCTGCTCCAAGTCAGGGCTTTTGCATAGCACCATCATCAATAAAGCGCTTTATATTTGAAGCATATCGTAAAAATTTACTTAAATAATTTATTAAAGACATCATTATTTCGTATCTTCTTGACAGAAGAATAGGACAATATCGTGTCGCATAATAAAAAAAAGCACAAAGATCAAGATAAAGATAAAAATGAATCTGAATCTGAAAGTCTTTCAAGTTCTAATTGGAATATATTCAAAATAATATTTGATTATTTATTTCCTCCCGACGAACAAAGACTATATGGTAAGCTTGTTGTATCTGACAAGGGAACATTAGAATTTATTTTTAAAAATCACCCGCATCACGTGTGTGCGTATTTTGCCGATAAATCACATCACGTGCCCTGTAATCCTTGCGATCCGGGGCGCGAAGATGTATTAGAGTGGCACCTTGTAAAGCATAAGCGTCATTGTATATTAAAAATTAATTGGAATGTAACTTCTATGCGAACCATTATTTGGAAGGTATGCCAATAATTTTATTTACTTTATCTTTTAATATTAAAAAACTACTATTATCTAATAAATAATTATTAGTTTTTAATGATGATTGATTAAAATTATCAATTATGCTTTGTTTTGAAAAACCGTAATATGGCATTGATATATTTGTATTAGTTAATAATTTATCATGATGATAAATACTAATACAAGGCGTTAATGCCATATCTGCCAATACAATTCCATGAAAGCGTTGTGTAATTATTACTTCATATTTAGAAAATAAATCAATTAATGATTGAATATCATTATATTGTTCTTTAATTAAAAATGAATTATTTCTATTCTTCATAGAAGATATAATATGTATTGCCGCCCAATTATCATCAATTATGTTATTCGTGCTCATAGGGAAAAAATTAATTTTATAATTATTTTCAATTAAATTGTCTAAAAATTGTGAAAATTCTGATTTAAATACGGAAAATGCAAGATGAGACCAATGAGGACTGGTATTATTTGGAATATTATATGCATTTGGCAAAATTAATACAGATTTATCTATTTTAGATTTATTTTGTTTATTTAAAATATTACTTAATGAATATACTAAATCTTGCGCATAGATGACATTTTTATTTATTAATTTGATTTTATCCAGATGATTTGGCGTTCTAATAACTATTAATTTAGCCAATGATAATAGCGTATTATGTGTTTGATGTATATTTGTTTCTCCTCCGACTCCAATATATAAAATATTTTTAGTTTTTAATAAATTAAAAATTTCAGTATTAATGTCTATCGGGGCATTTAAAAAAGAACCTCCACCAATGAATACGGTAGAAATATCCGATGTCAAATTTGATAAAGTAATTTTACTAACAAATAAAAATTCCACATCAGGAAATAAATATTTAAAAGCATCAATAAATAAATTATCACCAATATTATTTTTATAATAAAATCCATATACTAAAATTTTTTTATTTATTTTTGAAATCATTTTCCCAAACAGTAATTAAATTAAATTTAGATGATTTTATCAATTTTTCTCTTTCAATGGTATTTTGGTATAATTTTCCAAAAGATATTTTATTGCATGGATTAATGTCAAATAATAATTATTTTATTCTTAATTCCAATATATTGAGTTTTTTCATAGGAATATTTATTATTATGAATAATATTGGCTTTTGCAATAAATTGTTCGGCAGTCATTGTCATATATACTATATAACAATATTCTGCCAATAAAATTGGATATTTTTGAGGATATGCGTAAGCGTGTGTATTCACAGCTTGGAGCCGAATGTCCAAATTTATTGGTATCAAAAATGGTAAAATCCAAATAATATCGGACAACATATTTAATAATGCAGATTTGCAGATATTAGAATTGCCGGAAGCGTTGTGCGATATACCGTCAGAAAAATTACTATCAGAATATATAGTAAAAAATAATCAAATAATAAATAAATTTACACCGCTTGTAGCCAAGCATATGAAAGTTGCGTTTGTAAGTAATTACGCCCAAGCTTGCGGACTATCGACATACTTTGAAAACTTATTACAATCTTTAATGGGTAAAGTTGGAGATTTTAAATTATTTATTGAAACAAACGCACACGCAACCGTGTCGCTATCAAATATCTCCAATGAGCAAATGGTTACCTGTTGGAGTAGAGGCGAACCATTAAATAATTTAATTAAAGAATTAAAAGAATATAATCCAGATCTGATCGTCATCAATCACGAATTTGGATTATATCCAAACGCTCGTCATTGGATGTCTATGATGACGCAATTGTCTAATTATAAAATATTAACAATTTTACACAGTGTGTTTCCATATCACTATGATAAAATCATAGTAGAAGCATCTATGAAAAATATATTAGTGCATAGCGAAGAAGCTCGACAAGTATTATATAATAAGGGCAGCAGAAGTAATATATATGTAATTCCACACGGATGCTATGCTTCTACCAATCAAGATAAATTGTGGAACTTTTACAAGTCTGACGCTACTTTTATGCAAATTGGTTTTGGATTTAAATATAAAGCTTTTGAAGACTGTATTAAAGCCACAGCCTTACTTAAAGAAACTTATCCAAATATCTTTTTTACTGCCCTATTTTCGGAGTCTCCGCACGCAAAAATAGAGCACGATAGTTATTATAATTATTTAATAGAACTTACTAATGAATTAAAAGTGCAAGACAATGTAAGCATTATACGCGGATTTCAAGATGACAAAGTAATTGATGCGTTTTTAAGAACGAATAAAGTTGCAGTATTTCCGTATAAATTATCAGAAGCGCACCTTGTATATGGGGCAAGCGGAGCGGCAAGACTTGCAATGAGTAAAAATATTCCAGTGATTACTTCTGGCATTCCTCATTTTGCCGACTTGCCAACTATAAAAGCCAATGATGTAAATGAAATTGCAAAAGAATTAGGCGCTTTATTTGCTAATAGAAGTAAAATGGTAGAGCAAATAAATAAACAGAATATTTTTATAGCTAATAATTCTTGGGAAATTACGGCTAATAAATATATTCAAGTTTTCGAATCTACATTAGCATAATAAGCTTATTTAAGCGTTCGCTTTTTACAGTTTTAGCAAACTTTTTAATTTCATCAAAATTATTTGTAGCTAATATTCTATCTTCTAATTTTTTAATATTAGCACCAGGAATATGTGCAGCATATAGTCTTACATACATATTGCTATGGCTGGCAATAATTAAATTTTGAATTACTTCTAATTCTTCTTGATTGGTTAATAATTGGGCTAAAATATAGAGATATCTTGGTTTTTTAGATTTAATAAAAATGTGTTTTAATTTATGCACGCTCGGGTGCTTGCCAAATTTTAAATAAATATAAGCGGCTTTGGCATTATTGGCTTCAATAATTAATTCTTCTATAAGATTTGCATCCGCTTCACCAATAAAACAAGCAAATTTAGCTATATAATTGAAATGTTGGGTATTTATAATGGCTTGTTGAAGTTTTGGTATATCGACATTTTTGATTTCTCGAGCAAATCTATAAATATAATGCGGATCATTTGCAGAAATAATATAATTCTCTATATCTTCTACATTACAATATAGATCTTGTAGCTCTTTGGCTATACGAAATACGATATTAATTTTATTTTGCTGGTAGGCGGAGTAGGCTAATTCGCGCGCCTTTTGCTCAAAGATTTTTAAATTTTGACGTTTAATTTTGATTAAATTTTCAAGAGTTACGGCAGTAAGCACATCAAGAGCAATACCCATAAGAAAATATGAAAAAATGCGAAAAAAAAACCCACCAACATAGTTGGTGGGTTTATAGCATATCTTTAGGAGTCCTCACGCATCGATTGCGGCGGCGATGCGTGCGTCAAGCGCTGCATCATCGGCTCTGTGGAGCCGTGCTCGGTGACGCTTAAGTCGTTCCTGTTCTTCACGCTGAGCACGATGGCAGAATAAGGTAAAAGCGTCGTGATACCGCGTGGCAGCTGCGTGCGTTTGTGTTCCCAGCCCCAAAGTATGGTCCGTATGTCGCGGTAGCGAGCCACTTATTATCTTTATAAGATATATTTGCTCCCAAATATTATGCCTATACCGATCGCACCTAATACCTTTATTCACTTCGTAAATCCTAAGAGTCATTAAAACATGAGGATCTAAATAGCGATATAACGCTTGCCTTATGGTAAGGGGAGTTGGATATGCTACACATATAGAGGCGTAATAATTTGCGTGTAAAATTTTACGAAAATTTAAAGCAACAACGGGGATTATTTTAAATAACATTATTCTTGATCTATTGGGGGAAGATCCTCTCCCATTTCTGATAGAGTTTTGCTGGGGAAAACAATAACATTACATCTATCCTTTACTAAGTAAAGTAAAGACGTTGGTTTAACCGCAACAACTTCTTGTTTGGCGACTTGAAAGTCGAGACATTTGTTAGTGGCGGCATCGCCTACAAGGGCTTTGAGAATGCAAGAAATTGTTAATACATCCTCCGCATTGTGCGCAGTCGCCATTATTTTTTTCACTTCTTTAGAAAACCCATCATTAATAAATGATTTGCCTTCAGCTGTTAAGAAACCCTGATTATTAAAGATTTGAGTAGTCATGTGCATCTCTAAAAGATAATTGTTGTAATTGTCTGATAACACAATCATAATATCGGTTACCGAATTCTAATTCTGGA
>Ga0315293_10004174_pt1 | contig 13796 bp, 16 predicted proteins | sample YL17G13_20_MG_FD_203071 | JGI IMG/M metagenome (GOLD analysis project Ga0315293, IMG submission 203071) | Sediment microbial communities from Yellowstone Lake, YNP, Wyoming, USA - YL17G13_20 | ecosystem: Environmental > Aquatic > Freshwater > Lake > Sediment | place: USA: Wyoming | collected... | reverse complement strand
GATCACGCCCGGCGACCGCATCGACAACATCCTGATTTCGATCACGGCCTGACAGATAGAACGCGGCGTGTACCGACCGGTGTCGGGCATCGTGCTGACGGGGGGCTTTGAGCCGCCCGCAAGCATCCTGGCGCTCCTTGCGGCCGCGGGCATTCCGGTGGTTCTGTGCCAAGAGGACACCTTTACGGTGGCGTCGCGGCTGGGGGACTTGCAGTTCAAAATTCGGCCGGAGGACACCGACAAGATCGAGGCCGCCAAGGACCTCGTCCGCCAGAGCGTCGACGGAGCCTCGCTACTGGCTGCGCTGGCGGAGGATGAATGACCTCCCCCCATCGGCCGGCGGCGTCTCGGGGCCCGACAAGAAAGGGATGAATCCAATGAACCACGTGAAGGTGGATGACCGGTCGGGGCTGGAGGTCGCCAGAATGCTCGACGGCCTCGTGAAGAAAAAGTGCCGGGCCCCGGTGACCGAGATGCTGCTCCTGGGCGTGCTGGCGGGCATCTACATCGGGTTCGGGGCGATGGGGGCGACGACGGTGACGGGCCTCGGCGGCCTGCCGCCGGCGCTTTCGAAGTTCCTGGCAGCCAGCGTCTTCTGCGTCGGCCTGATCCTGGTCGTCATTCCCGGGTCGGAACTCTTCACGGGGAACATCCTGATGGTAGTGAGCCTGGTGAACCGCGAGGTGTCCGCGGCCCGGGTGCTGCGGAACTGGTCGTTCGTTTACCTCGGGAACTTCCTGGGCTCGGTGCTCCTGGCCCTGGCGATTTTCGGCGCGGGACTTCTCGGAACGCCGGAGGAGCCTTCCGCCGTCGGGCGAGCCGCGGCGGCCATCGCCGAGGCGAAGATCGACCTCGGCCTCTTCAAGGCCTTCCTGAGCGGCGTGCTCTGCAACATGCTCGTCTGCCTGGCGGTGATCCTGGCGCTGGCCTCCCGAACGGTCGCGGGGAAGATTCTGGGCATCTATTTTCCGATCATGGTCTTCGTGCTGTGCGGCTACGAGCACTCCATCGCCAACATGTACTTCCTTCCGGCGGGCCTCCTGGTCAAGGGCCGATTCCTGGCGGACTTCTGGACCATGTTCCATAACCTGGTGCCGGTGACGCTGGGGAACATTCTCGGCGGGATGTTGGTGGTTCTGCTCCATCCGGCCCGGGCCAAACGAATCTTGAATCCGCCCCGGCCCGGCGGCGCTGCGCCCGCGGAGGGTGAAAAAGCGGAAGGTTGATGCGTCCGGGCGGACGGACAAGCCCATCGCAACGCGCGGAGTGGAAAATGGGATCGGCCTGGGAGGTTCTCGTTGGTGGGCCCAGGTGGGTTCGAACCACCGACCAAGGGATTATGAGTCCCCTGCTCTACCGCTGAGCTATGGGCCCGCCCGGCGTTGACCGGCGACGGCGAACGTTCGCAAGTCGCAGCCAGCGTAACGGATTGTGCGCCTTTGCGTGTCCTGCTGTCAAGCCTGCGCCGGGGGAGCGAAAAACGGGCTCTCCGCACCCGCTAGGCCCTTGCTAATCCGTTAGGGAGAGATATAGTATATCCCCAACTTGGACGGTTGGACTTTAAGATCATGGCAGGCTACGAGAGACCTTTTCGTCTGGACGGGAAAGTGGCCTTCATCACGGCCGCCGGGGGGAGTCTGGGGTCGGCGATTTCCGCCGGCCTCGCGGAGAGCGGGGCGAGCCTGACGGTGACGGACATCCGCGAGGAGGCGGTGCGGACGCTGGCAGGGACCGCCCTGGAGCCCGTCGTCGCGATCAAGGCGTGAGGGCTCTGGCGCCTTGTCCTGGGGGCCTAGGGGGCGGTGGTTCCGGCACGCCCGCGCAGGGCTCGTACGGCGGCGAGGCGAGCCATTCCTGCGGCGCCTTCTGGAGGTCCACCCGGTAGAGGACGAACTCGCCGCTGCCCACGTCGCAGTCGTGATCCGGGTAGACCCGCGAGAGGTACGGCCGCGACGCCAGCGCGCGGACCCACCCGATGGGATACCCCCGCGGCTCGACGGCGGGCTCGACCTTCTCGACGAACCGGGCCGGGGGGACCGCGATGTAGCGGATGTCGAAATACCGAAGGATCTGGACCTGTGCCGGCTCGGTTGCGGTGAAGAAGTACCGCGGCACCAGCGCCCCCCAGATGATCGGCCGCCCCGTCATCGAGACGAGGTTGTACTCGAGGTAAAGGATCCGCGCATCGGCCGGCACGTGCCCCTGAATCCACTCAAAGCCCGCCGCAACCGTGGGCGGCAGCACGCGCCGCTGGCGGACGACGGCCGGAACGGCTGCCGCCTGCACGATCATCGCCAGCACGAGGAGACCCGCCGCCGCCCGAACCAGCCATCCCCCCGCGCCCCGGCGGGCGAACGGCCGCACGCGCGCCAGGAGGCCGCCGCCCAGCAGGGCGACGAACACCAGCGCCGGGTACAGGTACCTCACATCGTAGTTGGCGGGCAGGAAGACGACATACGCCACGACGTAGCCCAGCAGCGGGAGGCCGGCTACGGCCGTCTCCGCGGGCACGAGGTCCGCCAGCGACCGCAGCGCCTCGCGCACGCCCGACTCGCGCACCCTCGCGCCGAGCCGTCGCACGGAGTGCCCGAGGCCCCACGCGGCCGCCACGAGCGCCGCCGCAAATGCTGCAAGGCCCGGCAGGCCGAAGGTTTGGACCGCGACGGCCGGCTCGATGACGCTCAGCGGGATGGCGCCGCGCGTCATCGCCGGCAGCCGCGCGATGGCATACGTCTGGTACGACAACGACAAGGACTCAGTGAAGATAACCGGCCGGCCGAAGTGCTCCATGCGCCATAGCATGTCGGGCAGGAAGAGCGCGAAGGCGACGGCCGCGGCCAGCGCGGTCCGGGCCGCGCGCCGCCTCCAGGTGTCGCCCATCCTGAGGAGCGCCGCCAGCACCAGCGGCGGCGCCAGCACGGCCGCGCTCGGCATCTTGAGGTAGAACATCCCCGCCAGGGCGATACCGAGCCAGAGGGGCCGGCGCCTGAGAATGAAGTAGACGGCCATGGCGGACATCGCCGCCGCCGGCACCTCCAGGTAGAAGACCGTCCCGAAGAGGAGGTTGACCGGCATGCTCACCGCAAGGCCCCACGCCCACCCGCCGCCGGCGTTGCCGTAGAGCTCGCGCGCCGCCAGGTAGGTGAAGATCGCCAGCAGGGCCAGGTACACCAGATGGTACACCTGCGCGGCGGTGAAGGAAGCGTGGCCCATCGCCTTCCACACGATCGCCAGGCCCATGTGCCAGAGGCTGGCGTCCCAGTAGCGGACGGCGCACTCGCCGGCGAGCGGATAGGCGGGGTCGTGCGTGGTGCGGAAGTCGGGCCAGGGCTCCTGGAAGTAGGTGACCGCGCGGCGGAAGTGCTGGGCCTCGTCGCCGAGGATCGGCGCGGTCCCGACCGTCCACGTGAACGCCAGCGCGCAGACCAGGAGCGAGGCGGCCACGAGGAGCAGCTGCTGCCGCACGGCAGCAGCCCGCACGGCATCGGCCGACGAAGAGGGCAGCCCGTCCATCATTCCGCCTTCCTGTATGGAGACCATTGCGACAGGGGATTATAGCGTCCAGCGCGGCCAGCCTCCAGGCCCGGCTGTTCGGCCGGCGATGGGCGGCGGTCGACGTGCCGCGAGACCTTTATTACTACACGCCCGCGCTCCTGGCGCGCCTGCTGGAAAGCGCCGGCTTCGAGGTCGCCGCCGTGGTGCATCGGACGAGTTTCCTCCACCCGCCGACGGCGGTCGTCAGCCTGGCGCCGTGGGCCGACCCGCAACGGTTCTGGAACGCCGAGGCGGAGGGAAACGCTCTCGGGGCCGCTGCGCAGCGGGTGGGCTGGGCCGCCGTCACAGTCGCCGTGATGCCCGCCGTGTGGCTGGAATCGGTGTCCTGGCGGAGTGCGATCCCCACGACGTTTGCCCGCAGGGGGTCGGCGGCGAAAACCGTTGACTATGAGCGATCCGGGCCTTAGAATGATTGGCCTTATGTTGGCGGGGTGAGCGAGGCGGGCAGGATGCTGCGTCAAAGGAGCAGGCAGGTTGTGTTCCTGGTGCCGAGGGCGGTGCGGGCGGTCGTCCGGCCTCTGTCGAACCTCATTCGGGGCATGGTGTGCCGCTCAGTGATCCATCCCCTTGCCTCCATAGGCCCCCGGGTGCATATTGGTCGCGGCTGCACCGTGGGCCGGTGTCGCCTGGACACGATGAATGGTCACGGTGAGATCCATATCGGCGCCGGGACGACTGTTTACAACGCCGTCGAGGTCTTCGTCCACGGCGGCACCGTGCGGATTGGCCGGAACTGTTTGATCACGCGGGCCTCGGCCATCATCACGGGCGGCCACGTGTTCCGGCGCCCCGACCGGCTTATTCAGGAGCAGGGCCAGACGGCGCGCGACGTCCGAATAGGTGATGATTGCTGGATCGGTTACCGCGCGATTATTCTCGGCGGGGTGACGGTGGGCGATGGTGCGGTGGTGGGCGCCGGTGCGGTTTTGACAAGGGACGTGCCCGCCTACGCGGTTGTGGCGGGCGTTCCCGCTCGCCTGATAGGGCGACGGGGCGCTGCACCCGCTAGTCCGTGACGGTACATGATATCCTGATATGGAGGAACTAGGGGAACAGGATAATGACGAGCGGCATGCCGGGCGGGCCGATTGTAGAGAGGGGGGCTCGGCGCCGGGCCCGCTCCCGCGGTTTAATCCGCAATTCTCTGAGGGGCGCGCGCGGATTGTTATCGTGCTCTCCGGCGCCGCCAGGAGGCAATTGTGCGGAAAACCCTGAAAGTCGCCCTGGTGAATCCGCGGGTGGAGAGTTATTCGAGCGTTCTGCCGCCCCTCGGGCTGCTCTACATTGCGGCCGTCCTGGAGAAGGCGGGGCACCAGGTGGGCGTGTTCGACGTTTACCCGTATGACGACCGCACGCTGCCGCAGATCGCGGCGCAAGAGCCCGACGTCGTGGGCATGACGGTCTTGACGGACTACTGGCCCCGCGCCCGCCACGTCGCCGCCTATATCCGCCGTGAGATCCCGCAGGCCACGTTCCTCATCGGCGGCGTACACGTGACGACGATGCCGGAGGAGTCGCTGACGGAACTGGCGGCTGACGCGGCCGTCCTTGGCGAAGGCGAGCAGACGATGGGCGAAGTGTGCGACCGCCTGCGCCAGGGAGCCGCTTGGACGGACGTGCCGGGCCTGATGGTCCGCGACGCGTCCGGCGCGTTTAGCCGCACGCCTCCGCGGGCTTACATTGAGAACCTCGACGAGTTGCCGTTTCCCGCGCGGCACATGCTGTCCTTCGAACAGTACCTAGTGCCGCCGGGGTTCATCCGCGGGCGGTGGTCGGAACGATCGACAACGGTCATCACGAGCCGCGGCTGCCCGTTCTTGTGCATCTGGTGCGCCTCGCAATGCGTTTTCGGGCGGAGGGTGCGGCGGCGGAGCGTGGACAACGTCCTGGAGGAACTCGATCACCTGGTCAACCGCTACCGCATCGACACCGTCTGGTTCATCGACGACACGTTCACGCTGAACAAGCAGTGGGTGATGGACTTCTGCCGGAGGATGCAGGCGCGAGGCACGCGGCTGGTGTGGGGGTGCCAGGCCCACATTCGGACGGCCGACGAGGAAATGTTCTCGGCAATGAAGCAGGCCGGGTGCGTGCAACTGGACTTCGGTGTCGAAAGCGGATCGGACAAGGTTCTCAAGGCGCTGAAGAAGAACTCCGACGCCGAGTCCGTCCGGGAGGCCTTTCGCATCGCGAAGAAGGTGGGCATCCGGACCATGGCGACGTTCATGTTCGGGTCGCCCGAGGAAGGGCCGGAGGACGTCAAGGCCACGATGCGCCTGGCCCGCCAGATTCGCCCCGACTTCGCCAGTTCCTTCTTCATCACGCCCTACCCGGGGACGGAACTGATGAAGATGGCTGAGGAGAACCACTGGCCGCTTCACTGCGCCCCCGGGCAGACCGGCCTCAAGAAGACGCCCCCCCTGACCATAAGGTTCTCCGCCCGGGAACTCCAGGAGTTCCGGGCCCGGTTCCAGAAGATGTTTATCTGGCGCAACTACGTGCGGGCGCTGCTTCGGCCCCATATCCTTTTGAGGGCGGCGTGGCTGGCGATACGGTACCCGATCGGCCTGGCATGGGGCGTCCGGAAGTTCCTGAAGACGCTCGTTCTGGATGATCTGTTCTTTGAGTTCTTGATATATTATGTAAAGGAGAGAACAAGACAGATGCAGAAGTTGGCTTCCACGGCGCGGCGCGGGGCCGGGCGCGGCGGGGAGGCGTCCTGATGCGGGTCCTGTGCATCGCGGCCGCCGGCGGCCACATCGAGCAGGCCATCGAGTGCCTGGACGCCTTCAAGGGGCACGAGGTGGTCCTGGCCCACTACGACTGGCCGACGCTGCGCGACCTGGAGGATCCGCGGATCGCCCGCCGGGTCGGCATCTTTTTGGGCGGCGACGCGGGCGTGCGGCTCCTGCTCGGCACGGTCCTGAGCGTGTTCCAGTGGCTGTGGCTGCTGGCGCGTTTCCGCCCGCACGCGATCTTCTCGACGGGCGCCGAGATTGCCATCGTCCCGTTCTGGCTGGGGCGGATCTTCCTGCGGGCCCGGTGCATCTTCCTCGAGACGGCCTCCCGCACAGAGCGTCCGTCCGGCACCGGTCCGCTCGTGTATCCGGTCTGTAGCGCGTTTTTCGTCCAGTCCGAGGCGCTGCTGAAGCACTATGGCCCCAGGGCGCGCTACGCCGGGAGGCTGTTGTGATCCTGGTGACCGTGGGAAGCGAGATCCGGCCGTTCACGCGGCTTCTGGCCGCCATGGACGAGATGGCGCCGCGGTTGGGTGAACCGGTCATCATGCAGTGCGGCCGCCAGCCGTACACCGGCCGCAACACGCACTGCCTCGGCTACCTGACCTTCGGGCGGATGCAGCGTCTGGTGGCCCGGTGCCGCGCGATCGTCGGGCAGGGATCCACCGGGGCCGTCCTCATGGCGCGGCGCTATGGCAAGCCGCTCGTCCTCGTGCCGCGCGACCCGGCCCTGGGCGAAACATTCGACGATCACCAACTCCAGACGGCCCACGCCGTCAAGCACCGCAGCCGCATGATGGAAGTCGTCTATGACATCGCGGACCTTGAGGCGGCCGTCCGCCGCGCCCAGGCCAAGGCCGATGCGGGACTGACCTACGAGCCCGACCCCGAGCGCGAGCACCTCTTGGCGGCCATCCGGGCCGCCGTCGAGGGAAGGGAGCTTCCCGACCCGTGACCTCCCCCCTGACGCCGACGACCGCGGGCCTGCGCGATCAATTGGCCGGCCTGGCGCGCGGGAACTTGGCGGCCCTCCTGGCGGGCCAGGGCATGGAGTTCCCCCGGCTGGTCCATGAAATGGACCGGGTGGCGGGGCGCCTGGGCCAGGACGTGCTCATCCAACTCGGGACGTTCGAGTACCGGCCACAGCATGCCCGGGCGGGTTCCCGGTCCCCGAATCCCGATTCCCGTCCGTCGGCCGCCCTCTGCCGTTTTGGCAGTTCCTTCGTCTCTTTGTCCCTTGTCCCTTGTCCCTAGTCCCATGTCCCTCGCCCGTCGTCCCCCCGTGCCCCCGTGCCTCCGTGCCGCTCTTATAGTATCGCATTCTGCATTCTACACTCTGCATTCCTCCCCCGTGACGGGTGTCCCCAGGTTTCCGGTTCCCCGGCCTGCCCGCCTCTGGCGGGTTCCAGGCTCGCGATTCCCGCCTTCGCTCCCCAGCACGGGTGTCCCCAGGTTTCCGGCGGCCCTTTCCCTGGCGCTTATAGTGTATCTTTCGTCAGCGCCAAAAGTTATCCACAACGGCGTATGCGCATCCGTGCATGTAAAAAGCCATCAAATTCCGATCAAAATCGATCAAACGGCGACGTTTTCCGTCAAAAAGGGATCAAAAAGGCGCGCGTTTCGTCATGCCCATCTTAACATTTGGGGGGGGGTCACCCCCTCTGGCGCTAGCGCCAGGGCCGTTTTGGCCTACCGAAAGGGCAAAAAAGGCGCGTTTTCGGACGCGCCAAGGCGAGTTCCAAAGTTATCCACAATTTGCACGGCGGTCTTGGACCGCGCCGCCCGGCCGGGAAGGGGTCTGCACGCTCGGGCAGCCTGCGGCAGGCATCCGCCGAAGCCGGCGAGAAAGGCACCGCGCCTCACTTGCCGCCGCGGCGGCCGGCCTTGCCCCACGCCTCGGCAAAACCGTAGTGGTACACCTCGTCGGCTATGAGCACGTGGCCCGCCAGGCCGGCGATGAACACGATGCCCCCGGCCGCCAGGATGATGGCTGCCGCCCAGCGCCAGGACGGCCCCGCCTCGCGGCCTGCGCCGAGGTTGTCGTTGAGGCACGACGGTGAACCTGCCTGCGACATCTGACCTGCCTTTCGTCACGCACTCGAAGCCGGATTACGGCCGCGCCGGCCCCGCGCCCAGCACTCCCGCGCGGGAAAAGCGCGGTCTGGCAGCGCTAAAGCGGCGCGGCAGTATATTAAGTATAAGGGGACGCGCGGCGGATGTCCAGAGACGGCCCCCGGCGCGCCGCCGGGCTTTGCGCTTGCAGAAGGCCCCCTCGCCGGTATAATGGCCCCGTCTGCACAACCTGCCCCAAGGACACGTGATGAAAGCGGTCATACTGGCTGGAGGATACGGGACCAGACTGGCGGAAGAGTCCGTCGTCAACCCCAAGCCGATGGTCGAGATCGGTGGGCATCCCATTCTCTGGCACATCATGAAGATCTACTCGGCCCACGGCATCCGCGATTTCATCGTCTGCCTGGGCTACAAGGGCTACATCATCAAGGAGTACTTCGCCAACTACTTCCTGCACCAGTCGGATCTCACGATCGACCTCTCGTCCAACAAGATCGAGGTGCACCAGCACCAGTCCGAGCCCTGGCGCGTCACGCTGATCGACACCGGCGAGGGGACGATGACCGGCGGGCGCCTGAAGCGGGTGCGGCCGTACCTGGGCGACGAGGACTTCTGCTTCACGTACGGCGACGGCGTGGCGGACATCAGGCTGCCCGCGCTCCTCGGGTTCCACCGCGGCCACGGCCTGCCGGCGACGCTGACGGCGGTGCGGCAGCCGGGCCGGTTCGGCAGCGTCAAACTCGACGGCGTGAAGGTCGTGGAGTTCCTCGAGAAGCCGCCCGGCGACGGCGGGTGGATCAACGGCGGGTTCTTCGTCCTCTCGATGCGGGCCATGGACTACATCGAAGGCGACCAGACCAGTTGGGAGGGCGACTCGCTGCCGCGCCTGGCCGCCGACGGGCTCCTCGCCGCCTACAAGCACGACGGCTTCTGGCAGCCGATGGATACGTTGCGCGACAAGAACCACCTCGAGCGACTGTGGGCGAGCGGCAACGCACCGTGGAGGGTGTGGTAGTGGACCCCGGCTTCTGGCGCGGCAAGAAGGTCCTCCTCACTGGGCACACCGGCTTCAAGGGCGCCTGGTTCTCGCTGTGGCTTCGCCATCTGGGCGCGGACGTGGCCGGCTACGCCCTCGACCCGCCGACGCGGCCGAGCCTCTTCGAGCTGGCGCGGGTGGGCCAGGTCGTGCGCTCGCTCCGCGGCGACGTCCGCGACCTCGACCGGCTGGCGCAGGTCGTCCGGGAGTTGCGCCCCGACGTTCTCATCCACATGGCCGCCCAGGCGCTGGTGCGGGCGTCGTACCGCGACCCGGTCGAGACGTTCTCGACGAACGTCCTGGGTACGGTCAACGTATTGGAGGCCGTGCGGCGCGCCAGCGGCGTGCGCGTAGTCGTCAACGTCACCAGCGACAAGTGCTACGAGAACCGGGAGCGCGCCGCCGGGTACCGCGAAGACGAGGCGATGGGCGGGCACGATCCGTACTCCTCGAGCAAGGGGTGCGCCGAGCTCGTGACGGCGGCGTATCGACGGTCGTTCTTCAGCGAGACGTCGGTCCCGCCGATGGAGGTCGCGCTGGCGACGGCCCGGGCGGGCAACGTGATCGGCGGCGGCGACTGGGGCGCGGACCGGTTCATCCCCGACTGTGTGCGCGCTCTCACCGAGGGCAGACCCATCCCCATCCGCAACCCGGATGCGGTCCGGCCGTGGCAGTTCGTCCTCGAGCCGCTGGGCGGGTACCTCCTGCTGGCCGAGCGGCTGTGGGAGTCCGGCGACGAGTACGCCGGGGCATGGAACTTCGGGCCGGACGAGGCCAATGCGAAGACCGTCCGCTGGGCGGCCGACCGCATCGTCCAGCTCTGGGCCGGCGGCGCATCGTGGGTCCACGACCGCACCGAACACCCGCACGAGGCGCAGAGCCTGCGGCTGGATTGCTCCAAGGCCAGGTCGCGGCTGGGCTGGTCGCCCAGGACGGACGTGGAGACCGCGATCCAGTGGGTCGTCGAGTGGCACAAGCGGGTCCTCGCCGGCGAGGAGGCGCGGGCCGTCACGGTCCAGGCGATCGAACGGTTCATGGACCTGGAGAGGCACGCCAGTGGCTAGCGCGAGCTGCCGCTTCTGCGGCGCCCAACTGCGGGAGACGTTCGTCGACCTGGGGATGTCGCCCTTGTCGAACGCCTTTCTGGCGGCCGACCAGCTCCAGCGCATGGAGCCGTTCTACCCCCTGCACGTCTACGTGTGCGGGGAGTGCTTCCTCGTGCAGCTCCAGCAGTTCGAGACGCCGGAGCACATCTTCGGCAACTACGCGTACTTCTCTTCGTACTCCGACACGTGGCTGGAACACGCCCGCCGGTACGTCGACATGGCCGCGGCGCGCTTCCGCCTGGGCCGCGAGTCGTACGTCGTGGAGCTGGCGAGCAACGACGGCTACCTGCTGCAGTACTTTGTGCAGAAGGGGATCCCCGTCCTGGGGATCGAGCCCGCGCGGAACGTTGCGCAGGTGGCCCTCGCGAAGGGCATCCCCACCGAGATGTTCTTCTTCGGGGCCGAGACGGCGCGGGGCCTCGCCGCGAAGGGCCGCCGTGCGGACCTCCTCATCGGGAACAACATCCTCGCCCACGTGCCTGACCTGAACGATTTCGTCGCCGGCATGAAGGCGCTCCTTGCGCCCGGCGGCGTGATCACGATGGAGTTCCCGCACCTCGTGCGGCTCATGGAGCAGAACCAGTTTGACACGATCTACCACGAGCACTTCTCGTACTTCTCGTTTGGGACGGCCGAGCGCGTCTTCGCGCGGCACGGCCTGGCGCTCTTCGACGTGGAGGAACTGCCGACGCACGGGGGGTCGCTCCGGATCTACGCCTGCCACCGCGAGGCGGGCCGGCCGGTCGAGGACCGCGTGGGGCGGATGAAGGCGCTCGAGGCCGCACGCGGCATGGACCGGCTTGATGCCTACCGCCGGTTCGACGAGCGCGTCAGGCACACGAAGTGCCGCATCCTCCAGTTCTTCATCGACGCGAAGCAGGGCGGCAAGTCCGTCGTCGGCTACGGCGCCCCGGCCAAGGGGAACACGCTTCTGAATTACTGCGGTATCCGGACCGACCTCCTGGAGTTCACGGTGGACCGCAGCCCCGAGAAGCAGGGCAAGTTCCTGCCCGGGACGCACATCCCGGTCTACGCGCCGGAGACGATCGCCGAGCGGCGGCCGGACTACGTCTTCATCCTGCCGTGGAACCTCCGGGACGAGATCGTGCGGACGATGGCCCACGTGCGGCAGTGGGGCGGCCGGTTCGTCGTGCCGATCCCCGAGGTCGAGGTGATCCCGTGATCTTCAAGGAACTCCCGCTGGCGGGCGCCTTCCTGATCGAGCCGGAGCGGATCGGCGACGAGCGCGGCTTTTTCGCACGCACGTGGTGCCGCCGGGAGTTCGAGGCCCGCGGCCTTTCGACAGAGATCGTCCAGTGCAATGTCTCCTTTAACCCCAAGAAGGGGACGCTGCGCGGCATGCATTACCAGGCCCCGCCGCACGAGGAGGTCAAGATCGTCCGTTGCACGATGGGATCGGTGTACGACGTGATCGTCGACCTAAGACCCGATTCGCCGACGCGAAGAAAATGGGTTGGTCTTGAACTGACGGGGGAAAACCGTAGAATGCTCTACGTTCCCAAGGGCTTCGCGCACGGATTCCTGACGCTGGTGGACAACGCCGAGGTCTTCTACCAGATCTCGGAGTTCTATCATCCCGAGTCGGCCCGCGGCGTGCGATGGGACGACCCGGCGCTGGGCATCCGCTGGCCGCAGGCCCCGCAAGTCATGTCGGAGCGCGACAGGTCGTATGCCGATTTTCGGGACACGCCTTCGCGCTGAGGTACGGCGCGACTGCCTGGTGCGCCAAGCCTGCCGGTTTACCGCAAGGCACACAGGCGGCGTGGCTGGAAAGCGGTTTCGGCGCGAAAGGGCTGCGGCATTTGTGGCGCTAAATAGTGGGAGATTTATGGAACCGTCAGGGCTTGAAAAGCTTCACAAATCTCTCAGCACTCTTGGCAAAGACGACGCGTGGCGAGGCCGCATGGTCAAGCTGTGCCTGGAGATCGAGGAGTCGCTCGACTATCGTTCGAGGAGTATCCGCGACGATGTCACGGGGCCCCTCGTGGATGCGCTGCATGCGGAGACAGGCATCCTCCGCAAGCGCCTCAAGTCCGGCGTGGCGTTCGATTTCCGGTACACCTCGAAGATTGCCCGCGAGTTTGTCATGTCGCGGCCGGAGACCCCCGACCACGTCTGGGAGCCGCAGACGACAAAGTTGCTCGTTTACCTCTCGCACAAGGCGCAGCAGGCGGTTGTCGGCGGGGCGTATTTCGGCGACCAGGCGGTGCTCGTGGCACGGGAGATGGCGAGTCACGGCGGCGTCTGCCACGCCTTCGAGCCGAATGCCGACAACTTCGAGATGCTCAGCCGCAACGCCGAACTCAACGGCCTGCGGAACCTTCGGACTTTCCAGCTGGGTCTGTGGGACGAGGACGGGGTCAGGCTACAGTTCGTAGGGCAGGATGCGCTGGCGGGCTCCGTAGCGGCAACTGGCGAAGTGGGGGAAGCGGCGTTCAGCGCGACGACCGTCGATGCTTATCTGGCACGCGAAGGAATCGAAGAGGTCCAACTCGTCGCGCTGGACTTGGAGGGCGGCGAGTTCCGGGCGCTTCGTGGAGCGAAGCGCCAACTGTCTTTGCCGGCCGCAAGGGCCCCGAACGTCGTCTTCGAGGTCCACCGCAGTTACACCGATTGGTCGAACGGACTCCAGAACACCCACATCCTCTCGTATCTATCGTCGCTGGGGTATCACGCTTTCGCGGTGCGGGACTTCCAGGCCAACTATGACATGGGCGAGAGGCCCATCGAGTTGGTGTTGCCTGAGAAGACCTACCTGGAGGGGCCGCAGCACGGCTTCAACATGGTGGCGGTGAAGGATGTATCGATTCTCAAGAACGATCGCTTCCGGTTCTGCGAGGGTGTCAGCCCCAAGCTGCTCCTGCATAAAGACCCGGCGCTGCATCATCCCGTGGGCGGGTTCTAGAGGTTGCGGGGAAGGCCAAGGCGCGACGAGAGGCGGCTGTCGGCATGATCACGGTCCTGGGAGCTTCCGGGTTCATCGGCTCCTATCTGGTTCGTCGGCTCAGGGCGGCAGGCGAGGAGTGTTACGCACCCTCGCGTGGGGACGCCTTGGACGCAAGGCCGCTCGGGCGAGTCATCTACTGCATCGGCCTGACGGCCGACTTTCGGAGCCGGCCCATGGACACCGTTAAGGCCCACGTCTGCCAATTGCGCGAAGTGCTGGAGAAGTGCGATTTCGAGGCTCTGGTCTACCTCTCGTCCACGCGGGTCTACGGAACGCGCCCCGGTGTGGCGGAAGAAAACATGATGATCAAGGTCGACCCC
>Ga0315293_10004173_pt1 | contig 13796 bp, 8 predicted proteins | sample YL17G13_20_MG_FD_203071 | JGI IMG/M metagenome (GOLD analysis project Ga0315293, IMG submission 203071) | Sediment microbial communities from Yellowstone Lake, YNP, Wyoming, USA - YL17G13_20 | ecosystem: Environmental > Aquatic > Freshwater > Lake > Sediment | place: USA: Wyoming | collected... | reverse complement strand
AGTTGTCAGAGCTTTTCTTTCATCTGACTTGGACTTAGGAGCCACAACAAAAACCGTATCATTTACAGCCCCTTCATCAGGAAGCTGTACCTTGACAGGTTTTTATCAGTTCACAGGTGGAAGTCAAAACAATTTGCCTGCAGGAATAATAACAATTACTTCTGCACCAATTTGTACAACTGGACAGAAGCAAGATTGTATAACTTCTGATGGTAGCAAAGGCACACAAACATGCACATCAGGAGCATGGGGAACTTGTACGAAAAATACAAATTGGACTTTGTATATCGGCATTGGCATTGGTGTGTTAGTTCTTATTTTTCTTTTAAAGAAAAAATAAATTAACATACAAAATGGACAGAAACGCCAGAATCTTACTTATAGTAGCAATTTTTATAGCTGTGCTTGTCTTGCCAAAAATGTTAAATTTATTTACAGTTTTACCAACAGGGCAATATTCTGCTCCTCCCGACTGCAGTTTTATAACTAATGTAAATCCTTATAATTCAAGAGCCATGGATTATGGTAATTCTGAAGTATGGATAGCAGTAGATACTAATGGCGATGGTATCAAAGAAAAATTCGGAGAAGGTTATTACAGCGGAGAACTTCCTTGCCAAAACGGATGCCCAGGAGGAATAGGAGAGTGTACTAATGCTGGTAGCCAATTAATAACAAATTATAATTCGATGGGAGATGATATAACTCAGTTAGACAACTATTATCTTTGGGTTCAAACATCATGCGGCACTTATTCATTATTTAGGAAAGATTATGGTGCTGCCAAAAATGCGATAACAGATTGTACTAATTTAAATACTTCTTGCACAACTTTCACCCAGCTTCAAACTTATGCAAATCAATGGATATCAGGCACAATAACATTTTCACAATTAATAACTTATGCAAACAGCTGGAGCTCATGTTCATGAAAAAAAATATGCTAATTTGGATAATAATTTTAATAGCAGGAGCTATCTTTATTTTGCCTAAGATTCAACAGACTTTTATAGTTCAAGATTTTACCTGCAACACATTAAATTATGCTCAAAGTCCAGGAAATTACGATTGTTATAGACCTGGATATACCACTTGCAAACAATTAGTCTTTCAAGACCCAAAAAAAAGTTCAAGATGTTATATGATGGAGTTAGCATATAACTTTAATCCAAACACAGATATAATTGACTACTACATGTACTATTCAAGAAACTTATGGATTTATCAATCGCCTAGTCCGCTTGCCCCTGTGTCATGTGTTCTCGGAGATTCAAGTACTCCTGGAAGTGAAGTTACTTGCACAGGGGAAATAGTCTCAAGCTATAGTTCAACTACTTCTCCAAATCCGCATACAGGTTCAATTTCAGTATCCCCTTCTAGTAGATACTTTAAGTTAGTTGCTGCAGACAAAGGACATCCATCTACTGGTGTGTATTATGGAGCCATTTTAGCAATAGATTTTAAAAGAGATACATGTCTAAACAACGCAGATACAAACTGCGATGGAAAAGTTGATTTTAATGAATTAGTCTCTTATGCAAAATTATGGGTAAATAACCAGGGAGTTACATTTCAACAACTAATTACTGTGGCTAATGCTTGGACACAATAAATTTAAATAGTATTAAATCATAGTAGTAAAATGGTAAAATTAAATAACGAAAGTGGGAGGTAAATAAAAAATTTCATGGATGATACATAAGAACGTTGCAATTGCATTTGCTGTAGTTTCGGCTGTGATTTTGTTAGGATTAGTCTCTACTTTCGGAATAACTGCGAGTACAAGCCTTCCAATAATGACACAGTATAATTATGGACAATTAATTGCTCTTGCAAACGCATACATTGCCTTCATACTAATACGCAGATACATCTAAATCCAAATGGCAGACTTATGCAAAGATAAGTTTAGTCATATAACTTATTGCAGAGATTATGACACAAAAAATTGTACTAAAATTTGTTATTATGCAAGAAAGCAAGATTTCCTTAAACAAGGTTTAGATAATTTAGAAGTTGAAAGTTATTTAGAAGAGATTGCTAATGCGGGAATTGGAGGAAAATATGGCGAATCATAAGAAAGATAACGTGCTTACTCCTGATGAATACAAACGCATGAAAGTGGTTCATCAGCAAACTAAAAGAGGAAAGAAGAAAAGGAGCAAATGATACATCAAAAATGCAAGAAGTGTAACAAGTCTTATAACTCCCTAGCTGATGGCTTGTGCTTTTTTTGTGACCCTAAACATTGGAAGAATTGGTTTGATAAAATTTATGGAGACAAAAGTAAAAAATGAACGAAACAATAAATAATTTAGATATAACTACAATTAAAGTTACATCGCTTAATCTTCTGGAGTATGTCAGAACCTCTTTTTTAAATCTCTCTAGTTTGTTAGCCAAATATTTTCCATTCGAAGCAACGCAAATACAGATTATCTTAATGGCTTTATTATCCTTATGGATAGCAACTAAATTAGTAGACCCAAGACAAAAAAGCAATATTTGGATTTTGCTCGCGGGAACAATATTTTATTTCCTGTATTTTTTCAAATGAACCCTAAACAACTATATTTATGGATTGGAATTTTTCTTTTGCTAGACGGAGTTTTAAGTCTGTACTGGGGAAAATCTTGTACTGGAACTTGTGCAAATAATTCAGATTTTGGAAACTTGATTAGGATAATAAGAACAATAGGAGGAGCAATATTAGTCTATTTTAACAAATGACAATTAATAAAACAGAACTCAAGTATATTATTGGAGTAGTGTTATTCTCACTTTTGTTATTCGGAATTGTAATTCCTAAACTCATTAATAATGGAATAGAACAAACAAGTCCTTACTTCCAATTTTTAATTTTTAATATTGCAATTTTTGTATTTTTGCAATTTTTTCTTAAGGCGGCAACTGGGGGCAATGGCAGAATAAACATTTCTGGAGCATTAGGAATAATCTGTTTGTTCATGGCATTAGACATCATGGTTCCACCGTTAATGGTTTCAACAAGTGGAGAACTATTAACAGGAGTAACTTTAAGCGCAAGCTCTAGCGATTACATCATGGGCTTGATTGGACAAACTTTAGGTCTGCACGGAATTATGGTTTTCTTTTTTACATACGTCTTAGCACCTACAGTCTTATTAATATTCGCCGCAAAATTGTTACCCAATTTTGTTCGGAAAATTTAAGAAAATGCCAACCTAAAACTAAAATGAAACTCCAGACATTCCCCACCCGACTTGTAATTTTTAGTTTGTTTTTAATTTTTATTCTCCCAATAGTTTTCGGCTTACAAATCAGTTTAAATCCAACCCAAGATGCAGCGATATATCCAAACAACAATAATTATGGAACTAGTACGCAGTCTGATTTAGATAGTAACAATTATTGGAAATTGCTTTATTATTTTAATGTAAGTTCATTAAATTTACCTCAAAATGCGATAATTTCATTTGCAAACTTATCTTTAAGAACGTCTACATCGGCAACTGCCTTATCTGCAGAAGCACATTCTCTCACAGAATCTTGGACAGAAACAGGAGTTACTGGGCAAAGTAGGGATGGGATAACAAACTGGGCAACTTATGGGGGAACTTATACCCCAACAATATATGATACAAAGTCTGTAGGAAATTCGGGGAGATATGGATGGGATATTACCGAATTAGCAAAATCTTGGCTTAATGGGTCTATAACTAATAATGGAGTTATTATCACTGCTCCTGGTTCTGGTTCCGCCCATACGTTTTATATGAGAGAGTATACAACAACAATTTCAAATCGTCCAAATCTTACAGTTTATTATACTTTTCCACTTCCAGCAGTTTCAATTAATTCTCCAGCAAACAACACTAATTATTCAACTCAATTAGTTACTTTCAATTGTTCAGCAAATACAAATTCAGACTTGACTGCTAATGTGACTAATATGAGCTTGTGGTACGGAACTGGAACTCCAACCAGACAGAATGCAATTTCTCCTTCTGTCTCACCTTATTCAAAATGTTATCAAGAATCGGCAAATGTTTCGACTTCTTGTGGCGGATTGAACACTGGAAGTTATAGTAGTTATAGCAATAGTCCTTCAGGTGGGTTAACATATGGATATATTTATATAAATTACACAAAACCAAAATATACTCCAAATGCAACATGGGAAATTAAACATGGGATACTAGATGTTTATAATGTGTCTATTCCTTCCTCTTGTTTTAATTATTATTCAGATATAATCAACTTAAGAATGGTTAGTTATGTTTATGGTGCAGACCCTTATAATTACTATGAGTCTTATGGGGAATGTTACAATGGCACATGGAGCACAATAACAAACGTCTCTAATTTGCATTCCGACATTGGCACTTTTTATGGAGATTCATACTATTACCGTAATGCTTATGATTCTGATTGGAGTAGTTATACTTTCCCATTTTCCACCAATTTTTGGGTTTATGATTATATTAACAGCATTAATGCTAGTGCAGCAAGACTGTTTGAAGAAGCAATAATATGGAATATTGGGATACCTACAAAATCCGCAAATGTTACATTCACAAACAACATCTCAACAGATGGAACTTATAACTGGTATTGTCAAGCCTGTTCAGAATATGGATGCAATAATTCAGAAACAAGAAAGTTCACAGTAGACACTACCCCGCCAGTCTCATCTCTATTCCCAACCTCGCCGCCAGGTGGCGCAACATATTTTAATAATACTTGGACAAATAACAGTGTTAAAGTTACTATGGGGGCAGATGATGGCACTGGAGTTGGAGTTAATCTGGGTGTGTATCCAAAATATTGTAACGATACAACAAACACATGCACCCCAAATCTTTATGCAGGAGTTCCAGGAGTCACAATAACTAGGCAAAATACTTCATACATAAGATATTACTCGAATGATACCTTAGGAAATGTGGAGTCAATTAAGTCTTTCACAATTAGAATAGATTCAGTAAAACCTAATTCAACTGTATACTTCCCAACATCAGGATTAAACCTAAGCTATAAGACTAACATCAATCTTAACTTTTCGGTTTCAGATGCTCTAAGTGGATTAAGCACTTGCTGGTATAATCTAAACGGTGGAACGAATACTTCTGTAGTCTGTAATGCAAATACCACATTTACAACAACAGACGGAGCAAAGACACTATATTTTTATGTAAATGACTCAGCAAACAATATCAATCTAACAACCAGAACATTCACAGTAGACACAACAAATCCATCAGCATCTTTAATCTTCCCGAGCAATAATTCATACAACTCAACATTAAGCCAGAACTACACTGCAACCTTAACAGACAACTTAGGAATAAAGAATGCAACATTAAACATTTATAATTCCTCAAATAACGCATTGATTAACAGAACAACTGTCTCGTATGTAACTGGCATCACTTCTTCAACATTAGGAATTGTAGTCACCTTAGTAGATGGCATATACCAGTGGTTTTATAGTTTGTTTGATTGGGCAGGAAATAGTTATGCAACTGAGAACAACACTTTGACTCTTGATTCAATTCATCCACAAATAAATATAACTTATCCAAGAAATACTACCTATACAATAAGCATAACAGCATTAAACTTTACAAGAAGTGATGTTAATTTAGGAAGTTGTTGGTATTCAACTAATGGCGGAACAAGTAATGTTTCAAATCCAACATGTGCAAATCTTACAGGCTTAACTGCCTCTCAGGGTTCAAATATATGGTTAGTTGGAGTAAATGATTCAGCAAACAATCTTAATATGTCTATAGTTACTTTCTTTGTTGACTCTTCCCCGCCCTCCATTTCTATCACTACACCATTAAACAATACTGCTTCATCCAACACAAAGTTAAACATAAATTACACTGCTTCTGACGCAAGCACGATTTCTACTTGTTGGTATTCAAATGATACAATGAAATTAAATATAACTCAAACTGCTTGTGCAAACATAACCACAATTACTTGGAGTGAAGGACAGCATAATGTTACAATATGGGCTAATGATACTTTGAATAATATTAACTCAACAAGTGTTAGGTTTACTATTGATACAACTTATCCATTAATTAGTTATGATTCGGGAACCGCGGTCAATTTTGCAAACCTCTCACAATCAAACGTATACATTGACGTATTAATAACTGAGGTCAATTTTGCAAACATAACATTTAATGTTTATAACTCTAGCTGGAATAATATAACCACCTACACCACATTAACAAATTCTATAAACTTCACAAGTCTCGCTGGAAAATACTGGTATTATGTGAACATAACTGACAAAGTAAATAATAAAAACTCAACAGCAATTTATAATATAACTTTAGATATGCTTAATCCATCAGCATCTCTAACAACTCCAGCAAACAATACTATTAATAAAACTCTCACCCAAAATTTTACAGCAACTTTGACAGACAACTTAGGAATAAAGAATGCAACATTAAACATTTATAACGCTTCAGATGACACACTAATAAATCAGACAACCGTTTCATATTCTTCTGGTGTGCTCTCTTCAACATTAGGAATTGTAGTCACCTTAGTAGATGGCATATACAAGTGGTTTTATAGTTTGTTTGATTGGGCAGGAAATAGTTATGCAACTGGAAATTACACAATTAGCTTAGACTCTAAATCTCCTTTATACTCGAATAACTTAACTTCTGTTGATTCAGGCGGTATATACAATTCAAGCAGGGCATATCAGTTCAACATTACTTGGACTGAAGCAACCACAAATATAAGCAAAGCAATATTCTCTTTTGACAGTGTAAACTATACCATGAACCGAAATGGAAATGTTTTCTATTACACTTTTCTAACTCTCCCTGCATCAGTATCTAACTACTATTTCTGGGCAAATGATACCGCAAATAATGCAAATATAACAAAATTATTCACATATGTCATCTACAAAGCACCAGCACAAACTTCCTTGCTTTTCAATGAAACATCGCCCAAAGTTTATGGAACTTGGATTAATGCAACCTGTTCGGCAGTCACTGGACAAGGCACACCCACTTTGAAAGTTAATGAAACAACAATTACTTCAGGGGTTCCAATGCTTTTAGGAGCGAGAGCAAACTGGACTTTTGATTGCCAAGTTCTTTCTTCACAAAATTACACCACAGCAAATAATTATTCAAACTTTACGATAACTCAAGCAGTACCTTCTTTAAGCATCAACTTCTATCCTTCAAACAACATAAACTTTCCAACTCCAATAAATGTAACTGGATTAGGATGTCCATCACAATTAGCATGCACTCTATACAGAAACTCAACTCTAATCTCATCAGGAATAAATGAAACTTTAGCAGTAGGATTATACAACTACACCTATAATACAACTGGGAATGCAAACTACTCTTCATTCTCAACAAGTTCTATTCTAACAATAAATAAAGCAACTTCGATAACTAGTCTTAATTACTTTCCAGATTCAGGAGATTTAACTTATGGAACAGCAAGTAATTTTACTTGCACAAATAATATCGGGGGGATAAGCTTGAATCTGTCTGTAGATGGAGTTGATAAAACATCAGAAAATGGAATGAATGTTATAAGAGCAGCAGGAACGCACACAGTAAATTGTTCAACAGCCCCAACAGCAAATTTTACGGGAAGTTCAATTCTGCAAAACTATATAATCAATAAAGCAACTCCAACTTTAACCTTCTTAGCAAATGGAGGAACAAGTAATCTGAGCCTAACTTATCCTCAGCAGATAAACATCTCAGCCACATCAAATGCAGGAACAGTAGGGCTAGATAAAGATAGCGTTAATTACTTAACTAACAATGCAAAGAATATAACTTTAGGAGTTGGTTCTTACATCTTTAGAGCAAACATATCTGGCAATACAAATTATTCAGATGTAGCATATTCATATAAGAATATAACTATTACTCCAAAAGCACTTGTTTTTACTACAAACGTAACCTCACCGATTACTTATCCCACTGCATCAAATTATGCAGGTTCGATTGTTGGAGGCGAAGGAGTTTGTTCTCCACAATTATACAGAAATAATGTAAACATTGATAACGGATGGACAGTTGCTGACACCAGCATTTTAGGGGTTGGAACGTACACATATAATTTTAGTGTTACTGGTTGCATAAATTACACTAATTCAGAAGATATAAAACCATTAACGGTGAGTAAGAATACAACATACTCTTTAAGCATCAACTTCTATCCTTCAAACAACATAAACTTTCCAACTCCAATAAATGTAACTGGATTAGGATGTCCATCACAATTAGCATGCACTCTATACAGAAACTCAACTCTAATCTCATCAGGAATAAATGAAACTTTAGCAGCAGGATTATACAACTACACCTATAATACAACTGGGAATGCAAACTACTCTTCATTCTCAACAAGTTCTATTCTAACAATAAATGATACAACAGCCCCAACAATCTCTTTTGGAACAGGCACACAAGCTAATGGTGTAAATCTATCTCAAAATTTTATTTATGTAAATGTTACTTGGAATGAAACAAGTTTTTCAAATATCACTTTCACATTAAGAAACCTTACAGCAACGGTAAATTCAACAGTGTTCTTAGTTGCAACTTATGAGATTAACTGGACAAACTTATCAAATACAGACTATACCTATTTTGTTAATATCTCAGATGTTGCAGGAAACAAAAATTCAACTGCAATATACTCGATTAGATTAGATACTCTTAACCCTAACGCAACTTTAATATTCCCAAGCAATAATTCTTACAACAAAACAGCTTCTCAGAACTTTACATATTCTGTAAATGATACTTTAGGAATAAAGAACTCAACATTAAATGTCTGGAATCAAACTGGACAATTCAACCAAACTGTAACAACCGCGAACACTCTAACTTCAACAGTTGGAGTTCTTATAACTTTAATAGATGGAATTTACAAATGGTGGGTTCAAGTCTGGGACTGGGCAGGTAACACATTTGCAACTGGAAATTATACCTTTACCCTTGATTCAATTTATCCAAATATTTCATATAACCCTTCATCTGCTGGAAACACCACATGGAACACAAACGGAAATATTTTTATTAATGTAACATACATAGACACAAATAAAGATACCTTAATTCTTTCATTTGACAATGTAAATTATAGCTTTACAAATAATGATGCAAATTCATATTGGAGAACTTTAACGGGAATTTCAACAGGAAACTATAATTATTATGTATGGGCAAACGACTCAGCAAACAATATTAATATTTCATCCAGAGTAATCTATGTAGACAGAGAAGACCCATCCATAAACTTAATCAGACCAGACCCAATAAATTATTATACTAATGTAAGCATACCCTTTAATTTTACAGTCACAGATGTAAACCTTCAGAACTGCTCATGGAATCTTGATGGCGGAACAAACACAACAATCTCTTGTAATTCAAATAGAACATTTAATACTACCTTAGATGCTATCCATACTTTATTTATTTATGCAAACGACTCATCGGGCAGAATAGGCAGTGCTAATGTAACTTTCTCAACGTATGCCTCAAGACCCTCTGTTTCATTAAATTATCCTACTGATAACTCATGGGTAATTACTTACACAAATCTAAACTTTAATTACACGCCATCCACATCTGGCGGAACAATGGATACTTGTGAATTCTGGTGGCTTTCAACTCCTCTAGGCGGAGACCCAGCAGCATCTTGGCACAAAAACCAAACAAACAATACCCTAACTAATGGGGCGCTTAGCACGTTCAAAATTCCTACTGCTTCTGAAAGCAAGTATACTTGGAATATCTGGTGCAACAATTCCTTAGGGTTTAGCACATGGGCAAGCCCAACAGCAAATTTTACTGTTTATGTAGACAAGGCAGTTCCATTAATAGACTTCACTGCAGATGCCTTAGCAAACAATTCTCAAGTAATGCAAAGCAGTATTTATGCAGAAGTTACAATAACTGACACAAACAGAGAGACAACTACCTTTAATCTTTATAATTCTGCTTATGCACTTTATAACTCTACGAAATACACAACAGCAACAAATAGCCTTAATTGGACAAGTCTCCCAGATGGTATTTACTATTTCAATGTTACGGTAAATGACTCAGCAGGACAAAGCAATAGCACCGAGACACGAAAGGTTTATTTAGATAATAATCCTCCTAATATAGTGGTGACGAAACCACAAAACCTTGAAAATTATGGGAATAATAACACTATGCAATTAAACTACTCAGTCACAGACCCCGTCATTGGAGTTTTGTCTTGTGGGTATTATATAAAAAATTCATCAGGAGCGTATATAATCCCACCATGGACTTCTCTTCCAGGATGTACTAATGTTACCTTTTCTTTGCCAGGAGGAGATATAGATTATGTACTTTACTTACAGGCAACAGACGGATTGAACTCTCCCGCAACAGCTACGATTAATTTTGGAATAAGGACAATCTCGCCAGTTATCAATATAGACAATTCTTACTTTAATTATCTTAACAATACTATCTTAAATACCACAGCAATAAAGACAGAAGGAATATCAACTTGCGAATTATGGGGAAATTGGACAGGGACTTGGCACAAAAACCAAACAAAAACAGGAATTGTTTCTGGAACATCATTTAACTGGAATTCTCTAAATCTTACTGAAGGCAATTTTATCTTCGGAGTTTGGTGTAATGACACTCTAAACAATGGGGGATTTAGTTTCAATAAATCCTTAATTACAGATATAACTTATCCAATTATAAATGTCACAAGCCCAGTGAATGGAAGTTCAATAACTTCTAATTTCTTATTGACATACAATATTTCGGACAGAAATATCGACTCTTGTTTTATAACATTACGAACCCCCTTAAACATTATTGAAACATATAATAATTATTCTGTAACTTGTTCCGAATCAGGCTCCCAAGCGGTTGCAGTTCTAGGTTACGGTTTATACTCACTACAACTGTCTGGAAGAGACTCATCAGGCAATGAAAATTCTACAACATGGTATATCAACAGCGTATCTACCACTTCTCCCCCTGGCGGAGGTGGCGGTGGGTTACCTCCTACAGAAGTGAACAAATCTGAAATTTTACAGGGAGTATGTGTAGTTGATGGTTTTTGTGATAATGCTCGTGGGGAAAACTTTCAAACTTGCCCTGCAGACTGCATGGGTAATTTAGAGCCGATAACTGCTTGCTTCTCAGGGGATTCGGAAACGAGAAAGAAGTGTATTTTTTACCAGAAAACAGCAATAGTTTATGTGCTTGGATTTATAGGCGCAGTAGTGCTCGTTACTCTATTTTTTACGATAAAAAAACAAAAGAAAAAGATATACAGTTACAGTTTCTTGCCAGTGGCTACTAAAAGGAGGAAAAGATGAAAAAATATATTTTAATGAGTGCAGTTGTAGTTTTAATTTTAGTCTGTTCTTTACTGACATTTGCAGGCGGAGATGCTCCTTCAAATAGTTTAGGAAGTTTATCAATCACTCACGAAGACTCAACCCCATACAATCTTGTAAACTCAGCAGGTATTTATTCTAAACAAGCAATTACTCCTAATTTTAAAGTCTATTTTAAAAATAACTCTAACACTGCAAATGCTGTTAGATTCGAAAAAGACGGCTATTATTTTACTTACGATATTTCAGACGGAACAATAATGTGGAAAGAAAAGTCAGGACAGCCTTCTCAATCAAGCACTTTAGGAAGCGGTTATGATTCAAACTCAAAAAATACCTTAGTTTCAGCTTCAGGAAATCAAGCGATATATTCAAATGCTTTTGAGTTTACAAATGTAACTTACGATGTTACGGGAAGTATGCTTAAAGAGAATTTTATTCTTTCAAATATCACTTCAGGAATAAAAGATTATCTCTATTTAGAATACACTGGAAACATAGAATTTAATAAAACTCTTAAAATATGTGCAAACAATCAATGTTATCCTCCTTCAGGAACTAACGATGACTTTACTACTCAAGAACAAATTGATTTCAAAAATTCAAGTAATGATACAATTTTCTATCTTCAAGCTCCAGTTGCAACAGACTCAGCAGGAAATAAAGTTAATCTGACTTACATAGTTCATGGCTCAGATGCTAAGATGAAATTTTATTTAAGAATACCCACTACTTTTTTACTGACAGCAGTTTATCCAATATTCTTAGACCCAACCGTAGTTACAACAGACCAATTAATTTCTCAAGTAACTTATCAAATAGATGATATTATTACTTCTTTTATTCTTAAAAAGTTTAACGGAACAGCTTACAATATTGAACCAAGTTCAATCTGGATTAAGAATCAGACTGAATGTGCAAAGTCAGGAAAGTTAGGATTATGCTTTGGAGCAACTGACAGTGCGAACTTAGGATTAGCAAATTACTCTTATGCTATCAATTCAAACAGCAAACTAAATCTAATTGAAGTTCCAGTTTACAATAACATTTATAATCGAACCTCTAAACAAAGAGATAGAGTTCTTCAATATAAATATCCTATTTTCTACACTTACACTTTAACTAATAGTTGGCAGGAAGATAGGCAGGAATATAACTTCAAAGATATTTGTCAGAAGTCTTATGCAAAATGTTCTTGGACTTCAACAAACACTTCAGCAATAGTAAACTTTATTTCAGATAAGAACATTGACCCAAGCATAACTAATGTTAGTGGATGTGGATATATAAATTCTGCAGGAAGTTACGCTTTAAATCAATCTATTTCTGGTTTATCAGATTGCATAACAATTAACTCCAGCAATGTTAATTTAAATGGCAACGGGTTTACTGTAAATAGGACTGCTTTTGAAGCTGTTGCTCCAACTTGGATTATTGCATATGAAAATAATTCTGTTGGTGATGTTATTTCTGTTAGTTTATTTAATGAGGGACGTGGATATGAGATAAATGATGAGATTTATATTGATGGATGCACTAGTGGTTCGGGCGCAGTTGCAGTAGTTGATAGTGTTGATGGACGTGGAGGTGTGACTGCTATGACTGTTACATCCTCTGGCATGGGTTATTATGGCACAGATTATTGCACAACAACTACAAATGGGGATGGTTTTGACCTTGCTGTTTATATTATTCACGCTGGGAGTTCTGGAGCTTATCATTTTGTGGGTTATTCTGGAGATTTGATTTATTATGAGATAAGACCTTACAAAACAAGTGGTGGAACAAAATATTTCACAAGTTCAGGAGCATATGGAAGTTTGTATTCAAATGGAGAATATGATGCGGGTAGTTCTTATATTCAGTGGAATTCTGCAACTGGAGATTTTGATGGGTATAGAATAACAATGGATGATGTTACAGGCGGATATTTTGGTTGCGGTTATACTGGAAATTACTATCATGATATTGCTAATAATGTTGATACTAATTATTTAGATAATGTTGGATGCGGAAATTGGGTGAATACAGAATGCGTTGCTGGAAATTGTTATCCTAATATTGCTGGGGGAATCTCTTCTGGAATTATCACTAGTGGTTTTAATAATCTAACAATTTCAAATATAACTTTAACTGGATTTAGTTATGGACTCTGGCTTCAATCAAGTTCAAACAATCAACTTTCAACTATAACAGCAAACTCAAATACTAATTTTGGAATCGCTCTTTCTTCAAGTTCAAACAATACTCTTTCAAACATAACAGCAAATACAAATATTTATGGACTCTATCTTTTTTCAAGTTCAAACAATACTCTTTCAAACATAAATTCAAATTCGAATACAAACTATGGACTCTGGCTTCAATCAAGTTCAAAAAATACTCTTTCAAACAT
>Ga0315293_10004167_pt1 | contig 13801 bp, 10 predicted proteins | sample YL17G13_20_MG_FD_203071 | JGI IMG/M metagenome (GOLD analysis project Ga0315293, IMG submission 203071) | Sediment microbial communities from Yellowstone Lake, YNP, Wyoming, USA - YL17G13_20 | ecosystem: Environmental > Aquatic > Freshwater > Lake > Sediment | place: USA: Wyoming | collected... | reverse complement strand
GAGGCGGCGTGCCTGTGGTCGGTCCTCATCGGCGCGCGGCCGTTTTGCTGCCTGGTGGCTGCCTCGGCCGAGCGGGCCGTGGAACTCCTCGCCGTCCTGAAGACGTGGTTGGAGACCAACGATCTGCTCCTGGAGGACTGGCCGGAGGTCGTCTATCCCATCCGCAAACTCGGCCGCATCGTCAACCGCCAGAAGGGCCAGACGTACAAGGGCGAGGCCACGCGCATCGAGTGGAACACCGACCGCGTTGTCCTGCCGATCATCCCCGGCAGCGCCGCATCCGGCTCCGTTATCACCACGGCGGGCCTGAAGGCGAGCGACATCCGCGGCCAGCACCACGCACTGCCCGACGGGCGGGTGCTCAGGCCGTCGCTGGCTCTGATAGACGACCCGCAGACCACCGAGTCGGCATGGTCTGTCTCGCAGTCCTATCGACGCGAGCGGGTGCTGGCGGGCGATGTCCTCGGCATGGCTGGGCCGGGGCAGAAGATCGCCGCCATCATGTGCTGCACGGTCATCCGCCCCGGCGACATGGCCGACTCCATCCTCAACCGCGACAAGCACCCCGAATGGCAGGGCGAACGCACGAAGATGATGTACTCGTTCCCCGCCGACGAGAAGTTGTGGGACGAGTACACCAAACTCCGCGCTGAGAGCCTGAAGGCCGGCCACAAGGGCGAGGAGGCCACCGACTTCTACCGCCTCCACCGGGCCGACATGGACCGCGGCGCGTGCATCGCCTGGCCCGCGCGGCACAACGAAGATGAACTCTCGGCCATCCAGCACGCGATGAACCTGAAACTCCGCGACGAGGCCGCTTTCTTTGCGGAGTACCAGAACGAGCCGCTCGTCGACGACCAGGGCATCGAGGAGATGCTCTCGGCCGACCAGATCGCCGCCAAGACGAGCGGCCTTGCGCGCGGCGATGTGCCCGTCGGATGCACGCACCTGACGGCGTTCATCGACGTGCAGAAGGAACTCCTCTTCTACGTTGTCGTCGCCTGGCGGAGCGACTTCACGGGCTACGTCATCGACTACGGGGCCCATCCCGACCAGGAGCGCGCGTTCTTCTCCCTACGCGATGCTCGGAATACCCTCAGCCGTGTTTCGCCAAGGGCCGACCTTGGCGGCGCCATCCGCGCCGGCCTCGACGCTCTGGCCGACCGCCTCCTGGGCCGCGAGTGGGAACGCGATGACGGGGCCGTCATGCGCATCGGCCGCTGCCTCGTGGATGCCAACTGGGGGAAGTCCACCGATGTCGTGTACCACTTCTGCCGCGAGTCGGCCTTGGCGCCGATTCTGGTGCCGAGCCACGGCCGTGGCGTCACGGCCTCCAACATCCCGTTCGCCGACTACCGCCGCAAGGCGGGAGATGAGGTCGGCCACAACTGGCGCATCCCGAACGTCCGCGGCAAGAAGATGCCCCGCCACGTCATGTACGACACCAACTACTGGAAGACCTTCGTGCACGAGCGGCTGGCCGTGGCCAAGGGCGACACGGGGTGCCTCTCGCTCTGGGGCCGCAAGGCCGACCAGCACCGCCTGTTCGCCGAGCACCTGACGGCTGAGGTGCCCATCAAGACCCAGGGCCGCGGCCGCTGCGTGGATGAGTGGAAGCCGCGGGCCGGCGCGTTCGACAACCACTGGTTCGATTGCCTCGTGGGCTGCGCGGTTGCGGCGTCGATGTGCGGCGTGGCGTTGCCCGGCATGGACCAGACGGTCGCCCGCGACCGGCGGCTGCGGAAGTCGATTCGCCTCAGCGACCTTCAGAGGAACCGGCGATGACCGAGAACCTGAATCCGCCGGTTGCGAGGGATCGCCAGGAGCCGCTGCGCCTGTCGGACCTCCAGGGCCGCGATGACCGGGGCCTGGTGTGCCGCAAGTGCGGCTGCCGGCATTTCTACACCATTTACACGCGCGCCAAGCCCGGCTGCATCCTGCGCCTCAAGGAATGCCGCCACTGCGGACATCGCATGACCACGCGCGAGCGGGCGGGATGAGGGCCTTGGGGCCGCCGTCAGGCTTCTGCTAGGTCCCAAAGAAATAATGCAGTTTGCTCCATTATTCGCCTTGCTTCCGGGCAAAAAACATGCCCTGATCCACGTGGTGGGGCGAACACGCAACGCGAAGGAGAACGAGATGAAGACGACGCAGATGACGGTTGAGGGCGCGAGGGGCGAGGCGAGGCTCTGCCGAACGGGCGGCAGCATTCGCATCGAGGTGAAGTGGCTTGACCACATCGTCGAGACGCCCAAGCGCGACATGCTGGTGTTCGAGACGGCGGTCTGGGAGGTTGCGGCCCGCAGCGGCGACGAGCAGCTCCTGGAACGCACTGCCCGCCGGCTCCAGGCGACCCTCGACGGATACGAGGGCACCAACGGCGACGTGGCCGACTACCTGCGGGCGATCCAGAACTTCGCCGAGTAAGGCGACCAGAACAAGGAGCAGACCATGAAGACGGCAGCACGCAAGACCGAGAACGTGTTGGGCAAAGACCTGCGGGTGAACGACGTGGTCATCCGCGGCGGGTACGAATGGGTCATCGACCGCATCACCTTCGAGCCGGACTTCCCGAGGTACGTTTGCACCTGCCACTGGTCCGGCAACGGGGCGGACCCGCAGTTCTTCAACAACAACTTCGATACCGCCCAGCGCGACGACATCCCCTGGTGCCGCGTGGTGAACCCAAAGCCCCGCCGCCTGATCTGCCGCACCGGCGCCCCCGCGTGGTACGCAACTCAGGTCGGCCGCAAGGTGGAACTCCGCCAGACCGGCACCGATGCGATGCTGGCGACCATCCGGCCGCCGGCCGCCTGGGGCGACGCCTGGGGCTGGAACCTCATCGACGGCGGCGTTGTGGTGGAGCGGACGGCCCGGTAGGAGAGGCCAGGCGACGGGCCTCTTACGGAGGCCCTCAGCCCGGCAATTCCGCCCTAAGGAGAATGTCATGGCGTGGCGACCGAAGGACAACCTGATCGAAGGGATGCTGGACAACACGACGCCCGGGAAGGTCACCGGGTGGCTGAAGTTCCTGGGCATGCAGGACCTTGTGCGGCTGGACCTGGCGGGCGACTTCCACGAGGACATCCGCGGCAAGAAGATTCGCCTGCGCAACCGTTCGCCGCAGGTCGACCGCCCGTCGAGCATGGACCGGTTCGTGGCGCAGCAGACGGGCGTGGTCGGCGACATGACGGCCGGGTTGCCGCCGTATCCGTACTCGAGGTACCCGTATCTCGAGTGGTACGGCCACGAAAACGGCCGAGTGGTGCTGGAGTTCGATGCGGACGAGGTGGAGGTCGTGGACCGGTAAGGGATGCCCGGCGATAGCGCCGGCAGGAGGAAACCATGAATAAGCACGAAGCCAAGGTTGCCAGTTCTCGCCCCCTGGGAAGGCACGCATGCGGCGGGCCGCTGGTGAAGGACGGCCGGAAGGTCCGGTGCGAGCAGTGCTCGTACCAGGAGCCCCTGCGCCGAGACGGCCGTCCGCCGCGGCTGGCCAACGGCACGGCCGTCCACGTCAAGAGCGACCACTTCGCCGAGGAATGCGACGGCGTCGTCACGATGGGCGAATTCGACGGCGGCTGGCTGTACCGCGTGAAGCCGACGAGCGGCACGCCGCCGGCGGCCGCCAGGAACGCCGAGGGCGAATACTGGTTCTGGGACTTCGAGGTGTCGCCCCTGGGTCGCAGGAAGCGGTAGGCAGGCGGCGGCCGGAATATTCCGGAATCCGCCTTGCCTGGGGGCGAATTGAATGCCCTGATCCACACAGACGCATGGGCATACGAACCACGAAACGAAAGGAGCCTTGGAATGATCACGACGAAGCAAGCCGCGATGGTCCTCCCCGCGATGCGGGCCGCGGTCGCGGCGCTGCACGAGGTCTGGGCGAAGTGCCGCGAGGTCGAATTGGCCATTGGCCGCGACCTCGACGGTCTGGAGGGCGTCATCCAGGACATGGCCGCTGGCCTAGACGACCCCGAGTCCATCGACGTGGACTACGTCCGCGACGCCATCAATGCCCAGGCGGACGAACTGGTGGCCGAGGCCGACGCCTGCCCCAAGTGCGGTGAGCGAAACACCGACAACCTGGTCTGGCAAGACACCGGCAAGGTGAAATGCACCACCTGCGGCAAGCAGTACACGCCGCCGAGCAAGTAGGAGCCGAGCATGTTGACGCTGAAGCAGAGACAAGAGCGGGCCGCACGTCGCGCCGCGAGGATCGCGGCGAAGCACGAAGCCATCCGGCAAGCGGCCGCGCCACAAGAACCGCAGCACCAGAAAAGGAGTGATGTCATGAAGAAGAACGAGGTGAAGATCGGCGGGCAGTATATCGCCAAGGTGTCGGGCCGGTTGGCCCAGGTCCGTATCGACCGCGAGAACCCGCACGGCGGGTGGGACGCGATCAACCTGGCCACGAAGAAGTCGGTCAGAATAAAGTCGGCCCAGCGCCTGAGGGCCGAGGCTGGCGTCTCGAAGGCCGAGGTCAAGGCCGCCAAAGCCGCCGTAGCGGCCCAGGTTGGCGCAGGGGCCAAACCGGCCGCCGAGTTGGCCAAGGACGCCAAGGCGACGGCCGCGGCCGCCGGGGGCCAAGCCACCAATCCCCTGGAGGCCCACTACCGGACGCAGAAGGACGCCGCCAAGGCGGAGAAGGCCGCCAAGGTCGCCGCGATGCGGAAGGAGGTGGCCGAGAAACTCGCCAAGCCCGACCCCGAACTCGACGCCGCCGTCAAGGCCGCCGCGGAAGGCCGCCGGGCGAAGAAGGCCAAGGCCGCCAAGCCCAAGGGCGAGCGGAAACCGGGCTGTCTCGATGCGGCCGTCCGCGTCCTCCAGGAGGCGGACAAGCCGATGGGATGCCAGGACATCGTCAAGGAAGCCCTGGCGAAGGGCTACTGGCAGACGAAGGGCGCGACGCCCGCGGCCACGCTTTACGCCGCAATCATCCGCGAGTGCGCCGCCAAGGGCACGAAGGCCCGGTTCCGCCGCGCCGAGGTCAAGGAAACGAAGGACGGCAAGGCCATCAGCCTGCGGGGTTACTTCGAACTGACCCCTGCCGCCCGCCAGTAGCCGTATCCTCCGCGACGCCCGGGCCGTACACGCCTGGGCGTCCGTCCGGGCGCATGTACACTGTTCCGCCCCCGTCTTTTCCCGCCGCTCCCGCGGCGCCAGGGCAAGACGGGGCCTTCTGTTCTGGAAGGGCAAGGCGGTCTCCTTCAGCAATCTGTGAGACGGGCACGCGTCTGCCCACTACACCTGCGGAAGGAGGGGATCTGCCGCACGGAGCCCCCGCTCTTCGGTCCGTCCCCGTTCGTACAGGAAGCAATGCCTTGTGTTCTGCGGCGTGTCCTGGGGGTCGCGTTCTGGACCGCCGGGTGGTAGACTGCCCTGGGGCATTCCGGGACAGGTTCGTCACGTTTGGCGAGGTACCAAGCATGCCTAAGACTGCAGGTTTGGGTGCCGCACACGAGGGGTACTTCTACCAGGACTTGGCTACCGCCTACTTCCTAGCCGAAGGCCTTGTCCGGCAAGTCGAGCGCATTACCGTAGACCGCAAAGAGTACGAAGGCGACTTGTTCGATGACTTGACGGTCCACGATGGCAGCAGAATCGTCCGCCGTCAGTTCAAGTACCGCGAACATGTGGACAGAGAACTGCAGGCCAAGGACTTCACGACGCGGATATCGCGCCTCAGGATCGATGATGTGGTGCGCTGTTACAAGAGGGCCGGCGACTCGCCCGCCGATGAATACCGCATTTGCACGCGATGGACGAAGCCGGAGGATACTGATCTTGCGGATCTGCTTGCCCCTAGCGAGGCCGCGCCCTCATTTAACGGTTACCAGTCGAGACTCTTCCGTCTTCGGGCAGAACTCATCTGGCCATCGAACGGGGAACCTATTTGGGGTCCGCTGCGAGACAGTGAAGACTTTAGCAGGGCGGACTTCCTCGCGTTCGCCGAGCGTCTTGTTATCGAGCTCGAGTGCCCAGGGATGTCTCAGGACCCTTTCAATCCAGGTCCACTGGAGAACTTGCTTCTTCACGTCCTTAAGGAGCGTATTGGCGTTGGGCGATGGCCAAACCAGGACCTTCGAGGCGAGGATGCTGCACTACGTCTTATCGTGCGAGCAACCGACGCGCGCACTCACAGCGAAACACTCGCCTGTCGCGACATTGAAACAGCTCTTCATATAAGCACCGACTTTGGACGGGTAGCCCAGCAGTTTCCCTTGGACCGCAGACAATTGGTGAGTCGAGAAGTGTTTCGCGCATCGCTACGTGAGCGTATCTTGTCAAACCGGATCGTTGTGCTCACAGGACATCCTGGGTCCGGTAAGTCCTGGACACTAACCGATCTGGCTGAACGTCTCGTTAACGAGGGGCATCTCGTTGCACGACACTATTGTTTCCTTGAACCTGGCGATCCAGAAGTCGCCAAGAGAATCATTACTGGAACGCTGTTCGGGAATCTCGTGGCGGAGATTCTGGATGTTGATACATCGCTCCGAGCCGGGGACAGACCCATGTATTCGGCGGGAGCCGAAGAGCTCCAGAGCATCGTCGCCTCTGCTCTGGAGGCCGATGCCGGGCGGAGAGTTGTGCTCATTGTCGACGGACTTGATCATATCGCGCGTGTTCTCCGCGAAACGCCAGAAGTAGCACCTCAAGACACGAGTATCGTCGAGGAACTTGCGCTCTTGGATTTGCCAGAGGGAGCATGTCTTGTTATTGGGTCACAGCCTGGAAGCCACCTAGAGCCTCTCCTTGCTTCGGGGCATTCCCGGCTGGTCGAGCTTCCCCCGTGGACTCGTGAAGAGACCGAGGAACTTGCACAGCGCCTTGGTGTAGTTGAGGCGCTACAAACCAGTGGACTTGAGGGTACTCAGGCCGACCTGGTGGCGTCGCTTCACGAGCGTTCTGAGGGGAATCCCCTGTACGCGACGGTTCTTTCCCGTCAGGTTCTTGCGGAGCTCACTGGCAAAGGCGCCACAGACCCAGTGTCGCTGGTAAGGCAAGCTCCCGCGATTCAGGGGGAGATCTCCAATTATTATGACTATTTGCTACGCAACGCTTCCGGCGAGGCTCGTGTCGTAGCAGACCTTCTGGGACACATCGATTTCGGACTTTCGGAGAACGAACTTCAGGAGATCTTCCCCAACATAGCCGCTCACATTCCTCAGGCCCTCGTTCACCTTTCGTCTGTTCTTGCCCGAGTGTCTGCGCAGGGAGGCGTGCGGATATACCACGAGAGCTTCAGGCGCTTTATCGTTGAGCGTCGCCAGGCAGGTGGCCACCGGCCGCGAGACATTCTTGACCCAGTCATTGGATGGCTTTCAACACGGGGATTCTACGAGGACGCGAGGGCGTACCGCTTTCTTCCGCCCTGCCTCCGCCGTGCTGGACACAAAGCGGACCTGCTGGATCTCATTAGCCGGGATTTCGTCTCAAAGAGCGTTGAGCAGGGCCATCCTCGAGCGGCCATCCGCAATAACCTGGCAATCGGCATTGACGTTGCGGCAGAGGAACGCTCTTGGCAGTCGCTTGCCCGCCTCACCGAACTGAGGCGGTCGCTCCATACTTGCTTCGAGGAAAAGCTTCTCGATTTCGACCTGTATGGCAGGGCATACATGAGCCTCTTTGGGGCACACAGCCTAGCCGAACGGCTTCTCTTCGATGGCAGACCTACAATGGACCGGAACCAGGGTCTGCTCTTGTGCTCGCTGTGTGACGACGCCGGCGTCGCCCCCCCGTGGCAGGAGTACCTGATCTTGCGGAAAGAGGCTCAGGAGCGCGAGGGCTGGGAACCATATGCGCTGGCCGAGTTCCACGGCGCACTCAGAGTGCAGGGTGTGGAAAAGATGGGAGAGAGGTTGGTGGGCTGGCTCAATAACGTGCCAGAGCCGTCAGTGCGCTACCTCCGCGGGATGCTTGAGAGGTTGGGTCGCGCAGGGGGCCAGAAGGCGATAGAAGCCGTGCTGGAGGCCACAAATGCCTCAGATGAAGTCAGAGCATTGATAAAGGCTGAACTCGCCCGGGCGCACCATGCTGCAGGCGACAGGGAGCGAGCTGAGGGAATCGCCACTGAAGCTGTGCAGCAGTCCAAGTTATCTGAACTGGCCTTCGAGTGCCTTGGGTTTGGCGCTGAGCCGGGGGATGTGGCAAAGCGATGCCCGGACCTTGGGCACCTGAACATCAGTCTTGGTGCCAATGCCTACCATGCAGACGAGGCACCCGTTCGTGCATGGGTTGCGGGGGTGGGCATAGTGGCTGCGACAAAACCCGGACAACTTACCGCACTCAGGTAGGGCATCGAAGGGGAAGGCTGGTACCGCGCATGGTTGAGATTCGTAGTCGCAGTCTCCGAGGCCGAGACTCAATCGCGAGAGCATCCCGAGGATGCGGAGGCTGCGGTTCTCCAGGATCTGGGGTACCTGGCGGAAGAGACGGACCCTTTTCTTGGGACACCTCGTGCGTGCGATTTGTACCAGATACGCGAAGTAATACATTCAACATTTGAGCGAGCGCTGCGACTTTTACGCGGAGCGACATCTTGGGAATCAGCACTTAAGCACCTCCGGGCAATTTCGCGGAGCACAACTACGTACCTGCAGAAGAGTCCTGGCGGGCCGCTTGTTGCCGTCGAACTAATGAGGCTTCTTCTGCCATTCGCTGGGGGCAATGACGTTGGCGACATGGTTGTTGACACAATGGCAGGGTTGGTTGGGCACGCGGAGGAGGCAGGTCAGTTCTACGAAACCCAAGCGGAGCATGAGATGCTCCTCGTCCAGGCCCTTGCGGTGCGTGGTCGCCAATCAGAAGCACGGGAGAGATGGCGGAAAGTGTCCGTGTTTCTCGCCGGCTATGGCTGGCGCAAGGATGTTACGATTTGGGAAGTAATCGACCCTCTGCCCGCACTGGCTGCGGTCGACCGGGGAAGAGCCTTGGCTGCCGCCGCGCTGACGCAGGGACTGGTGTATCAAGTAGTGGACCATACCGACGGCAAGGAAACGAGACATGCACCGAATGCTTGGTTCAGCAAGTTGTGCCGCATGGACCTGGTGGGCTCGCTAGAGCTTGTCGCTCGTTCGGCCAATGAGAGCGGCGGCCGTATTGACTGGCGACTGGAGAGTGCGTTTGCATCGGCGGTTGACGCTGCCCGACAAACAGGAAGCCCGCTCGTACTCAACTGCCTCCAGAACACGATTCCCTTCCAAGACGAAGCGGATGAGGCTGAACGGCGCTTCGATGTGATCGAGCGTCTCCTCGCCACTGATCGCGTAAGAGGGCATGCAGCCCTGTATCTCCTGGAAGCTCAGGTGCAGGGCGATGCCAAGGAGTTTGACACCACGGCGTATGACAAGTTGCGGCAGTTCGGCGTCTCTCACAACATACCGGTAAGCCCGCCGGACCCGGTGATTGGTGAAGCGAGGCGCGAGAGCTCCCAGAATGGTGCTGAGTTTAGGGACGAAAACCGGAGCGAATTCGGCAAGGTTCTCGATGGCATGCCCGTTTTCCCCATCAATGCCAGCCCGTTGGCGATTCTGTCCGCCTTGCGCGCACGACCTAGCTACGTTGATGACCGAGCAGACCACAGTAGGTTGGTCAATGCTCTTGGCTTTAGAATTGCCGAACTGCTGCAGGCAGGGAACGAGCAAGACGCTCTCAGGCTCCTCGTCGATTTCGGGCGGCGACAAGCATTCTTTTCACTGGCGAAGCCGCTTGCGTCATTGGCCGAAGGCCTAGAAAGGCACGGCTATGCCCGGCCAGCGGCCCTGGTTTTCACGCTCGCCTACACGCATTCACATGGGCGAGGCGGATGGGATACACTCGGTGGCACAGAACAGCAAGATTGGCTTGAGCGTGCGATTGCTCTGTCACAGGAGACCGCGCTTAGGACACTGGCTTCCGAGATCGCCTTCCATCTCCACGAGAAGCACTACACGATGGGCATTACAGCACAAATCGTGGAGCTAAGTGCCAAGTACATCTCGGCAGACATAGCGTTCGCTGCGTGGGAGGAAGCGTACGGGGTAGTTCGTCATCGGTTGCCGGGTGATGTTGATTTGACGGATCCGTTTATGCCGTATGACCCTGACCATACCCAGGCGTTGTCACTCGACGAAGCATTGGTGTTCTTACTGCTATCACGCGTCAGTCATCCCGAACTCGGCCGCAAGGTGGCAGCTCTCAGCGGGATTGCCGAGGTAGTTCATGTGGCACCCCAGTTGGTTGTTGCAGCCGTGAAGTGCATCTTGCGCGCGGACACATGCTTCACAACAGTAGTTGCGGTGTTGCACACTGTATTGGAGAGCGAACAACCCCCATATCCACTGACCGCGGGGTTGAGGGTAGATCTTGAGTATCTATTGAGGACTGACGACTACGTACTCAGCGAGATCGCCTACTTACTTCTGCAACGGGCCGGAGTGACGCCAACAAGGCAACGCCATCAGGCCGACATGCCACCGGGACGTGGCCTCACTGCGAAACGGCGGCGAGCGGTTCTTTCACTCGATTGGGGGGACAGGACCGAAAAAATCAGGAATGTCTGGCCTGACTTCTCTGGCTTGATTACGGATGAGTTCGACAGGGTGTTCGAGTCCGCACAGTCTCACCGGCAGCGGTCGGGTTCAAGACACGAGACCGCCAAGAGTCGTGTCTGCAAGGGACTTCCCCCAACGCCTCTCCTGTTTTGGGAAAAGGAGCTCTTCGAGGTTGCATTCAGCAAAGTGTTGACGGGCATTGACTCGCATCTGTGGGGCACGGGAGCATGGACGCCACAGGTACATGCCGAAATAGTGAACGAAGTGCTGCCCGAAACCCGCCTCCAAACCGCAGTCTGGTTCAGCCGCACTGTGCGGCCGAAGATCCCTCTTCCGTCACAGCAACGTGGCGCATCGCTCTCTCCCACGCCGATTTCTGGTGAGGGGGACTATGACGGTTGGTACCGCGCTGGCTACATCGAATATGAGTTGTTGCTCAACAAGGGGCCGGTCGGCGACTACAGCGGTACCGTCCAAGCGGCTTCCGGCTTGGTGTTCGTCGCGGACAGGTCAGAACTTGACGACATGGGCATCCCCCTCGGCTGCGGTAGTGCAGACCGGTGCTGGTTTCCCCACGAGGTTGCCGACAACAGCTCTATCGAGCGTTTCGAGGGCCCTCTGGTCGGCTTGAATTGGATTGAGGATTTCCTGGGAAGACCGCGGGTTCTGATGCTTCCAAGCGAACTGGCCAGACACTGCCGCCTGACGTTCAGACGATGGCCCGGCAGACTTGAGTTCGTCGATTCTGGCGGGGAGCCGGCAGTCGTGTTCCGTTGCTGGCATCTTCGGCCGGTGGGCAACGAGATAAGCGAAGCACAGCCTCGCCTTTCAGGTTGCGACCTCATTGTCAGGGCGGACGTGTTCGAGAGTATCTGTGCTCTGTCAGACAATGAAGCGATTGAGCTACGGCGGACCCAACGCATTGAACCTCGCGCACAGTAGGTGCTGGGGGGCGCTCCAGACATCGGTCACCTCTCCGAATGCCCCTCTCCGTCCGGGGTGGTTAAACTGGCCCTGAGAGTCCGAGAGTTAGGGCAGACAAGGGCCTAACAACCGCCGCCTGCGATTAGCAGGCGGCCGAGTCGGAGAGTAAGAGGGCCTCCGCAAGCCTCTGCTACAAACGTAGTTGGGGGCGCGAGTTGTGCGCCCTGGAGCTCGCGCAAAGGGAAGGCCGCCCGAAGGCGCCGTTAAGATTTGGCTCCCACATCGAGACCGAACCTTCGACCACGTTGTTATCAACGACCGTCCGGACGACTTCCCGCGTTCGCGCTTGAGGCCAGTACAAACAGGCCTTAGAGAAGTGACGCCAGCGCGTGGACGAACGTCACCTCCCCCACCTATACCTGTCTACCGGTGTAACAATCTCGCAATTCCGCCCACCTACCCGGCAAAAAAGGGCCTTAGCGCGTCCGTACAGGGTAGATGACACGCGCGCTGCCGCCAATCTGTGAGCCGGAACGTCTTCTCGCCGAACTGGGCCAGGTGCCCAGTGAGGCCAGGGAAGATGCCGTCCAGGAGTCCTGGGTCGCGTACCTCGCTGGCCGCGACCCGGTCCGGGCGGTCAACAGTTTCGCGCACCGCGAGCGGCGGCACGAGCGGCAGAGCCTCTGCGGCGTCAGCGGGTGACCGGTGGCCGACGAATTGGACGACGCGATTCGGACGAACGCCGAGGGGCCAAAATCGGCGTCGGGGGATTCGGGGAGCATGCAGCAGCACAGCATCCCCGACCAGATCGCGGCGGACCGGTACCTGGCGTCGAAGAAGGCCGCACGGGCAAAGGGCCTGGGGATTCGCCTCACGAAAGTGGTTCCGCCGGGAGCAGCGTGATGTTCGACTGGCTTAAACGCATCCGTGCATTCGCAAAGCCCGCTGGCGGCGGGATCCGGATGGCGGTGCGTTTCGTGCGCGGCCGGTACGACGCCGCGCAGACGACCGACGGCAACCGCAAGCACTGGGCGGGGGCCGACGGCCTGTCGGCCGACGCTGCCGCAAGCGCCGAGGTCCGGCGCATCCTGCGGAACCGGGCGCGGTACGAAGTGGCGAACAACTCCTACGTCCGCGGCATCGTTCTGACCCTGGCAAACGATGTGGTGGGCACGGGGCCACGGCTCCAGATGCTCACCGCCGGTGCCGAGGCCAACCGCGCGATCGAGCAGGAATTCATGCGCTGGGCCACGCGGGTGGGCCTGGCCGCCAAACTGCGGACCATGCGTATGGCCCGGGCGCAGGACGGCGAGGCGTTTGCCCTCCTCATCTCGAACGAGAACCTCGATTCGCCTGTGCAACTGGATATCCGGCTCATCGAGGCCGACCAGGTGGCTTCGCCCGCCCTCGCTTCCGCGAAGGCGGGCACGCCCAGCGGCATCGACGGCATCGTGTTCGACGCCAGCGGCAACCCGGTTGAGTACCACGTCCTGAAGACCCATCCGGGGGCAGCGGTGTCCCTGGGTCTCGACTACGAGCGTGTGCCGGCGGAGGCGGTGCTCCACTGGTTCCGGGCCGACAGGCCTGGCCAGCGGCGCGGCATCCCGGACTTGACGCCCGCGTTGCCGATCTTCGCGCAGCTCCGGCGTTTCACGTCGGCGGTCCTGGATGCCGCCGAGACGGCGGCCAACATCTCCGGCACGGTCGAGACCGACGCCCCGCCCAACGGCGAGGCGGAACCCATCGACCCGATGGATACCATCGAACTCGAACGCAACATGCTCCTGACGCTCCCCGGCGGCTGGAAGATGAGCCAGGTTAAGCCTGAGCAGCCAGCCACGACCTACGTCGAGTTCGTCCGTGAGAAACTGAACGAGGCCGCGCGGTGCCTGAACATGCCGCGTAACATCGCCCTGTGCGATTCTTCGGCCTACAACTACGCCTCGGGCCGCCTGGACCACCAGACGTACTTCAAGTCCATCCGTGTTGAGCAGGTCCACCTGGAAGACGTCGTGCTCGACCGCATTCTCGACGCCTGGCTGCGCGAGGCGGTGCTGGTGCCGGGCCTCCTGCCGGCGTCGGCCCGGGCACTCCTCGGTTACCCCCACCAGTGGTTCTGGGACGGAATGGAGCACGTGGACCCCGCCAAGGAAGCAAACGCCCAGGCGACGCGCCTGGCAAGCCACACGACGACCTTGGCCAGTGAGTACGCCAAGGAAGGCAAGGACTGGGAAACGGAACTCCGGCAGCGGGCGAAGGAAGTGGCGCTGATGAAAGAACTCGGCCTCTCGATGGCCGAGGCCCAGCCCAAGCCCGCGCAGCCGCAGGCAGATGAGGAA